>Ga0115003_10000018_pt1 | contig 107532 bp, 99 predicted proteins | sample ArcticOcean_MG_C_7_FD_88736 | JGI IMG/M metagenome (GOLD analysis project Ga0115003, IMG submission 88736) | Marine microbial communities from western Arctic Ocean - ArcticOcean_MG_CB11_88 | ecosystem: Environmental > Aquatic > Marine > Oceanic | place: Arctic Ocean: Canada Basin | collected...
CGGGCTGGGCATTCCGCTCTTTGTCGGCGGCGCCGACGTGGCGCTCGGGTCTCGTAGCTAATGCTCTGGAATTCCGGCCTGCCATCTGTCGAGTTCTACATCATCAAGGTGAGCATTTCGTAGAGAACCGCCGGCTTCTCGCTACCAACCACGTGGATCACCGCTTCGCTCGTCAGCAATGTGCCAGTTCCTTTGGCCTCGGCCTTGAGCACCCGAGAACGAGCATGGAGGGTTGACGGGATCGGCACAGGTGCCAGGAAACGCAACTTGTTCGCGCCGTAGTTCACCCCGTTCGAAACACCGTCGAGGTCCACTGGCAGCTTGACGATCGAGGCCATCAGGCTGAGGGTAAAGAAGCCGTGGGCAATGGGTGCGCCGAAAGGACCGGCATTGGCACGGTCAACATCGACGTGGATCCACTGGTGATCACCAGTGATTTCCGCGAACAGATTCACCTTGTCCTGGGTCATTTCGAAGGTCGGGCCCCAATCAGAGAACTCGTCGCTGATGGAAGCGTTGATGGCATCTATGTCGTCGAATCGCATGCAAGAAAAGTTACTCCATGGCCGTTGGCCGGGCGCTACTCGAGCAGTCGAACTCTATTTCAAGACAACACCATTGACGGTTCTGTGGGCCCTTGGCAGTTCTTCAGTGCAGGATGACCGCATCATCACCAGTTGCACTCGCAACGTTCCAAACAAGGATTGCTCACTGGCCGGCTACCCGGCCTACCCTTTTTTGGCGGCGATCTTGGCTTTGAGGTTGGCGACGAATTCTTTGAACTCGGGCTGTTGCATCGCCCAGAACTGAGGGGGCGTTTCCAAGTCGACCGACTCTTGTGAGCTGCCTACCGTGTCGAGCTTCGAGAACGTGTCCTTGGTTTTAGCCACCAGTGCCTTGGGAGCAGCTGCTGCGGTCGTGGCGTAAGCAATAGCGGTGCTGATCAACTCGTCGTCGGACACGCACTTCCACGCGAGGCCTGCGTCAGCCGCTTGTTGTCCAGAAAGCCGTTCCCCAAATATGACCATTGCTTTCGCTGTTTGTTCATCGGTCTTGTTGCGCAGGCGCCAGGTGTGACCGCCGCCGGAATGGATAGCGATCTGGTGGAATCGCGAATCGAACTTGGCGGACTCGCCAGCCAGAATCATGTCGCACGCAAGCGCAAGGTTCATGCCTGCACCTACTGCGGCTCCGTTGACTGCCGCGATTGTTGGCAGCGTCGAGTGCGCCACGGCGAGAAAGCCGGTGTAGATCGCTGCTAGCTGTTCAGCATTCTGTGCTCCGAGCAAATCGTCCAGGTGAGCTCCTGCACAGAAACCTCGACCGGCACCGGTCAAGACGATTGCCCCGATGTCGTCGTCGGCTTCGGCGTCGGCGACGGCTTGGATCAGCGCAACGTTCATCGGCGCAGTCACCGTGTTACGCCGGTCAGGGTCGTTTAGCGTGATTACGGCGACTCGATCATGGTTCTCGACAAGGATGGTCATGGGTGAAGAAGATAGTTGGGAGTGGTTCATCTCAGGCAATCGTCCCCTGGGGTCTCGGCAACGACCGGGTGGTGACACATGCCTCAACTGCCCGTTTGAGCCACGCAAAGTTGCGTAACGGCCACCATGTGTGAGTTTTCACTTGTGCCGGAGCCGATCTTGGCCACATCGTCTGCGGGAATGGACCATTTGTTTTATGGCCGACGAAGCAGGCCAAAATAACTCAGACATGAGCTGGGGCTGCCGATTACTTGTCTAGAACGGAATACACGATGCAGATTCCGAGCAACAATTTCTTTGCTACCGAACCCGTCCAGAAGCTCAATAACAGGGGCATGCCGATTACGAACAACATAGGTGTTTGGCCCAGGCCGTGGCCGAGGCACTGCCAATCGTTGATCGGCTCCGGTCGACGGAGTCCCCGACTCTGTCCAAATGATTAACTTGACTACCGTAGAGCAAGAAGAGAAAGTTGTGCTCATGGACGCCCACCTTGGTCCTAACAAATCTGAAGACAACAGCGTCTCGGACTCGACGTATGTCGATCAGCCCGCTAACGATGTGACGAACGAAGCCGACCTTGCCCAACAAGAAGACACCGACATAGCCAAGGGTGACGAAATAAGCGAGACTTGCCCCTTGGCAACTCCCGACAGCCTCAGTGCAGACCTACCGCTCCACTCAGAAGCGTTCACGGACTCTCTCGCCGATCGGGGCCAACATCCTGAGATGAACGCCACGCCGCCAGCAGAGCCTGCCGTAAACGCCTTGACTGACGCCACGCCGCACCACGACTTCCATGCAGCCAACGACGAAGCCAACAAACTCCACCACCATGCAGCCGAAGTTCTCAACGAGAGCCAAGCGTTAGCACACAAGCTCTTGGACAGCGCCCGTGAACGGGCAGCAACCACCGTCAAAGAGAGCGAAACTCAGGCATCACGAGTGGTCAAAAGCGCCCGTGAGCGGGCCATCACGGTTCTGAGCGCCGCTCAGGATCGTGCCGCCGAGCTGATCACAAACACCGCTGAAGAGGCGAGACGCATCGACGACGATGCCCAGACGAAGGCCGCGGAGATAGCCGCCGAAGCAATCACTGATTCACAGACAGTCGTCGCCAACGGTGAACAACGAGCTCGTGAGATCATTGAAACCGCTTCTGGGACGGCCGACGACATCATCGCTGGTGCCGAAGAAACCGCCGCTGAGATCAAGTCAGCGTCCGAAGCTATGAGGGCCAATGCCCAGTCAGACGCCGAGCAGATCCGCAACGAAGCCCGTGAGGCCTCCCGTCTCATGATTGCTGACGCACGCCGCCAGGTCGTCCCCATCGAAGAAACCCAGGACTCGTCCATCACCCCTTTGGAGTGAGGCAGTCGAGTCCTTAGAAAAACAGGGCTCGTCGCACTGAGCGTGTGAATGCTTCAGCACTCCCACTTTTGAGCTTTGACGCCTGGCCTCGTTAACGGGTGAACGTGCTCACGACTTCTAGGCGCGATGTATCGGGGAACATATCAATGACCTCGGCTCTCTGGTGTCCCCAGCCGCGCTCAGCGAGGAGCCCAGCGTCACGACCCAGTGACGCTGGATCGCAGCTCACCAATACCAGGTGCGAGGCGTTGGTGCCATCGATCAGCGTCACACCATCCTTGCCGAGCCCTCGGCGAGCGGGATCGGCAATAACCGTCGAAAAGTTCGTCGGCGACCATCGCTCGACTCGCGACTGCACGACCTGCACATCTGGACCCAGATTATGCCGGGCGTCATGGACTGACGACGGATTGGACTCAACAGCACATCGGACTCGGTCACTTGCCGCCCCGCCGCCGAGCAACCCGACACCGGCGTAAAGGTCGAGGACCGGACCCTCGCTCTGGCCGAGTCCCCGACCCACCGCAGCAACCAGCGCTTCGGCCCCACCATGAGATGTTTGGAAGAAGGAATGCGCCGAGACGCGCCATGTCTTACCAGCGACCACATCATGGATCGCTGCGTCGCCGGGGTCTGCGGCTGACACCACCAGGACATCGTCGGGTACCCCCACCAACTCGCTAGTGCCGTTGGTCATAATCATGCGTTCGCCCGTTGCACTGCCAAGGCGCAATGCGATCTCGGTGGCGTCACCAAAGCGGCCGTTCACGAGTAACTCTTCGAGCCGCGGGTCAACGGCACCGCATTCGTCGGCCACAAAGGACTGATCGCTGCGCCGTGCGCTGTAGCCGGCTTGACCACCTGTCACGTGGCATCGCACTGTTGTCCGTCGACCTCTATCCAAAGCCGGGCTAACGACGTCTGGACGTTCGATGCCACCGAGCCGTCGAAGCTGTTCGACAACGATGGCTTCCTTGTATGAACGCTGTTCGTCAGACCCAATGTGCATCCAATCGCATCCACCACATTCGCCCGATAGAGCGTGACTGCAAGACGCTGTGACCCTGTGGGGCGATGCTTCGACCACGTCGATGACCACGCCCCGAGCAAACCGTTTCTTCTTCTCGACGATCTCAACGCGTACCAACTCGTCAGCCAACGCACCTCGCACAAAAACCACACGACCGTCGTCAAGTCGGGCCACGGCCTCGCCTCCGGTCGCCATACGGTCGGTGCGCAATTCGACAGGCGAATATTCAGAACCCGATGTCACGTGGCGAGGTTACGCACAGAAACTCGCGCCGGTGGCGATTCACCGCTCGATGACTGCACTAACTTCATCGACGTGACTTCTCCGCGGCCGCTCTCGATCATCCCTTCAGTTCTCCCTGCCGACTTCAGTCGACTTGGCGACGAGGTCTCTGCCTTGCACGAGGCGGGCGTCGACCGCTTCCAATTCGACGTGATGGACGGCCGGTTTGTGCCAAACCTGACTTTTGGACCCGACGTAATCGCATCAGTTCGTGACCGCACTGATCGGCCCTTCGAAGCCCACCTCATGGTGGAGAAGCCCGACGAGTTGGCTCATCTCTATGTCCAAGCGGGTTGCGAGATGCTGATCGTGCACGCCGAAGCCTGCGACCATCTACATCGTACGCTCGGCCATATTCGCGAACTCGGAGCCAGCCCGGCAGTTGCCTTGAATCCCGCAACACCGGTCACTGAGATCATGCACGTTCTCGACCTGCTCGACATGGTCCTGGTGATGACTGTCAACCCAGGCTTCGGTGGCCAGCCCTACATTCCCACGATGGAACCCAAGGTAGCCCAGGTTCGGGCCCTCATCGAAGAGGGCGGCTACGACATCGACATCGAAGTCGACGGCGGAATTGGCCCAACCACCATCGCTGGCGCTGCACAAGCCGGCGCCAACTATTTCATCGCAGGCAGTGCTCTCTATCGGGACCCTAAAGGCCTCGGCCATGCCGTAGCTGACCTACGCCAGCGCGCCATCGAGGCCGGGGCTTGATCCAAGGGCGCTGGCGAATCAGCGTCGCTGTGCTGGCGCTGTGCTTACTCGGATCCGCGTGCGTTGGACCTGAGCACACCTCGGCAGGCTTCTGCACAAAGCTCACCGAAGTGACGGGTGCAGGCGGCGTCGAGTCAGCACTAGAACCCGGTGACCCTGCCAGAATCGATGGTGTGGTCGCAGAACTCGCCGAACTCCACGAACGTGCGCCCGAAGAGATATCGACTACGACGCGAGCGCTGCTGGTGTTCTTCCGCTCATATCAACGCGCTGCACGTGACGAGCGCCGAGACGTAATCGCAGAGAACGAACTACAGCTTGCGCAAGCCTCATTCGAACTAGATCAGTACGCACTCGACGAGTGCGGGCTATTTCTAGAGCGGGCCGTCCCCACGCCTCGGCCTACCCTTAACCCCGTCATCCAAGCGCCAATCACCGATTGACGGGCCCGAGCCACCACCAGGACGGCATCAGTTTGCCTCGTCGTCATTGCCGAACGAGCCAATCGTTGGCGATGGAAGCTGTGCCGTGTCGGCCACCTGACCATCGAAGAACGCTGGAAATCGCACCATTTGCCAGTCACCATCGAGTGAGGGGTCAGCAATCGTCTGATACGTCGCATTGTGGATGGTCTGCGGGTCGCTCATGTGCTGGGCGAAGTCACGGACTGCTGCTGCCGGGACGTCGTTCTCCGCGAAGATGTCTTCCCACTCGATAGCGGCTCGTTCCATGAGTTTGGGGCCAATGTGTTCGGCGAACACGTTAAATGTCTCGGCAGGCGGCGCGTCCATAACTGAACCGAACGCTTCAGCGCACCCAGCGGACTCCATGGCACGGCGAAGCTGACGCCCTGTAACCGGCGCCAGTGTGAGATATCCCTCGGCAGTCTCAAAGTTCGAATCGCTCAATACCTGAATGGCGACGTCGGTGTCGGGTTCGGCACCCACGACGCGGTGGCCCGCGCTGATGTCCGCTCCGTAAAAATAGGCCATGGCATCGACCATCGCCATGTCACAAATTGATCCGGTGCCCGTGCGCTCGCGTTGATGGAGTGCAGCTGTAATCGTCTGTGCTGCGAACATGGCTGAGACCTTGTCGGCCACATTGTTGTTCGTGTTCATGGGTGTCTCGGTCCCCGAGATGACCGACCCTGAGCGGGCCTGCACGATGCCGTCATAGGCCGGGAGATCAGAGCGGGGCCCATCTTGTCCATAGCCCGACACTCGACACCAGATCAATTGCGGAAAGTCCTGTCGCACCTTTTCGGGCGTGAGTCCCATCTTGGGGGCAACCGCTGGTCGCCAGTTCGTAATTAAGACGTCGGCGTCAGCGAGTAAATCGAACAGCGCCGAGATCCCTTCGTTGGATTTTAGGTCAAGCGCGACGCTGGTCTTATTCGTGTTCGTCGCCTTAAATAGCAGCGATGAATCTCCATACGACTTACCGAATCGCCGATACGGATCGCCTCGTGGTGGTTCAACCTTCACGACACTGGCACCGAGATCGGCCAGCATCATGCCGGCCATCGGTCCGGATAAGAAGCTCGCAGCCTCGATGACTTTGAGACCCGTTAATGGCGCCACGTGTGTTCTCCCTTGTCTAACAGCCGTGTCGGCAGCGTAGTTCTACGAGCCCTAATCCAAAGAAATTTCTGCTCATTGAGTGACTCCGATCGATTTTAGCAACATCAGAAACTCTGACCACAGCCCAGGCAGCAGGATGTCGCACCCACCGAATACATTCATGGGGCTATGTCTTGGTCCGCCGTTCTCGTTGCATGTTTCATTGCGACGCAAGTTTCGATTGTGGGCATGCTTGTGACGAGTGGGCTGTCCAGCGAGCTGTTCGGCCGGCATCGTCGCATCGCCCGAGCCTCTGACACATCCGGCCTGCTGCAAGGCGCCAGCAAAACCGAATGGGTCGAGAATCACGAGTTCTGGGAACTGGGCGAAGTCGAGGAAGTCGCCTTCTAGCGACACGCGCTTCATCGCAGCTTGCGGTCTGAGCTGCACCCGCTGTCTTTCTGCAACCCGGATCTGAGCGGTACATTTTCGCGCCTCTGCGAGAACCTGAAGCTGTGCCAGCAGCGAGTGCGCCCCTGTCCGATGGCCTCGCTGCACTCCAAGCTGTAACGCTGAACCCCAACCCGACGAACCAGCGGCACTAAGTTCTGCACATGGTTTCTGAGATCTTCGATGCTGACCTCTGGTCGGCGGTGCCCGGCTTCAACTTTACCGACATCACGTACCACCGTGCGAACGACGTCCCCGCGGTGAGGGTTGCGTTCAACCGCCCTGAAATTCGCAACGCGTTCCGACCCCATACCGTCGATGAGTTGTACCGAGCGCTTGACCACGCCCGCCAGAGCAGCGACGTTGGTTGCGTGCTGCTCACCGGCAACGGGCCTTCGCCCCGGGACGGAGGCTGGGCATTCTGCTCTGGCGGCGACCAGCGAATCCGGGGCAAGGACGGCTACCGCTACACAGAAGACAACGCGGAAACCGCTGATGCCATAGACCCCGGTCGTAGTGGCCGTCTGCACATCTTGGAATGCCAACGGCTGATCCGATTCATGCCCAAAGTGGTCATTGCTGTGGTGCCAGGTTGGGCTGCTGGCGGGGGCCACAGCCTGCATGTCACATGCGACCTGACGATCGCTAGCGAAGAACACGCTCGCTTCAAGCAGACCGACACCGACGTAGCTAGCTTCGACGGCGGCTTTGGGTCGGCCTTACTGGCCCGCCAAGTAGGGCAGAAGCTCGCCCGTGAGATTTTCTTTTTGGGTCGCACCTACTCCGCCGCCGAAGCGCATGCTCAAGGTGTAGTCAACGCCGTTGTGCCCCATGCCCAACTCGAGACAGAAGCATTGCAATGGGCACGCGAGATCTGCGGCAAGAGCCCTACCGCTCAGCGCATGGCCAAGTTTGCATTGAATCTGATCGACGATGGCCTAGTGGGCCAACAGGTCTTCGCTGGTGAGGCCACCCGGCTGGCATACATGACCGAAGAGGCCAAGGAAGGCCGAGACAGTTTTCTTGAGAAGCGTGAGCCCGACTGGTCACCATTCCCTTATTACTACTAATTGGCAGCAGCGATTTCCAAGGGCAAAGTGGTTCCCGTCAGGAACATCGCTCCCATTGCATGGTCGCCCGCACATCGCTCCGAGAGCAAGCCCAGCATCTGTATCACTAGTTAGCGTGCAGCCCCCTGCTTGGTTTCACAGGGATCAGCGCACACTAACTAGTTGCTACGGATGGATAGGCCTCCGTCGACGGTCAGGATTGCGCCAGTCGTGAAGGAAGCGGCAGGAAGCACCAACGACAGGATCATGTGAGCAACCTCCTCAGGCTCGCCATAACGACGCAACGAAGTGCGTCGACGTGCATAGATCGCCTTGTGCTCATCCTTGATATCTGCGGTCATGCCGGTGTTGATTGGCCCTGGGCAAATGCAGTTCACCGTCACGCCCGATGGCCCAAGCTCAACAGAAAGCGACTTGGTCAATCCGACTACAGCATGCTTGCTGGCGGTGTAGGGCGCCATGGGTGCGGTAGCACCAAGACCTTCGGTCGACGCAATGTTCACAACACGCCCATCACCGTTGCGCTGCAGATCTTGCAGACACGCCGCAATTAGGTTCACGGGCGCATCCACATTGACAGCGAAGGTCAGTCGCCATGCATCGGCGAAGCCCTCGTCGCTGAGTTCGACGGGAAAAGATACCCCCGCGGCGTTGATCAAAATATCGACAGGGCCAAAGGCCTGATGGGCCGCATCCACAATGTTTATCGGAGCCGCAGCGGTGACCAGATCTGCCACCACGGTGTGAAGGGCCGCACCGGAGGGAAAGGAGTTGGCGAGCCCTTGGAGGCCATCGCCATCGCGATCAACTGCCACAACAGACGCTCCCTCCGCAAGCAGTAGAGCTGCAGTCGCGCGCCCCATGCCGGAACCTGCTCCGGTGACGATTGCCACCCGTCCGCTGATCGATCGGCTGAGCTGCATCTCTGAAGGCATCTCAACACACTAGATTCTTCTGTGAAGTCCGACCTCACTGAGAGCTCTTATGAGTACAGCCGAGATCCTGATCGTGTTCAGCGCATTGATGGCCTTGATCGCGCTCGTCACGATCGGCATTGATTGGATTGGCAAGCCACTTAAGCATCGCCGATTCATCCCTCACATCTACCGCTTCGACGACGAGAAGCTCCCGGTCGACGAATACGGAAACACGACCCTTGGACACGCTCTTGATGAACCGGCTGATGTCGCTCCGGTGCCCCACCTGGTACCGATGCCTTACATCCAACCGGGTACGCACCTACTGCCGTTGCAGATTCTTGACCATTTGCCTTCCACCATCTCAGCGCAAGCTCCTATTCCCTCATTGATAGCTGAACTGGCGAACCCAACCGTAGCGGTACCAACCCAACCGAATCCTCGCAAGATCGCGCAGCTCGCACCTGCGGTAGCCGCCTCATCGATAGCAAGCCAATCAGCTTTCACTGACAGCCTTGCCCCAGATGGACCTGTGGCATCGCTAGACGAGCCACCTGGCATGTTCGCTCACTCGACTATTGCTGGCACCCGTTCAGACCCGGCGATGCCAACTTCGTCAGAACAAGCATGGGTGCCAGGAATGGCGTTGGACATGACCCTCAACGACCAGAAGCCAAGCCTGGCGATCAAAGCAGAACGCTTCTGGATGGCAACTGCCGAGGCGACCAGCAACTCGCACTTCGATCAGGACGATATCGACCGCATGGGGTCTGGCAAGGCGCCTCGGCGAGTCAACCCGCGAACCGGACGTACCGAGGCAATGCAGCTCACCGGACTACGCCAAGCATCGGACCGCGATGATGTTCGCATGCGCTGGCCCGACGACTCAGTCGACCCTTGGAGCTCTTCGTGAGCAAAAGTCTGGCCGCCGCATTCCGCAATGGGAATGGCCGAAAGGCCAAATGGAAGGGCCAGATCATCCATTCGTTGCTCCAAATCAGTGTCAAAGAAGGCGACACCATCGAAGTCGCCCGCCTCGGTGCATCGCCAACGCGAGCCCAGGCGCTGAAGCTGGCGGTCGACAAGGGCAACCTTCGCGCCAACGGCGTCGTCATATCCCCCGTTGCAATCTGGACTCACACATCACCCGAGCAGGTAGCGCTGCACGTTGTTGGTCGCAAGGCCCGGTCAATCGATATTTGGAATAGCTGGTCATTCAATGGGGTCGACTCATCGTGGCTCGGCAACGCCGGCATGATTGTCCAGAGCGTCGACAACGTGCACACGCTGCGGTGCAGCGATGGGTTGGGTGAACCCAATTTCGACGACCTGATCGTCAGCGTCACGGTCCGCCATGCATGACCAACAACATCGGAACGAAACAGCGCGTTCGTCGGTAGCGCTAGCGCTACAGCCCATACAGAGCTAACGACTCAAGGAAATGACGCAGGGCTCGATGCTTGTCCGACGCTCGGCCAAGGCCCGTATCTCCCAACGACTTCTTGAACTCAGCACGCGCTGCGAACGTCCTGGCGTCGTCGAACTGACCCAATTGAGACAGAACTCGGTCGAGTACTCATTCTCGACGAGTCGGCCTTGAGCGACACCTCGATGAACAACCAACCAGTTCTGAGTTAACGATCGACGGTAGAGACCTGCGCCACCCAACGATCGTCGGTGGGGACGTCGGCAAGGACTCCCGCCGCTGCAACCGCGAAAGCCACGACCTCAGCAGGGGCCGTGTCGGGATGTATCCCAAACAGCAAACCACGTTTCGAATGATCGCTGAGCTTGACCCATGTTGGCGGGATCGCTACGTCGGCTTCGACGAGTCGCTCCTCAGCGTTCGCCCCTCGCGAATGCAACAGCCCAAACTGCGCTGGCTCGTTGCCCTCTGCCGCAACCCAAGTCACCTCGGGAACTTTTGATCCTCGGCCCGAGAAAATACGAGTCAGCATGCTCACCACCGGCAGGTATTCGGGGTCAACCCATGGCGAGATCGTGATCCACTCGCGCCCATTTGCCCGTTCGGTAATCGCCTCGATCGCGTCAACTACCTCGCTGAAGTCGCACGCTCGGAAATGCACCTGCTGATGTTCGATTGCCACATTGGCAGTGTTGCAGAGCCCGCGCACTTTCAGGTGGCAGGCTGACCCGTTGTAGGTTTGGTGACGATGGCTTCACTCTCTGAACGATTTGCCGCATGGATGGCAACACACGACACCGACAATCCCGGAACACCGGCGGCGACGGTGCTTGCACTGCGCGACGGCGATGCCGGCCCCGAAATACTGATGGTCCAACGAAATGCCAAAGGCACCTTTGCTAGCAACTGGGTCTTCCCCGGGGGCAAGGTCGACCCTGAAGACTTCCATGGCAACGACGACATCGTTGCGGCAAGTCGTCGCGCCGCATGTCGCGAGGCATTGGAGGAAGCTGACCTGGTCGTCGAGGAGGCTGGCCTGCTGCCGTTCTCGCACTGGATGCCACCAACGGTCGTTCCTCGTCGATTCGCGACGTGGTTCTATGCAACCGAAGCGCCCCAGGGCGTCGACGGCGACGTCACGGTCGATGGTGGCGAGATTGTTGACCATCTGTGGGTAACGCCAACCGAGGCGCTCCGGAAACATGCAGCCGGCGACGTCACGTTGGTGCCACCGACATGGATCACCCTGAAGCACCTGGCAGCGTTCGGTAACACTCAAGAGGCTCTGCAGGCCATCGCCGATCGGGAACCGCCCTTCTACTTGACCAAGATGGCCAGCAAGGAACCGCCAACTGTCATGTGGCATGGCGATGCCGGTTACGACACCGCCGATCTTGATGCTCCGGGACCTCGCCATCGGCTCGTCATGGATCCCGATGGCTGGGTGTTCGAGGAGCCGTCGACGGCGAAGTAAAATAAATGGCCCCGTGTTGGGGCTTGGTCCCGAAGAAAACGAACGATGGCTGCTCTCGTTTCGAGAGCAGCCATGGCCGGTTTTAGTATCAGTTTTTGAGCGACAGTCGATCTGCCGCAGGTCGACTAGGCATCGCCTTCGGCTGCCTGATCTTCGATGACATAACCGATCTTCTCTTCGACTATGTCGATCTTGTCGGTGAACTCGCCGCCGGTCTTTTCATCGATCATGTCACCAGCCTTAGCGACGCCGCCCTTTGCCTTGTCGACGTTGCCGCTAAGCATGTCTTTGATCTTGTCAAGTAGCCCCATGTGTCATTCTTTTACGTGTTTACGCGGCCAGCGTTACTGGCAGGCCTTTATTTTGTAACGAAAATAGCCGAATGAGAGCCCTGGGTTCCCTCGGCTTGCGGCCCTTCCCTACACTCTGCCGCCATGGGCGACGTAGCGAAACACACAGAGATACCTGACGGTGAGCTCTATCTAGGTCGCGATGCCAACGATGAGCCGACCTTCTATGACGCTTCGAATCTGACGACCCACGGCGTGATCGTGGGGATGACCGGTTCCGGCAAGACCGGCTTGGGCATGATCATGCTGGAAGAAGCTCTGCTGGCCGACATCCCGACGCTGATCATCGATCCCAAGGGCGATATGGGAAACCTATTACTCACCTTCCCCGACCTGGCCTCCTCGGATTTCGAACCTTGGGTTGGCGCCGACGGAGATGCTGGCGCCACCGCTGAGTTGTGGAAGTCCGGCCTTGCCCGGTCAGGGATTGCCCCAAGCCGTATTGGTCAACTCCGATCCAAATGTGACATGACCATCTACACCCCCGGATCCTCTGCTGGTGTGCCACTAAACGTGATTGGTTCTATGGAAGCTCCAGATGCTTCTGTTACTGAAGATCCGGCTGCCTTCGAAGAATCAAAACACGACGAGATCGAAGGCCTCGTGTCGTCGTTGCTCGGTTTGGTCGGTGTCAACAGTGATCCGTTAAGCGGCCGCGAACACATCTTGCTGACCAACATCATCGACCATTTTTGGTCTCGCGGTTTGTCGGTCGACATCGAGTCGCTCATCCAGAGCGTCATGCACCCGCCGTTCCGCAAGTTAGGTGTTATGCAGCTCGACATCCTCTTCCCCGAGGGTGATCGTCTGAAATTAGCGATGAAGCTGAACGGACTCGCTGCCTCACCTGCATTCGCTGCTTGGAGCCAGGGTGTACCGCTGGATATCGACACCATGCTCTTCCAAGCAAACGGCGACCCACGGGCTGCCGTGGTCAGCATCCACCACCTTTCCGATGAAGAACGTCAGTTCGTTGTCACGCTGCTGCTCTCAAAGGTCGTCACCTGGATGCGCAGTCAACAAGGTAGCGATGATTTACGTGTTCTGATCTATATGGACGAGGTGTTCGGTTTCGTGCCACCAACAGCGATGCCGCCATCGAAGAAACCGATTCTGACGATCCTGAAGCAGGCTCGTGCCTTTGGTGTCGGCCTGGTGCTCTCAACCCAGAACCCAGTCGACATCGACTACAAGGCGATTTCCAACGCCGGCACCTGGATGATCGGGCGGCTGCAAACTGAACGCGACAAGGCACGCTTGCTCGAAGGCATGGAGCGGTCCGATGGCGCCGTCGATATCAAGGAGTTGGATGCCGCGATTTCGAGCCTCGACAAGCGCGAGTTTGTACTTCACTCGACGCAGGGAATGCCTCGCCGATTCTCGACTCGGTGGGCCATGTCCTATCTAGCTGGTCCGCTGACTCGGACCCAGATCGGTCAGCTCACTAGGAATGTGACCGCAGCAGCAACCAAACCACAGAACACACCTATGTCTGTTCCAGCGGCATTGGCCCAGGTCCTACCTGTGCTCGCCGACAACGAGTCAAACGTGGCGCCGCCAGTCGCCAGCGGCATTGATGTACGGTACCTTCGAGCCGACGCACCCTGGGCCGCCCACGCTGGTTTCGATCCGTCAGGTATCCGGCTTGTGTCAGCACTCGCCGTTCGCATGCACCTGTTCTACGACGAGGTGAAGGCCGACCTACGCCACGAAGTCGAGTGGGAAGGCATCGTTCGAATAGAGGGCTCAAGCATCGACCCCAACGACGCACTGGCTGTCGACTACGACAGCCGCGACTTCGCTGCCAAGCCAACTGGTGAGCAAATTTATGTGCTGCCCGATGCTCTCGTCGACAAGAGCACCTTCTTCACCCAGGCCAAGAAGGCGTTCCAGGATCACCTCTATCGCACTGAGTCGCTGCAGTTATTTCACAATAGTGAACTTAAAGTATTCAGCCGGGTCGGGGAAGACGAGCAGACGTTCCAACATCGCTGCGGAAACATTGCCGATGACCGAGCTGACGAGCAGATAGACAGGCTCCGCAACGCTCTTGTGGAGAAGGAAGGCCAGCTAGGCAGCGACCTGGGAAAGCTTGAGGACCGAATCCGCGAACTCGAATACAACCGCGAAAGCACCCGCAACGAGGCGTGGGCAGGCGCAGCGATGGACGTTCTTGGCGGCCTACTTGGCGGGCGCCGACGATCTCGTTCCGCCGGCCGGTCGATCTTGCGGGGCCAGAAGGCTACGGGCAAAGCCAAGCAGCGTTTGGCGACGGCCCAGAACCGCTACAACGACAAGTTTGAGGATCTGAACGAGCTTCGTGAGGAGGTCGAAGACGACATCAATCAGATCATGTTTGAATGGCAAGACAAGGCCCAAAATATTCAGGCCTACGACGTGCCGCTCGAAAAGACTGACATTGCGGTCGACGAAATCGCTCTCGTCTGGATCCGCCAATAGTGCGACAGTTCTTCCCGGACTCGTTTGTCTGGCATGCAGGTCGAAAGACGGCTACCGCTGCCGCAACGCACCCCCGCACCGCAGGGCATTTCGCTCTCACAAGGTTGCGAGCCAAGTGAGTGATCCGGACTCTCGCTATTCGTCGAGCTCTTCAGGATTTTCGAGGTCGGGTTCGGCTTCAGATCCGGGCGTGGGCTGCGCTTCGGAAGTCGCCGCTGACACGGTTGCGATGCCGAGGGACCGAGACGTGACCAGTTCATACAAGTTTGATCTGGCGCAGTCCTGATCGCGAGGCGGTTTGGGGTATTCCTGCACCCATTGGCCATTGCGCACCACCATCAGGACGAAACATGGCGTTGGTTCGCCGCCACCAGGGTTCGTTACCGGCAAGATCCCGTCGGCCGTGTAAAAGTCAATTTCTTTGGCGATCCGGATGAGCGCTTCGCGAGTCGACAGTTCGGGCTCGACCTTGAGCAACGTAGTAAACGCAGCCTCGAACAGTCGGCCAGCCATCCAACTCTGCAGACCGACCTCGCTCCAACCGGCATTAGGCGCAACGGTCGCAAGGTTCGCTCGGTACTTGAACAAGTCACCGCGTGCCTTCGGTGATTCAAAATGGCTGTGGGCTATCCAGGTATAGACGCCCTCGACGGCTTCGCCGCCGTCGAGCAGGAACTGCTGGCTGTAGCAACCCCACTCACAAAGGACGAACCCGGGCGGGTCTTCGAGGACACGAAGTAATGCAATCAATCGTCCGGGATCTGCAACCCACACAAGCGACTCGGCGTCAGAGGCTTCCCACCGAGGAACAATACGCTCGGCCGGGTCTTCTTCTAGTTCGGCAGGAAGTTCGAACACGACGTCGAGACCTTGCCCTATCAACATTTCGCGTTGGCGCTCGTTCGCCCGTTCGAGATCCAGAGCGAAGTAACGGAGTAGACCCAGGTTCTGCGCCGCCTCAGGAAAGGTCTTTTCCAGGTAATTTGCTGGGCCCGCCTGGCGGATGTTGTTAAGGAACGGGTTCGACAGCACGGTGACCGGCGAAGCGGCTCGACGAGAGCCATAGACCTGACCGGGGAAGTCGGCGATATTGCATTGTTCCGAGCCCAGCAACTCAGCGCCTTGGGAGTCCCCGAGGCTGTGTGACCCAACAATGGCGAAGAAGTCGCCCTGACAAACCTGTTCGAGTGCCGCTTGGTGGTCGAACAGTTTCGAGTCGATGGGCACGAGCTCGACGAAACGGCCTCCAAGGCCGCCGTCCTCGTTGACCTCGTTTGCCCACGCAAGAGTACCGAGCCACGCGTCGCGGAAGAGTCCGTCAGCGGTGCCCTGCGTCTCGTCGTCAAAAATCACTGCAAGACGGATGACGTCATTCGAGAGGCCAGGCTGCACCATCGGACGAGGGGTGGGAACTGCCACACCTGATTCGGTAGTTGGTTCAGCGGTCGTCGTCGGCAGAGCCGTGGGTGTCGGGGCCATAGGCTCAGACGTTGCCATCACCAGTGTTGCGTCCGAAGAGTCGGCGACGGGCACCTGGGGTTCGCCGCAGGCAGCCGCCACCACAGCAATCGCGAGCACGCCGCAGCACACGGCTGCAGAACGTCGTCCGTTTGTGAGCCAGTGCACGATGAGAATCATCATAGTTGCCCCATCGGTCTCACCTAGTGCGCTCCCTATTCCCACAAAGGGATTAGGGACGCTGCCTCAGATCGTCGCGAGCGGTACCCGTAACTAGCGTGTTGTGCTAGCTCGCAGTCCGCTCGCCAAGGACCAAGCTTGGGAGACAGAGAAGAGGAAGCTCCAAAGGCGGGTTCTGACTGACCGTCGCACGCGTCTTGCCTGGAGGTTTTGCCTTCACCTATCCGCGGCATCATCGCTCGCGGCTCTGCACCGACCTGTTCGATGAGGTCCTTAACGCCACCGGCATCGCCGATGTTGAAGCCCATAGCCAAGAATGAGTGCCTTGTTATTGGCAACGTGGAACGGTCGACGTCAGCCTCATAGTGCCCCAAACGGGCTTCTCACACCGACGGAGTGCTCAGAGTCAGGTGTTTGTCGATGCCGAGGACGTGATCCTCCAAACGGTGATTGACATAAAGCACCGCCGTCTCACTGGATGTGCATATGCGCTCGATCAGAGCTAGCACCAATTGACGATTCAGGTCATCGAGGCCGAGACACGGTTCGTCGAGAATGAGCAGCGGCGGATGCTTCACCATCGCACGCGCAATCAACAAAAGGCGCTGGTCTCCGTGCGACAGACGATTGAACGGCTCATCTGCCCGCGCTGTCATCCCCAGCAGCGCTAACCATTGATCCGCAATGGCTTTCTGGGTTTCTGTGCTCTTGGTGTACAGCCCGATGCTGTCAAAAAAGCCAGAAATGATGACGTTTCTTAGCCCAGTGCCGACTCGGTACTCCCACTGAAGCGCACTGGAGACATACCCTATATATTGCTTGATCTGCCAGATGCTCTCTCCTGTGCCGCGCTGAAACCCAAAAACCATGATGTCGTTGACATAACACTGCGGATGATCTCCTGTGATCAAGGAAAGCAAGCAGGTCTTACCGCTGCCGTTCGGCCCGCTCAGCTGCCAATGCTCATTCGCCTCGATCGTCCAGTCGAGGTTCTCGAACACTGTGTTGTCGTCGTAGCGAATGGTGGCCCCAGTCAAACGAACCAGAGGATCGCCGGAATTCAAAGCCGGTAGCCGAACCGCAGGATCGGCCATGGGCACCTCAAGCTCACTCATCTTCAAGTGCAGCAACTGATACAGCTCGGCAAAGGCGCTCTCATCGTCACGCTTCACTTGATGAAGTAAATGCCCATGGTCAACATAGGCAATATGTGTGATGAACTCCGGGCACTCGTCAAACCGATTCAGCACGATCACCATTGGTACGGTCTTCGCCAAAACACGCAGGTGAGCTTGAAGCCATGTCAGCGAATCGTGATCAAGACCATCGAAAGGCTCATCCAGAACCAAAAGTTCCGGACGGCTGGTCAGAGCTCGGATGAGCATGACCTTCCGAGTCTCGCCCGTTGAGAGCTTGCGGAAGGCTCGGCCCATCAGCGGCCGCAGACCCAATGTCTCGACTAAGGCCTGAGCAAGCTCATGATCCTGACAGACCTCATCGATGATCTTGGCTACTGGCGTGCCTTCTGAAATTACATCCAGGATGTCAGCATCATCCTTGCGTCGCTCGGCCTCGATCAGTTCCGCCTGCCTCTCATAGGAGACGAGAGCCACACGGTCAGGCAAACCCGACCGCGACCCGGACAAGCACTCTCCCTCACCCGCAAGCACCGCTGCCAGTGCCGACTTCCCAGAGCCGTTGGCACCCGTAATCAGCCAGTGTTCTCCCGGCTGGATAGTCCATCTGATGTCGCTGAGTTGAAAACGTCCGTCGAAATCAACCGACAAGGCATCGAGGCAGACCGCATCCTGATTGATCATTGATCCGTGCACACCCTCGAGCCTTGCCCTCTGCCAACAATTTCGATCAGATGATTCGCTTCATGTCAGCCATATACCCGCGCAAGATGCCACCGATCTGTTCAACCGGATGGTTGCGAATAGCCTCGTTTACCTCGATCAGACGCGCATTGTCGACACCATCGTCGTCGAGTTGCAGGCCCTTGCCGATCACATCGCTCTTGATGTCTTTCATGAAGTCGCTCAACAGCGGGACACACGCATGGTTGTACAGGTAGCACCCGTACTCGGCTGTGTCCGAGATCGTCGCATTCATCTCATAGAGCTTCTTGCGTGCGATGGTATTGGCAATCAGCGGTGTCTCGTGAAGTGATTCGTAGTAGGCCGAGTCGGCAATAATGCCTGCTGCAGTCATTGTTTCGAAGGCAAGCTCGACACCTGCCTTCACCATGGCGACCATGAGAATACCGTTATCGAAGTACTCCTGCTCTGCTATCTCCACATCAGCTGCATCTGTCTTTTCATAAGCCGTTTCTGCTGTGTCAGCACGCCAGCCAAGCAGTTCAGCATCGTCATTTGCCCAGTCGGCCATCATCGTCTTCGAAAAGGTGCCGTTCATGATGTCGTCCTGATGCTTTTTGTAAAGCGGACGCATGATGTCTTTCATCTGAGCTGACAGATCGAAGGCGCGGATCTTTGCAGGATTCGACAGGCGGTCCATCATGTTGGTCACACCGCCGTATTTAAGGGCCTCGGTGGTCGTCTCCCACCCGTACTGGATGAGCTTGGAAGCGTAACCGGGCTCGATTCCCTCTTCGATCATCTTGTCAAAACACAGGAGAGAGCCAGTCTGCAACATGCCGCACAAGATGGTTTGTTCACCCATTAAGTCGGACTTGACCTCAGCGATGAACGAGGACATGAGTACGCCAGCCTTGTGGCCTCCTGTACCGACGGCATAGGCCTTGGCCAGCGCCAGCCCATCGCCGTTCGGATCGTTGTCCTCGTGAACAGCTATCAGGGTCGGCACACCAAAGCCACGTACGTACTCGGCGCGGACCTCTGAACCCGGGCATTTCGGGGCCACCATGATGACGGTGATGTCGTCACGAATTTGCATGCCCTCTTCGACGATATTGAAACCATGTGAATAGGAGAGACATGCTCCATGCTTCATTAAAGGCATGATCGCGTTCACCACCGGGGTGTGCTGCTTGTCTGGGGTGAGATTCAATACGACATCGGCTGTAGGCAGCAGCTCGTCGTAGGTGCCAACGGTAAAGCCATTCTCCGTAGCGTTTTTCCAGGACTGGCGCTTCTGCTCGATGGCCTCAGCGCGTAGCGTGTACGACACGTCTAAGCCGCTGTCTCGAAGATTCAGGCCCTGATTCAGCCCCTGAGCGCCGCAACCAATCACGACTATCTTCTTGCCTTTCAGAGCATCCACACCCTCGGTAAATTCGGCAAGGTGCATGAAGCGGCACTTTCCCAACTCAGCCAGTTGCTCGCGCAGCGGCAAGGTGTTGAAGTAATTGTTCGCCATGAGTGTGCTTTCCATCAGAGGTAGTTCAGTTGGATTCTACCCTTAGACCAGTGTTTCGTAAATTGATATATTTGCAATGCATCATCCCTAATTGTGCAAGATGGGCGCATACTCGCATCATGAACGTCAGAACGCTTAAACACTTCCTTCTCTTGTGCGAAACTCTGAATTTTGGGCGCGCCAGCCATCGTGCGAACATCAGCACTTCTGCCCTGTCTCGCAATATCCGACAACTCGAAACTGCGCTCAATGCATCTCTATTCGACCGCGACAACCGCACGGTTGGGCTCACCCTAGAGGGTCATAAATTTCAACGCTACGCGCGCAACGCAGTCCAACAGTGGGAGCAAATTTGTTATGAACTCACTGATCCCGCGGAGCAACTTCAGGGTGAAATAAGCATCTACTGTTCTGTGACCGCCAGCCACAGCATTCTGTTCGACCTATTGAACCGCTTTCGACCCGCCCATCCCGGCGTTGAGATCAGGCTTCAAACCGGTGACCCCGAGCATGCCATTGCCCGCGTTCTGGCGCTGGAGGAAGACTTGGCAATTGCTGCACGCCCGGCGAGTCTGCCGCCCGGCGTGATATTTAAGCCCATACTTATCTCCCCGCTTGTCTTCATCGCCCCACGGGAATCAACGGATCTGAGTCTTGCGCAGTTACCGCCCGACAAGACCGCCACCTGGCAGCAGATTCCGATGATTCTTGCCGCCAGCGGGATCGCCCGTAAACGCGTCGACGCCTGGTTCCGAACCCTTGGCGTCACGCCAAAGATCTACGCACAAGTGGCTGGTAATGAAGCCATCGTCAGCATGGTCAGTCTAGGTCTCGGCGTTGGCATCGTGCCGAAAATCGTTCTCGACAACAGTCCACTTGCCGCTCGAGTGCGGATACTCGACATCAAACCTGCTTTGGCGCCCTACGACCTCGGACTATTCACCTTGAAACGCAATCTCAAAAACCCGCTGGTCAGCGCTTTCTGGTCATTGTTGGCCGATGAGACAGACGAAGTCTGAAATCATGCTGCTGCAGTTTCGAAGCGGTGGTCGGTGTCTTAGCTCTGCACCACGGAGAACGTCGGCTGCGATGCTCTTCGTTCTCCGGTTGGATTTAGATTGAAGGGGTTGATTCGACTTTGGCTAGCTCACTGAGAGCGATCTTGCCTGTGCGCTGAATCTCGATAATGCCGTAACGGCCTAACAGCGCCTCGAAATCGTCGAGGCGGCGTTGTGATCCCGCAAGCGAAACCATTAGTTGATCAAAGCCCACGTTCAGCACCTGGGCATCGAAGATTTGAACAAGATCGAGAATCTCGCGTCGCGACTCGGGCGTCGGCGCGTTGAGCGTCGCCATCAGTAGCTCGCGTTCGACCGATGTTTCCGAATCAAGTTCGCGGATCTCGAGCACGTTGATGAGCTTGTCGAGCTGCTTTACCACCTGGTCGATAGACGTCGAGCTGACGTCGACAACAATCGTGATTCGGCTAAAGCGCTCATCTTCGGTTGGCGCTACGGCCAGAGATTCAATGTTAAAGCCGCGCCGGGAGAAGAGACCGGCGATACGAGCAAGGACGCCAGCCTTGTTCTCGACGCGAACGACAATAGTGTGGAATTCGCAGGCATCGCTCATGACGAGACTCCTTCGTCGTCTCGCTGCGAAGGATCGACCAGTAGATCGCTATTGCTTGCGCCGGCCGGAACCATTGGATAAACATTCTCGGTGGCTTGCGTCCGAAAGTCGATCACGACCGGACGGTCATTGATCTCGTTGGCTTTCCGAATGGTCGGCTCGACTTCTTCGGGTGAGTCGACTCGGAATCCAACGCAGCCCATGGCTTCGGCCCACATCTTGTAGTTGGGGATGTCTGACCCGAAGTGAGTCTCGCTGAAGCGCTCGTCGTAGAACAGTTCTTGCCACTGACGGACCATGCCCAGCCAGCTGTTGTTCAGAATTGCGACCTTGATAGGGATCTTTTCGACCGCTGCGGTGATGAGTTCTTGCGATGTCATCTGGAAACAACCATCGCCATCGACCGCCCAAACCATGCGGTCCGGCATTCCGGCTTTGGCCCCAACCGCTGCTGGAATCGAGTAACCCATTGTGCCAAGACCACCCGAGTTGATCCAGGTGTAGGGGTGATTAAACGTCCAGTACTGGCTGGCCCACATCTGATGCTGACCAACACCTGAACAAAGAATGGTGTCGCTAGGGCAGGCTTCGGCGAGCTTCTCGATCACAAACTGTGGTTTCAGCAGCTTGCCCGGTTCATGGTCGCCGTAGACCAGCGGGTACTTCTCTTGCCAGCCGCTAAGCGTCTGGCGCCACGCATCACGATTGGGCTGTGCCTTGGCACCGCCTAACCCTTCGAGCTCACCGAGCATGTCAGAGATGATCGACTTGGCATCGCCAGCGATCGGTATATGCGCAAATCGAACCTTGCCGAGCTCGGCCGGGTCGATGTCGACATGGATAATCTTGGCATCGGGTGCGAACTTGTCACGAGCTCCCGTCACGCGGTCGTCAAAACGGGCGCCCAATGCGATGAGTAGGTCAGCCTCTTGCATTGCCATTACCGCGGTGTAGTTGCCGTGCATGCCCGGCATGCCCAGATTCAGTTCGTGGTCATCAGGAAAACCGCCACGGTTCATCAACGTGGTTACCACGGGGATCTGCGTCATTTCGGCCAGCGCCATTAGCTCGGCTGCTGCACGAGAGCGCAAAATACCGCCGCCGCTGTAGATCACGGGACGCTCAGCCGCCATGATCATCTTTGCGGCTTCTGCAATCGCGGTTGGATCGCCTGTGGTCTTTGGGTTGTAGCCGGGAAGATCGTGCCCCGTCGGCTCGTACCACTCGAATACGGCGTCGGGGAGAACGAGATCTTTGGGGATGTCGACTAGCACCGGACCTGGACGCCCGGTCGTCGCCAGATGGAACGCATCGTGGATGACCTGAGGAATGTCTTCGACCTTGGTCACCAGGTAGTTGTGCTTGGTGGCCGACATGGTGATACCGGTCGTATCGGCTTCCTGGAAGGCATCGGTGCCGATTGCCGGAAGCGCGACCTGGCCCGTGATGCAGACCATGGGGATCGAGTCCATCATCGCGTCGAGTAGAGCGGTGACCATGTTGGTTGCGGCGGGACCGCTGGTCACGATCGCAACACCGGGCTTGCCTGTGGCGTGGGCATAGCCCGAAGCCATATGACCAGCACCTTGCTCGTGACGCACTAGAATGTGTCGAATACTCGACTCGATCAGTGGGTCATAGACGGGCAGGATCGCACCACCGGGCATGCCAAATACGGTCTCCACGCCCTCATGCTCGAGCGCTTTGAGCACCGCTTGGGCTCCGTTGATCTGCATTACTCACCTGCTTTGACTTGTTCGTTTGTCATAACTGTTTGGTTTTGTCTGCTACACGCTGGAACGCTTTGCGGTAGTGCTGCGGTGTCTTTGACCCTGAAAAGCAGAAGGGCCTCCCGGAGGGGAGGCCAAGCGCACACGGGAAAAGAACCGAGCGCTACGTAAGTACTACTACCGTGCTGTGCAACATGACCGACTCAGTATATGAAGAGGAACGGGCAGGCGTCTACCCCGGCTCGTTTGATCCCCCAACGATCGCCCATCTTGGCATCGCAGTACTAGCCAAACGAGCTGCCAATTTGGGCCGCATCGACCTGGTTGTTTCCCGTAATGCGCTGGCCAAAGAGGATGCAGACCATGCACCATTCGACCTCCGAATAGCTGTCATCGAGGCCAGCATCGCTCACGCTCCATGGCTGAATTTGGTGATCACAGAGAAACAGCTCATCGCCGATATCGCTACTGGTTACCATGCCGTGATCATGGGTGCGGACAAGTTCGAACAAATCCAAGACGTGCAGTTTTACGCCGACGAGGCCACCCGCGATACTGCTATGGCAGCGCTGCCAACAGTGGTCGGCCCCAATCGCCAGGGCTCGCCCGACCTACCAGCCACCGCTGTTGTAATCGATCTGCCTCCCAAGCTTCAAGATGTTTCGTCCAGCGGCGCCCGCTCTGGTCGTCCAGAGTGGATGACGCCACCGGCCCGCAAGACCGCAACGGCCAACAGCATCTGGGGATTCTGAAGCTTTATTGGCAGAGTCCCGCGGAGCAGGTCAACCACGGCACCGGACACGACTGCCAACGAGTGACCAATTACGGCAATCGTTGGTTTGTTGCACTCTCTTAGATCTAGGCGTTCGGACTTAGATGTAGGGGTTCGGAACGTCAAGATCAACAGGCAGGCCGAAACCAGGTAGACGAATGTGTCGATCGGTGATCTCGAGGTCGTTCCCGCCTAAAACGCCCTCGCCGAACTGATAGATACTTTCCACCGTCTCTGTGCACATTGCGTCGTCGTAATCGTTGGCTTGAGCGCTTACGGACTCAGAGCGTGACGCATGATCCACCATTGCTTGTTTCCCCCAGCGCTGCTCGAGTAATTCCCGAGTCCAGGTAGGCGACATGATCAGGCCGGTGGCGTTGTTGCCACCAAAACCTTTGCTGTTGATAAACGCCGCTTGGCGTTGGGTTTCATCGAGTTCGGTGTGGGTCATAGCCAGCGCTAAATTGTCAGTCTTGACGTCGTCGGCAACATGATCGATCGAGGTAATCCCCGGCAACCAACCATCGTGCCAGGTGCCCAGCACAGCACTCATCTGGTCGCCACCAGCAGGCGCCATCGAGTGGCCTACGTATGACTTGATCGCGGCAACTGGCCAGTCCTCAATACCAAACGTGCCAGCCAAACGGCTCAGGATGCCAGACTCGGTCACACGATTCTGTGGTGTACCCGTGCCATGTGCTTGCATATGTGTGCCATGGCGCAAGCCATCATCGCCCAGCATGTTCCTGGCCAAACCCATGGCCTTGCCAACCGTCAGATAGTTGCCGACGCCCGGGCCAGGAATGGACTTCTTGAAGCCATCGGCGTTCACGAACACCCCTCCGACCGAGCCCAAGATTTGGGCCCCCAGCTCGACCGCTAGCTCGTCGTCCATCAGCAGTGTGTAAACCCCCGACTCGGCCACAGTGAAACCAGCATTAGCAGAGAACGGACGACACGAGCGACGCAGATCGGGAACGTCAGAACCATCAAGCGCCATGAGCGCTTCGTCTTCACTAAGTGCACCCATCATGCGGTAGCCCTCGATTACCTCGGGCACGATTGGGGCCTCTGCATTACCGACCATGACAATGCGCTTGTCACCTGAAGCGATCGCATCAGCGCCGCGCTTGAGGTTGTACAAGAACGTGGCGCACGCGCCGATGATGCCGGCAGTCTCCCCCACCGAACCAAGCACATACGCGTTTATGAAGTCACCTGGCATCTCGGACAGGCCAAGGGGGACATTTTTCGACGTGGGCCTTTTGCCCGTCAAGCTGTTCTGATACAGACCGCCATAACCCTCGCTGTCGAGTTGCCCCATTGCACTACCAGAGAAAACAGCGAACTGATCTGGCTTGATCACGGACTTCAATAGATCGAGACCTAGCCCGGTGCTACGCAATGCATCAGACGCGGCAAAGACCGTGATCTGCAATCCCCTGGGATGGCTACGCGAGCCATAGAGCGCTCCAGGTTCAAAGCCTTCAGGTAGCTGGCCAGCCGAGTTCACCTTCATTGGCTGTGCGGTCTGAGCAAACAGGTTCGGGTCACCCGTAACGGTGACCTGAACAGAGCGGTCTTCCTCTTCGCTAAGGTGCCAGTTGTCGGGCAGGACATCAGGAAGCTGGCGTGAGCTCAGGCGGAAAGTCAGGTCGGGTTGTCCCTGATCATGGGGCACAGCGGTGTGCCAGCGCATCTGGTTGCGACGCTCGTCGGTAATACGCCTGATCAGCGTGCCGTCAAGAATCATTTGGCGAGTTTGATCGGCGTTCGGGCCACCTGGCGTGCCCATCAACGCAGCCAGACTGGTGAAGGTTCGCGATGCTGCGGCGTCTCCAAGCGCGTCGATGACCATGCGTCGATACGCATGGTGAAACGACAGCCGACCAGCGGGGTTTACCCCACCAAAGCCGACGATTACTGGCAAGTGTGCGGGCATGGCTTATGCACAACCGTTCAGGGTCGATGGTTGGATCACGAATACCTTCATGCAGGAGCCATGATCACGGTGATCTCGGCGGCATCGTTAAGGATGCCACTGGCCATATCACCATCGCCAATTTGACAAGCAAAGGCAACCTTCCCGTTGCCATCACCAAGATTGATGGCGCATGGCGCTGGTCCTAAATCCACGCCTGTCAACGCGGAACCTCGCTGGAGGGCAGCATCGTTGTCGCGCCCACTCCGCATTTGCTTGGTGTCTGCTTCCCTGGACTCTGGTGGCAGCTTGTGCAGCGCGCTCAGAGGGAAATGTTGATCCGACGGAGCGGCCGGGTTCGCTGGTTGCTCAGCAGCGGTAAAGCCGAGCGAACGTTGCTCGAAAACGAGCAACGGCTTCGTTCCAATGACCTTGTGAGCGCCGTGCTGAATGATCGAACACATATGCCCGCAACACTACCCGTCGGCAATGAACTGATCTAAGAACTCTCCAACCGACAGAATGTCACCATGCCCACCCGACGCTTGACGGCGACCGACCGCGAGATGTTCACATTGGCGATCCCTGCGTTGGGTGCGTTGATCGCCGAGCCGCTCTATGTGCTCACCGACACAGCCATCGTCGGCAACATCGGCACCGCTGAACTCGGCGGTCTTGGTCTGGCAGCGCAGGTGATCGGCACCGTCTTGTCGGTCTCGCTGTTTCTGGCCTACGGCACGACCGCAGCTGTCTCCCGACTGCTCGGCGCCGGCCGTGACCGCGATGCAGCTAACCAAGCAGTGCAGGGTCTCTGGATTGCAGCGGCCGCTGGTGTCGTGTTCGCCGTGATCTGTTTCGTTTTCGCCCCGCAGCTTTTGCGCATCCTGCAAGCCAGCGAAGATGTCGAAAAGTTTGGAGTGCGTTACCTACGGGTATCCGTTTTTGGATTCCCAGCAATGTTGCTCGTCATGGCGGGGGTCGGATATCTACGGGGCCTGAAAGACACCCGGCGTCCATTGTATGTGGCGCTAGCGACGGCCTTTGGCAACTTGCTGCTGGAGCTATTCCTCGTATTTAGGCTCGGATTCGGGGTCGGAGCGTCTGCCCTATCAACCGTCATCTTCCAATGGGTTGGCGCCGGCTTCTATCTGAAGTGGATCGGTACCGCCGCTGGCGAACACCAAGTCGGATGGCGCCCAGACGGTGTTGCTCTGCGGGCCCTCGGGCGAGATGGCGTGTCGTTGTTCATCCGCACCAGCGCATTACGGCTGTCCTTTATCATCGCTGCCGCATTCGCTGCGGCGAAGGGCGAGGCCTCGCTTGGCGCTCACGAAATCGCTACGCAGCTCTTCTCTTTCTTGGCGCTCGCACTCGACGCAATAGCGATCGCTGGCCAAGCAATGGTTGGCACACTTCTTGGCGCTAACAACGCACCCCGAGCATTGCGAACGGGCCGCAGACTCACCTTCTGGGGCATTTTCTTGGGGTTGTTAGCCTCGGCATTCGTCTTGTTGGCTCGTCCCGTGATCCCTCATCTGTTCACCAATGATCCAGCAGTGATCGACAAGACGCTCGGGGTCTTGCTGTTGCTCGCCATCATGCAGCCGTTCGCCGGCGCCGTATTCGCTCTCGACGGCATTTTGATCGGGGCTGGAGACATGCGATTTCTCGCCTATGCCATGTCTGCCAACACCGTCTTCTTCTTAGGTGTACTGGGCATCGTGCACGTGATGGATGCCGGCCTGACCGGGTTGTGGATCGCCCTCGTTCTCTTCGTTGCCGCCCGGGCGTTCACCCTTGGATGGCGAATCAGGGGCGAAGCCTGGATCGTCACCGGTGCCCATAGAAGCGGCTAGCCACCCCATCAGCGGGCTCCACGCCCCGCCCGCCGAAGTAACGACTCCACAGAAGCCCGCCACCATCTCGGCGATCCAGCCACCGCGCCACTTCCCGCCACGGACTCACGGCCGCAAGGTCCTGCCTGAATCGGCGGCGCTACGGTGCGGGTAATGCAGGAACTATGGCCGAACCAAAGCACTGACGTCGACATATCGGCCCGACTCGCCGCAGACTCGCGACCAAACCCGCCGGGGCGTCCCTGGGTCACTCTGGTGATGATCACCTCGGTCGATGGCGCTATTGCGATTGACGGTGTCTCCGGTGGACTCGGTGCACCTAGTGACCACCAACGTTTCGTCGCAGCTCGTCGTCAAGCCGATGCCATCATTGTTGGGGCGTCGACCGTCCGCATCGAGGATTATCAGCCGGCAACCGTGCCTATTATCGTCATCAGCGGGTCACTCTCGCCTGACCCAAAGGCCCGACTCTTTAGCGACCCCGACAACCAGCCGATCCTATTCACGACCGACCAGGCCGCAAGAACCCGTGGAACGGACTTCGACGGCATCGCCGAGGTCATTAGCCTTGGCGATTCGGTTGATCCTGCAAGGGTCCTTGCCGACCTGGACAATCGGGGGATGCGAACAGTGGTGCTCGAAGGAGGGCCGACCCTTAACAGCCACTTCCTTCATGCAGACCTGGTGGACGAGATGCTCATCAGCTACTCACCGCTCGTCGCCGGTGGCACAGGCTCTCGGCTGACCAACGGTGACCCCATGCCGGACGAACGACGCTTTACCGTCGATCGAGTCCTGCTGGCTGACGATCTTTTATTCGCCCGATATCTGCGAGTGCGTTAGCCGACTGCAGAGAGCACAGCAGCCTCGACAATAACTCGTTGCCCAACAACCAGTTCACTACCGCCATTAGAGACCCGCAATTGCTCGCCTGCCGCTACGGGGTTTACTGCACCAAGATCTGCAGCAATCGCTGCGTACGAGTCACCTGGAAGCACCACATGAATTACTGGTGTGGCCTCGCTAGCAACTCCTACAGGAACGTTAGAAAGACTTGTAATCGAGAAACCAGCCGCCCAGGCAATGCTCAGCACCAGCGCTGTTACCGCCAGCAGCGCCAAGAAGCGGCGGCGGCGGTACATCTCAACAGGGGACGTTTGGGCCAAGGGCTGCGTTGCCCCGGAGATGCAGCCGTGGCCCTCGCCCTCGATCAGGCGCAGCTGTGGTCGACGGAGGACAACGTTGTCAGTATCGTCGAAATAATCAAGGGTCGGGTCAAAAGCGAAAGCGGTTGCTGTCATGGTCTCATTCTTCCTGAGGGGTGTGACACTCTCGAAGGGCTGCAGACGGGCTGCTGGCAACGAAAGCTTCTGTTGCAGTGGTGGGTCGCAGAAGATGTTTGGATTTACTGGTCAAATACTTGACTTCGAACGCTCGTTCGGGGAACATGCATTCGTCGTACATGCGTTCGACACTTGGTACTGTAGAACGAACGTTCGTTCGATTGCAACCCTGAATTTCACCACGGGGCACTCACCACCGTGGACAAAGGACATCCGATGGCATCTGAAATGGCCCCTAACCACACCCTCACAGCTCGCCAAGAGTCGATCTTGAGCTACATCGCCGACACACTACGAGAACGCGGATTTCCGCCGTCGGTGCGAGAAATCGGTGAAGCGGTCGGTCTTACATCGCCCTCTACCGTGCATTCACATCTCGCGACTCTGCAGAAGCACGGCTTTCTGCGGCGCGACCCCGACAAGCCTCGTGCTATCGAAGTTCGCTACGATCCCCGTTCGGGCAAGGTTGCTGATAAGGCCGCAGTTACCCATGTGCCCTTAGTCGGCGATGTCGCTGCGGGTACCGATGTTCTGGCCCAGTCCAACGTCGAAGAGCTCATGCCAATCCCCGCCGAGTTCACCAGCGATGGCGAACTCTTCATGCTGCGGGTTCGCGGTGACTCCATGGTCGATGCTGGCATCTTCGATGGTGACTTCGTCGTCGTGCGGGTTCAACCAACAGCCGAACTCGGCGAGATCGTGGTGGCTGGCATTCCCGGCGACGAAGGCACCGTCAAACGCCTCCACGCAAAGTCACCCACTGAAATCATCCTCAAGCCCGAAAACCCAGCACTCGAGCTCATGGTCTTCACTCCTGACCAAGTGACGATTTTCGGCAAGGTCGTCACCGTCATGCGCAAGCTCTAGCTTCTCCGCCACCAAAGCTCCTCCGCCACCAAAGCTCCTCCGCCACCAACCTAAGTTTCTTCCTGCTGCGGTTCACCCTCGTGATCCGCAGCAGCGCGTTCAGAGCCGCAGTTCATTAGGAACCGCAGACCACCGGAAACAGCCGTTGGAGCACTCCAATCGGCAGGCGTTGAGTTAGACGCGGTGAATCCCTAAAGCGGGAGGGATGGTCCGAGGGCCAAGCGTTGTTCGATCAGCTCCAAACGTTCCATGGTGTCCACGAGCGCAAGGCGCACGTATTCGCTGCCCCTTGGACCGTAGAACTCCCCAGGACTAACCAGAACGCCGACCTGTTCGGCCATCCAGTTGGTGAGCGCCCATGCATCACCATGCGGTGCACGCACCCACAAATAGAAGCCACCCCCTGGTAGTTCCACCTCGAGGCCCATATTGCGCAAGAGGCGAGCCACGTACTTAAGCCGGGAGTAGTAGCGATCACGCTGCACATCCACGTGAGCGTCGTCGTTCAATGCCGCAATAGCGGCGTGCTGTACCGGCCCAGGAACCATGTTCCCGGCGTGCTTTCGGACCTCTGACAGAAAGTGCACTAGGTCCGCATCGCCGGCATAGAAACCAAAACGCCCGCCAGCGAAGTTCGAACGTTTAGACAACGAATGCAAGGCGATAACACCATCGATGCCACTCTCCAGGATGGTGCGCCCAGGCCCATCCCAAGTGAACTCGATGTAACACTCATCGCTCAACACAGGGATCGAACGACTTCTCCCCCATTCGGCAGCGCCGAGCAAATCGTCGACAGCCCCCGCCGGATTACCTGGACTATTGACCCAGAGACATAACGCTCGCTCTGCATCGGCAGGGTCAATCGTGTCGAGCTTAGGGCTCCATGATTCGTCGACGGCAACTGGTACAGCGCGCAACCCAGCCAGCTCTGCACCCATCGCATAACTCGGATAGCTAATCTCGGGATAGAGCACCGTGTCGCGAGCGGGCGTACGCAACGCCAGATAACGCGGCGTCGATACAACGAACTCTTTGGTCCCAATCGTGGCCGCGATATTATCCGCCGACACGGCGACTCCAAAGCGACGTTCTAGCCATCCGGAGGCAGCCTGGCGGGCCTCAGTAAGCCCGATAGACGGCGGGTAGCCACGCTCGGAACCAGACTCGGCCATAGCCCGCACCGATGCTTCCGGTGCAGGGTCTCGTGGGGTTCCAATCGAGAGGTCAACCAGTCCCCCATCAAGCTTCTCGCCCAACGACTTGAGCTTGTTCAGCCGGTCATAGGGATACGGCGGCGGGACATACCCAGTACTCATTGACTGCCTTCATTATCGATAATAAATTCACCCAGGCGGCCAACGGAGAACTCGTCAAGACGGGCCCGATACTTCATGCCATGCTCAGTCGCCTGTTCGCTCATGACCTGGCCAGAGCGGTGCAATTCGGCGATAATGTCGCCGCGTTCAAAGGGCACGAGTACATCGACCATCGTATTCAAGATCGCCAGTCGGTCGGCGATGGCATTCAGCAGGAGTTCGGTACCTTCACCCGTCACCGCCGACACTGACATCGACCCCTCATAGCGCCGCATCAACATGTCCGGTGACTCGGCAATGTCAATCTTGTTGAACACCACTAGCTCAGGAATCTCGCCTGCCCCGATCTCGTTCAGCACGGTGTGCACCGCATTGATCTGACCCTCGGGATGTTGAGCACTTGCATCCACGACGTGCACCAGCAAGTCGGCATCAATGACGACATCGAGCGTGGACTTAAACGCCTGAACCAGCTGATGTGGAAGCTTGCGCACGAAGCCCACCGTGTCCGTCAAAAAGACCTTTTCGCCACCGGGCAACGCCAGCTTCCGCGTCGCTGCGTCAAGCGTCGCGAACAGGCGATCTTCGGTAAGGACGCCAGCATCGGTGAGTTGATTGAGCAGCGTGGACTTGCCAGCGTTTGTATAGCCAACAATGGCGACACCACGGTTCGATGTACGGCGGCGTTGCTTCGACTGAGTGCGCCGATGTTGCGACACTGTTCTCAACTGCGCTTCGAGCTTGTGAATACGGCGCTCGATACGACGCCTATCGACTTCAAGCTGTGTCTCACCGGGGCCACGAGTACCAATACCACCGCCCTGTTGACTGAAGCGTTTGCTTCCCTTGAGCCGAGGCAGGCGATAACGCAGCAGCGCTAGTTCGACTTGGGCCTTGCCCTCTTGACTGTGTGCATTCTGAGCGAAAATATCGAGGATGACCGCCGTGCGGTCGATGGCAGTGCGGCCGAGCATCTTGACTAGGTTCGCCTGTTGGGCTGGCGATAGTTCGTCGTCGAAGACGACGGTGTCAGCATCATGTAAGTCCGATTCCCTGCGCACGTCGTCGGCCTTACCCTTGCCAATGAAGGTCGCAGGGTCAGGCGCATCACGACGCTGGACAACTCGAGCCACCGCATCGGCGCCTGCAGTATCTACGAGCGCCGTCAGTTCGTCGAGTGCAGCTTCGGTCGCCTCAGGTGATCCACTTGGCAGGCTGACACCGACGAGCACGATCTTCTCGCGGAAAGAACGGTCGATGAATGCACGTTCTTCGCCGCCATAGTCGCCGAAGGCACCGCGGTGAGATTCTGTCGGCGCCGAAACCGTTGCGTCGTCACCCATTCGAGTGGCGTCCTGTCCTGTCGTTGCAAGAAGCGACTCGGCCGGCAAGGCTCAGCACGCAGCACAGGACGGGTACCAACGCTGCGCTGACATCATGAATGGTCAGTCGCGACACTAGGCCCAACTCATGGGCTCGACTGCAGCAACATAGGAACTCGGCCCCCTGAGCGTGAGCTCATCGCCAACATGAACAGTGGCAGACCCACCTGGCATCTGCACGATGAAGTCAGTCTGGTCAGTCCGTGAAAGGGCTGCAATTGCAGCAGCAGCACACGCCCCAGACCCGCACGCTTCGGTCGCTCCCGCGCCACGTTCCCAGATGGACATCCTCACACCCGATTCGGTAGGTGTCACTAGATGCACGTTGATGCCAGTGGGGAGGAAGTGTTTCTCGATTTCTGGACCTATGGTCCGAATGTCGTGGGCTTGTGAATCCTGGACTTCGATTACCAGGTGCGGATTTCCGAGGTCGACTGTGTCTGCTCGAAGGAAGTCAAGATGATCAGATAGGTCGATCCCCTCAAGACTCGGGCCAGGTTTCGGCGCACCCATCCCTACCGACACCGACGCTGTTTCTGAAAGCCCATCGGTGATTTGCACGGCGCGATCGCCAACGTCGGTAGCGACCAACATCTCAAGTTCGTCAACACCTCGCCGAGCCGCTATGGCATGGCCAAAGCAACGAAGTCCGTTGCCGCTCAGTTCAGCGCGTCCTCCGTCAGCGTTGAACAGCACGAACTGCGGCGCCGCTCGATTATCAATAGCGATGATCAAGCCATCGGCGCCAATCCCAGTGGTTCGGCTACACCAACGCCGGGCAAGCTCACTGGCGCCCTCGGGAACCGATGGCTGGAACCACAGCAAGAAGTCATTGCCGAGCCCGTGAAGTTTATGGAGGTCATGGCGTTGCATCCGTGAGGCAACGTGGAACTCAGTCATATATCCCAGTCTGGCAGTAGATCCCGGCAAGTCGCATGGAGTTCGGCGAAGTCTATGTAATTTATGAACTCTAAACTTAACTCGCGGCGTGTTAAACCGACCGAACGAAGGTCCGCACGCTTCGCCGATGTGCAAAGAAGGTCCGTAGTAATTCCACTAACGCCTCAGGCTTCAAGTACCGGCACCAACGTCGACCACTCATCGAGACTTTAGGACCTAGAGCGACAAGGTTCGAACGACTTCAGACTCATCGCAGCCGAGCAGCACGAGTCGTTCTAGGACATGACCAATGTGGACGCCGTAATCTCTACAACAGGCCGAGGCCGTGTCGGTCCTTCCGCAGCGAACGACGTTCGCTGTACTGGTTCCCTCCGTCGCGAACAAATCGCTGATTTTGCCCAGATTCATAAGCAGTAAGGATCAGTCCAGCAGCGTGCGGACCCGTTCCTGCACACGGTCGATATCGACGTCATCGAGGTCGAACCATTCGATCCGCGGGTCACGGCGAAACCATCGCTGTTGTCGTCGGGCAAAACGACGGGTGCGTTGCTTTGCGAGATCAAGTGCCATCTCCAACGGCTGGCCACCCTCGATGTGCCCAAGCAGTTCCTTGTAGCCGAGCGCCTGGCGCGCTGTCTTGGACATCCCATTCGGATGTGCGGCAACCGCTGTCACCTCGTCAAGGAAGCCATGGTCAATTTGAACTTGGTACCTGCGTTCGATCCGTTCGTCAAGCGAGGGACGCGGTCGATCACAGCCAATCTGGTTGATTCGCGAAGGACGGTACCGCTCCATGCCTGGGCCAAAGCTTGAGAAAGGGCGGCCACTGCCGACCGTCACTTCGAGCGCTCGCAAGACTCGCCGCCGATTGTTGGGCTCCATACGTTCTGCGGCCACCGGATCCAACTCGGCCAGCCGACGATGTAGCGCCACGGTGTCAGGTTCCACCTCAAGCTCCGCGCGGGTATCTGGGAACTGATCAGGGATCTCGAGATCATCGACGATCGAGCGCACATAAAGCCCAGTGCCACCGACCATGACGGGAATCTTTCCGCGACGGCGAATATCTGCCGTCACGGCAGGCACGTCCTTGACGAACTGAGACACCGTGTAGTCCTGCCATGGGTCAAGGATGTCAATCAGATGATGCGGTACCGCCCCTTGTTCGTCGGCCGTGGGCTTGGCTGTGCCGATGTCCATGCCGCGGTACACCTGCATCGAATCAGCAGAGATCAGCTCAACTCGGTCGTCGGCAGCCGCAATTGCCATAGCCAGTGCTGACTTGCCGGCCGCTGTCGGTCCAATTATTGCAAGCGGAATATCTGCTGTCGTCATAGTCGCGCCACCTCGGCGTGTAATCGTGCATGCCCAAAAACGAACGCATCATCGTTCTGTCCACGGTGACCAACTAACAAACCGAAGGTACCCACGCCACAGCTCGAGCACGCCCCGCAAAGCAAAGCGGGCTATCCGGGTACGACGGGAATACGGGTGCGGCGCTTGGGCAACGCCGTGACTTCGACGAGTTCGCCGGTCAGGTATTGCATAGATGCGCCAGTCACGATCGCCGTCGCGTAGCTGCCAGCCTTGATCGGCTCGGGCGAAGGGAAATGAATCAGCTTGTTCTGGCGGGTCCGTCCGGTCAGAACGCTGTCATCGCGTTTGCTGGTTCCCTCGACAACGACCTCTTCGGTCTTGCCGATGCGAGCTGCGTGTCGCTGGCGGGCCGAGCGCTCGATGACGACTCGAAGGCGGTCGTAGCGGTCGGTAACTTCTGCAGGATCACAAAAGTCAGCCTCCATGTCGGCCGCCTCGGTCCCACCGCGAGGCGAGAACACGAACGTGAAGGCGCTGTCGTATTCGACCTCGGCAGCGACCTCAAGGGTGCGTTCAAAGTCAGCCTCGGTCTCGCCAGGAAAACCAACAATGATGTCGGTCGTCACTGCCAGATCTGGAATGGTGGCTCGGGCCTGTTCGATAACTCGCAGGTACCGTTCGGCGTTGTAGCCACGGTGCATGAGCGACAGCACTCGGTCGCTACCTGATTGCAGCGGCATGTGCAGGTGTTCACAGACTGCGGCCGTTTCGGCCATTGCCTCGGCCACGTCCAGTTGCATGTCTTTGGGATGTGGGCTGGTGTAACGGATCCGCTGGATTCCGTCGACATCGCCGATCGTGCGGAGCAGGTCCGCGAACATCGGCCGCAGCCGGACATCGTCGCCAGCTCGCCGAGCAGCAATAGCAAGATCTCGGCCGTAGCTATTGACGTTCTGCCCTAGCAACGTGACTTCGCTGATCCCCTGACGCGCCAGGGCTGCTACCTCGCCGACGAGTTGATCAAACGGCCGCGAGACTTCAGGGCCACGGACGGCCGGCACAATGCAGAACGCACAGTTGTTGTCGCAGCCGATTTGAATGGTGACCCAGGCGGCATGATCACTCTCGCGACGAACAGGAAGCGCAGATGGAAACGCCAGGGCATCATCTCGGGCCGCCGCTTCGAGTATCTCAGTAACCGGACCCTGGGTACGGGCAATCTCGAGCAACTCAACCGCACGATGCACGTTGTGTGTTCCAAAGACGACGTCGACGTGACCTGCACGTTCCTGGATCTGTTCGCGATCTTTCTGCGCGAGGCAACCAGCAACGGCGATCTGCAGGTCCGGCTTATCGGCCTTGAGTTGCTTGAGATTGCCGAGTTGGCCGTACAGCTTGTTGTCCGCGTTCTCACGAATGCAACAGGTATTGAGCACAATGACGTCGGCGTCCTCCATCGAGGTCGCTGCGGTCATGCCATCGTCCTGCAACAGGCTGGCAATACGTTCGGTGTCGTGTTCATTCATCTGGCACCCGTAGGTACGGATGAAGTACTGCTGGCTCACTGCAACAGGCTACAACGCTGGCCTGGCGCCCCGGCCCGACTTGGTGTCGTGTGCCAGTTATTGGGCCAATTCAGCTCATAATCAGGCGAACACAGTGGTTCTATCTCTGTAACTCCATGGACCCCTTTCACCCCATCGATCTTGCTCTTCGCTAACGTCATCTCACTAACTTCATCGAGCTTGACTTCGGGAAAACGGACGTAGTCGTCGACAAGGAATGGGCTCGCCGACAACTACTTGGCGCAGAACGCGCATAGTGGGATGGATGGTTGCGCCGTACCGGGGCTAAGAAACCCCACCACGAGATACAACCCGGTTACCAGATTGCTCGACGCACCTAATGTCGTCGAACGTTGCCCGAACCGCAGAACGAATCGGCTACTCCTAATAAAACCCGTATGGTTTACGCAGGCCGTGGTTGTTGGCGTGCGTGATTTCTTGCGCGCTAGGCACTAGTCGAGCGTGATTGGCTGTTCGTCGATCTCGCTAAAGCCTTTGGCTTCTTCAGCCGCAGCGGCATCGATAACTGCCTGCTTCTCTTCTGCGGTTGGCAGTAAGAGCGTGCAGACCCGGTCAGTGACTTCGACCATAATCTCGGGGTTGTCCTTGAGGAACTTCTTGGCGTTCTCTCGACCCTGGCCCATCTGTTCGCCGTCGTAGGTGTACCAAGCACCCGACTTCTTAACGATCTCATGTTCGACGGCCAGGTCGAGTACAGAACCTTCTCGACTGATGCCTTCGCCATACATGATGTCGAACTCAGCCTGGCGGAACGGAGGTGCAACTTTATTCTTAACGACCTTGACTCGGGTGCGGTTACCCACGATTTCGACACCGTCCTTGATGGACTCGATGCGACGGATGTCGAGGCGGATCGATGAGTAAAACTTGAGTGCTCGCCCACCAGGGGTGGTTTCGGGCGAGCCGAACATGACACCGATCTTCTCGCGAAGCTGATTGATGAAAACACAAATGGTGCCGGTCTTGCTGATGTTGCCAGCCAGCTTGCGCAATGCCTGCGACATGAGACGAGCTTGCAGACCAACATGGGACTGGCCCATCTCGCCTTCAATTTCGGCGCGGGGCGTAAGTGCTGCCACCGAGTCGATCACGATAATGTCGAGTGCGCCAGATCGAACCAGGGTGTCGGTGATCTCCAGCGCTTGTTCACCCGTGTCTGGCTGCGAAATCAGGAGTTCGTCGACGTCGACCCCGATGGCTCGGGCATATTCAGGGTCAAGTGCATGCTCAGCATCGATGAAGGCGCAGATACCACCGTTTCGCTGCGCCTCGGCAATTAGGTGCAGCGCTAGCGTCGTTTTACCTGAGGACTCAGGGCCAAAGATCTCAGCGATACGCCCCTTGGGGATACCGCCAATGCCGAGAGCCACGTCCAGCGCAAGTGCGCCGGTTGGAATCGATTCGATCGCCATGTTGCTTCGATCGCCGAGCTTCATGACAGCGCCGCTGCCGTGGCTCTTCTCGATCGACTTCAGTGCCATGTCGAGTGCTTTATCTCGTTCCACGATGTTCTCCTGTGTTCATGTGCGACGACCCCAGTAAAAGTTGATTTGGCCGGCGCACGGGGTGCGGTGGGAATGTGATTGAGACAATACGCAAGGGGTGTGACACTCTCACCGACACTGCCCCGACCGCCCAGAAGGCGAGGGTCAGCTGGCGACTACGCCGAACTCCCTACGAACGCTTGTTCGCAATATCAAGAGAGTAATTCGAACAACCGTTCGATGGCAAGCATTTGGCTAGAGAAATTTAACAAACACACGCCTTGCAGGCGATTTTCGTTGAAATCAAGCGATTTTTGCAAGTTGCTGCACCAAGTAGTAGACCCCGGATTCAACCTCGAACGTCGGAACATCGCGGTGAATGCCAGGATTCGCGTGCAACGTTTTATGTGCGCTGCCAATCGCACCGAACAATTCGAGACACCGATCACGCGGGACCACCTCGTCATCCCACTGCATTAAAAAGCGCACCGGGATAGACATCTCGGGTGCACGCTGCGCAAGATCGTCCTTGTTCGGACCCCAGACACCCATCAGCCCCAGCACCGCCACGGCAATACGATCGTCAGCCACACACACAGGAATACCCATCATGGTCCCCATCGAGAACCCCAGATAGCCCGTTGCTCTCGCACCGTCTTGTTGTTCGATGAAGTCGAGCGCCGCCCGCCAGTCCGAGACAATGGCTTCGGTCCCACCGTCGCTCTGCCAGCGATCCACGAACTCAGCCGGCACGCCCTGATAAGCATCGGCCCCCGGACGATCACCATGGCCCGGTCCGTCGATAGCAAAAGCCGCTACACCAAGACCACACAGGCCATGCGCTATCTGTTGGATGTAGTCAGCCTTCTTGTCAGCCGTGCCACCATGGCCCAGCAACACAACCCGGTCCGCCTTTTGCCCAACCGGCGTCCAGTAGACACCCGGCACCACGCGGCCCTGATTTTCCAACGTGAATCCTCGCTCGAGGACTGTTGCACCGATGTTCTTACTGTCGTTCCAGGCCATAAACCAACACTAACCCGGGAGCGTTGGCTGTCGAGTCGCTACGTCACCGCGCACCAGTTCCGTCGGGAAGCAGCATGGTCCGACCAACAGCGGCCGACGATCGTCACAATTGCCCTCGTACTAGTAATTGCCCTGGCGCCAGAGCAAGTGAGGTACTGGAGGTGCCAAGCTCGGGCCTTAACGAAACCTCGGCCAGATGACAGGGCGTTGAAAACGAGCGAGGCCCACGAACACCTCGTGTTCGTGGGCCTCGCATCGGACTTGTGACCAGCCGCGCTGGTCACGGCATTAGAGCATTTCGCCTCGACGCACGATGACACTGTCGATTAGTCCGTAATCCTTAGCTTGTTCGGCGGTGAACCAACGGTCACGGTCGCTGTCGACTTCGATCTGTTCGACGGTCTGACCGGTGTGTCCAGCAATACGTTCGGCCAGAAGCTTCTTGACGTAGCCAAGCTGTTCTGCCTGGATAGCGATGTCGCTGGCCTGACCCTGGATGCCAGCGAGTGGCTGGTGCATCATGATGCGGGCGTGTGGCAGCGCGTACCGCTTGCCAGGTGCACCTGCACACAATAGGAACTGGCCCATCGACGCTCCGAGGCCCATACAGATGGTTCCCACATCAGGATTTACGAACTGCATGGTGTCATAGATCGCCATGCCTGCGGTCACCGAACCGCCAGGCGAGTTGATGTACAGCATGATGTCTTTGTCGCGGTCCTGACCCTCGAGGTAGAGGAGTTGGGCCGAGATGTAGTTGGCAACGTTGTCGTTTACGTCGGTGCCAAGCACCACGATCCGCTGCTTGAGCAGTTCATGGTAGATCTGGGTCGAGGGGTCACCCATTGCGGGCACATTGGCCATGGGGATAAGAGAAGGATTGATCTCTCCAAAAGTCATGTCCGGAGGTTACCGCAGGTCGGCGCCTCTCCCCCGATCAAGCGGCCGGGTGAAAGGTCACGGAATAGCCTGCCCATAAAGATTGTTTGCTTCCCCAGCCTGCGCGAGCCCTAACCATGGCCAGCATCTGATCGCCGCCTTCGGTCTAGCGTGCCCGATCGATGACGAAGCATCGGGCAACCGTTCATAGCGAACTGTACTGACGCCAGTGCAGGTCGTACCCGAAACCACCGACGGTAAATCAGCAACCTGACCAAGCTATGACTGCCGGTGTGTCAAGAAAAGTGAGCTACGCCAACAGCGACAAGCTAGGACCAGCCTCCTATTCTCGACGCTCGACCGCCCGCGAAACCCAAGTAGCCGCTGACCTGCGGCAGACGCCCGATGTACGGTATTGAGATGCGTATTGGCGATATCTCGATCGAACCTGTTTACGACGGAACCGCCGTGTTGGCAACCAACATGTTCACCAACAGCGACTGGACCGACCATCAGCACCTCCTCGATGACCAGGGCGCTCTCACTATCCCGGTGGGCGCGTTTCTCGTACGCAACGGCGACCACCTTGCGCTGCTCGATGCCGGTGTTGGTAACTTCCAGAACGCGATGTTTGACGGCGGCCTATTGCTCGACAGCCTTCGAGGCCTCGGCGTCACGCCCGCACAAATCGACACCGTTATTATCTCGCACCTTCACAGTGACCATATGGGTTGGCTTTCGACCGACGGTTCCGTCACGTTCCCTAACGCGACGGTGCATATCGGCGCGGCCGACTGGGAGCATTACGTCGAGCAGGGCAACGCTGGCCGCCACGACGTCGGCGTCCTGCGTGCCGCCGAAGAACACGTCGAACTCGTTCACTGCGACGGCGTCACCTTGTTGCCGGGTATGACGACGCGGCTCACGCCAGGCCATACACCTGGCCATATGAGCACGGTGATTTCCAGTGGAACCGAACGACTGATCGTGCTGGGCGACGCACTGCACTGCCCCGCGCAACTCACCGAGCTCGAGTGGGAGTTCGTGTACGACGTCGACGCAGCTTTGGCTCGTCAAACTCGAGCAGCGCTCGTCCAAGAAGCATCGGTTCCCAACACAGCGCTTCTCCCCTGCCACTTTCCCGGCATGCAAGCAGCCCGCCTGCTACCAGTCAATAATGCAGCCCCGCAGTGGGTCATTTCCTAGCTCACCATTCACGCCGCGAGTACGACCATGTGCCTCGTTCCACAACCACCGACGCGATGCTGTCAGCCCGCTCTGGGGCGCACTACGCCTTTGGCATCGAAAAACTTACGCCAATCAGTGGGCACACACTTACTGGGGCCGGACATCTACAGCACATCTACAGCACATCGACATGCTCCGTGCCCGACTCGATGGTGTCGCCATAGGCAGCATCGACAGCTCGAGTTCGACATGGTCACCGACTACAACCTCGATCTGCTCAAGATCGTGCAAGCGCAGGTGCAGATCGTTGAACCCGAAGGCGGCCGCGAGTCGGCGGAACAGTTCGGTGTTCGACACGGCCTCGCCAAGAGGTTCAGCTGGTGGTTCGTTCCAGCCGAGCCAGCGATGTCCCGATGCGGTTATGACGTCGAATTTCTCTGTCTCCATTGCCCCTGGCAGACTCACGTCTCCGTAGCAAGCGGTCTTGGTCATCAACTGCTGGGATACGACCGTGAAAAGGTCGTCGCAGCCCAGCCCGCGGCCTCCAGCTGCTGCATCGGGAATGCTCAACACCGGGTTGTCGTTCCACGGGAACAGAACGCGGATCGGGCTGTCGATCTCGGCGAGGGTCTGACTAACCGTGGCTGGTCGAACGAACGGTGGTTGCGCTCGTCGGGCACGAGCTGGTCTGCCATCGATCCCACAGCAGAGATGTCTACATCTCTTTGCTCGCTCCAGACGCCGAGGCTTCGGACGAACCCTCCGCCGAGCAACTTTTGTGAGCCGGTCAGCGCCAAAATGATCGACAACAAGCGGTACATGGTTGCGCCGCTATAGAGGCGTTCCACACCGATAAGCGCACCCGGTATGGTCACCTTGGTCGTGCCGATGTCCCGGGCGACTGAGATGATCGTGTCGGTTTCGAGCCCGGTGAACGCAGCGACCTACTGTCGCTGGAGCGTGCTCACGTGAGCGGCCAACTCGTCGAAGCCAACCGAGTGAGCGTCAACATATAGGACTCTGCGGCGACGCCAGCATCAGCACTAGCTGTATCCGGACACCCAAGTATGACTCTTGGATACACCTGCCACCGCAGCAATCTGCGTTGCGTGCCAGAGCAACTACGCAACTTTAGGAGATGTAGATCACCGGATGGGTTCGCCTTGTATGACGATCGAACTCAAGTTGGCATCAGGCTCGGACAGCGCAGCCAGATCCTCGAGTGGGTTGACTCGTGAAACGACCAAGTCGGCGTAGGCGCCTGCGGTCACTGTGCCGATCTCGCCTTCCATCTGGCATAGCTTCGCATTCGTCACGTACATCGAGCGAAGCACATCGGCAGCTGGTTCCAGGTTGGCCCGGATCGCGAACTCTTCGTTCTGCAGATGGTGTCCTTCGCCGAGCAGGTCAGTACCGAAGCCCAGTTCTACACCGGCTGCTTTGGCGATCTCGACCGCATTCTGACCCATCTCGAAGACGCCGTTATTCTTCGCCAACATCGACTCGGGAAAACCGACCTTGGGGCCGATCTCATCTAATGCCTTATAGGCAATAAGTGTTGGCACCATCGTTATGCCAAGTTCGACCATACGAACTGCTGTTGGAGCATCCAGGCCATTGCCGTGCTCGATGCACTTCACACCGTTTTCGATGGCCAGCTGGATCGAGGCAGGGAGGTAGGCATGCGACGTCGTGTAGGTATGGCGGTGGTCGGTCTCAACGGTGATCGCCCGAATCTCTTCGGACGTGAACTGCACCGAATCGAACGGGTCGCTCGGCGACGACACGCCACCTGACGTCATGATCTTGACGAATTGCGAACCGTCGCGAAGCGCCTGCCGAGCCGCCTTGCGGCAGGCGTCGACACCGTCAACTACGAATCCGGCGTGGTCGTGGAACATCTGACAGCCACACTCAGGCACTGGTGCATCACCATCACGGAAGTCACCATGACCGCCGGTCTGGGAGAGGATGCGGCCTGCTTGGATTATGCGAGGGCCTCGGCATGCACCCGACGCGATGGCTCGCATCAGCCCGCGATTGTCGCCACCAGCATCACGGATCGTCGTGAAACCACGCTCAACGGTACCTTCGGCCAACACCGCCATCATGATCCCGCGCTCGACAGCCGTCATCTTTGACAGACGTGCGAAGTCCATAGTCACGATCCAGTGGTGGAAGTGTCCATCGATGAAGCCCGGCATGATGTACTGCCCCGCCGCATCGATGTTTACGTCGGCGGTCACGCTGGAGCGACCATCGACGACATCAACTATGCGGTCTGCCTCGATCACCACGGTCTGGTTCTCGACGAGTTCCATCGTTGCGGTGTCGAGCACCGTGCCTTCACTGACTGTCACGATCATGCGACAACCCTAAGCCAGCTTCGACTCCCCGTCATTTCTCAGCGAGGATCAGCACAGTTTCTGTTCGCAATCTCGCACAGAAAGCCCACACGTGCGGCTACCGTTAGCACCTCGCTGCGCCAGTGGCGGAATTGGCAGACGCGCAAGGTTTAGGTCCTTGTGTCCGAAAGGATGTGTGGGTTCAAGTCCCACCTGGCGCACTTCAAGCATTTGATATCCCACCTGACGGCGCAGAGCCCGGCGAGGTCCACAGCGGCGAGGTCCACAGGCTTCTTCGATCGGAGCAGGTAACCGATGTCGCGTTTCGTGGCGAATCCGCTCAACACCTCGAGCGGGTCATTGCTGAAGGCTTTGCACACCAGACTGTTACTGGAATGCTTGCCGCTGGAAGCTACACGACGATCTTGCCGGCGAGCGCGTCGTCGATTGCTTTCTGCCCGAAGTGGAGACCGCATTCGAACTTCCCAAAGACGAAGTGCTGGTTTGCGTTGGCCTCAAAGCCCTTCTGAATGCCCTCGCCAATGGTGAAGTCCTCTTCGAAGACCACTCGAACCACGTCGTGGTTCTTCTCCCAGTAGCGCTGGACCTTCTCGTCCGCTGGCTCCTCAGGGATCAGCATCATGCAATGAAACGCACACGTACCCGGTCCAGTTGGCAAGATCGTGTGCACATAGACGTGGTCCGTCATGACCTGCACGAAGTTGGCAGGGAACAAATAGTTCTGCGTCATGAAGTTGGGCCTGTATTCCCACTGATCTTCCGGCTGATCGCGCAGCTCGAGTACGCGCGGCAGCGGGACAGAGTGGCGGACGTGGGGTTCGTAGTTAAGGAACAGGCTCTGGTTCTCGAGATAGTTCGAACATGCTGTATGTCGATGCGCTGAGCAGAAGTGATACGACTCTTGGAATCCCTCCAGAGCAAGTCGCCAGCTCATGTTCTTGTGAAGCGCCCACTTCCGGAACACTACGTGGCTTCCCAGATCGAGTCCGTCGAACTGCTCCTCCATTGGTGCGAGCCACGCGTCCAAGTCGACCGCTCCATCCTGGGGTGACGGTACGACCCAGATCAGTCCGAAGCGTTCAAATGCGGGCAGTTCAACCAGCCCATGCTCGGACCGATCAACACTGTCGAACCCCACGGGCTGAGGCATTCCGCGCAAGCCGCCATCGAGTCCATAGGTCCAGGCATGATATGGACAGGTAAATCTTCGAGCGTGCCCGCAGGGTTCGCCTTCAATACGGGCGCCCCGATGCCGGCAGACGTTCAGAAATGCCTTGATATCGCCCTGTTCAGACCGGGTGACGAGCAGTGGCACGCCCGTGTCGTCGTGGGTCAAGAAATCGCCGACATCGGCAAGCTCGGAACTGTGAGCGATGACGATCGGGAAGTTGCGGAACAGAATGTCCATCTCTTGCTGGAGCTGTTCTGGGTCGGTGTACTTCGTGACTGGATTGTCCATGACCTGACCCAACATCTGGGTGGCGTCTTGCTCATTCTGATCCAGGATGCTCCGAATGATCTTGCGCTCTTCTGCACTAATTCCCATAGCTGGAACAATAGCGGAACGGCCGGCCTCTCGGCCGAGCGCTTATCTTGTCAGCGTGGTCAGCAAGCGTGGGAGATCGCCCTACTTCCATCAGCACCTACCCGTCGGGAACAGCGACGATTAGATCAACCATTTCGGCCCATACCCAGACCCTGGGTCGAACACACTCCATCGATTTCCCGCACGTGAATCGAAAAAAGCGACCGACGAGATCTCGGCCCTGGCTGTGGCGACACGCCGTCGGGCCTGGCTACGTCTTGATTTGTCACCGAGGGTTCAATAGCGAACACGATTCGACCTTGTACATCAATAACAGACGCCCTCAAACGAGCTGACGACCCAGCGTAGGTTGCCGCGAATAACGGAGCCATCTCGCTCTCCGACGCATAAAATTTTGAACCGGTCGGTCAGGTCGTTGATAAATGATCAGGCCGCTGCTTTACGAGCCTCAGCAACAAGGTCTCGCCCGGCTTGAGATGAAATCGCACCCGAGAGGCCGGCGATTATGATCGCCCCGCCGATGACGTGCACGATCGTGAAACCTTCACCCAAAAATATCCAGGCAAACAATCCAGCGACTGCAGGTGTAGCGAGTCTGAAGAGCGGCGGGACATTTGCTGGTAGGTGCCGCAACGGCCATGTCATTGCGATGTGTCCAAGAGCTCCCGGAATCAGCGCCATTCCTAAAGCCCGCCATAAGTCGGGCGATTCGACCGAACTGGGATCAGAACCCAGCATCAGGGCATAACCGCTCACGCACACCGCCGCTGTCGTCATCACGAATGCAAGGAAAGAAACGACCGGCACCTCTTCGCGAACCAACTTCGAGATGACGAAGAAACAGGCAAATGCCGCTGTAGCCAGGAGGCCTAACAGCATGCCTAACAGGTCACCGTCGGGGCCCGACGACGACCCGAGCACGATGTATATTGCACCTGCAATTCCCACGAGTGACCACCAACGGAATCGTGCAGCTGGGCGTTCGCCAAACAACGGGACCGCCAAGAGTGCAACCAGAATCGGCGCCAGCGTGCCCAGCAGCGAAACGTCTACGACACTCGTCCGCTTCACCGCGGTAAAGAAGGCGACTTGGTTAACCGAGAAGACAGCCCCAGCCAGCATCGCAAGCCTGATGCCGCGGGCCGAACCGATCGAACGACCCGACAGCCTATGAACGAGCAGAGCCAGTGAGAATGCTGCCACCCCAAACCACAACCGCCAGAACGACAGAAGCAGACCTGTCGTATCCGACGACCGAGCCAGCACGGGGCCAGTCGCATAGAAAACGATGCCGAGAACCACCAGCTGAAACGGAAACCGGGCGCCAAACGCATCGGCAGGCGAGCTTCGTTGAGCCAGCGAGGCCGGAGAAGACATCCGAGTGTTCTAGCGGGCCAACCAGCGCTGACTATAACCAAAGCCGATATTTCCGCTTGTTCGAACAGTTTGGTTCATGATCGCGACGCTGTTTCAGAGTCCATGTGCATGGATGTGCTTCTTCGGGGCGACCTCAGCGTCGGGGGCTCGCCTCCTTAAGCTGCGGCGCAGACTGAAGCCATCTTTTATCGCACGAGTGCTTGTGTCACACACCTCCGGCGGTTCCAGGTCGAGTTAGTTGCCAACTGCCTGAACGTGGTTGACTCCATCGAACCATGACACGTTGAGGAGCGCTATGGATCACACCAGACTGCAAGCTCGCTCTCGGCGCGACGTATTCGCCAAGCCCGGGTTCCCAGCCGTGTATGCCGTGGGAATGGTGTGGAGTTTGTGCCGGTGGGCGATTGGCTTCCTTGGTGCATACGTGGTGGCCGACGCGACGAGCTCGGCCCGACTGGTTCAGCTCACAGGCGCGCTGCTTTGGGCACCGTTACTGCTGACCGGCGTGGTCGGCGGTGCGATTTCCGATCGGATCTCTCGACGCAATCTCCTATTCGCTCAGTTCGGTATTCTCGGCCCGCTAACCGCTGGCATTGGATTACTAGCGCTCACCGACAACTTGACGCTCTGGGTTCTGTACCTCTATATGGTGGTAGCTGGCTTCGGTTGGGTCATCGACATGACCGCTCGACGCACGATGATCCACGACCTAGTCGGCGACGAACATATTGATGATGCAATGGCTTGGGAGGGACTCGCTTCGGCCTTTGGCCTGATTGCTGGGACAGTCGCTGGAGGCGTCCTCATCGGAACAACTGGCGCTGGCGGCGCCTATCTCGCCGTTGCCGGGGCCATCGCTCTTGCCGCCTTGTTACTTCTGGCAGTGCCGCCGACACCTCGCCGGATGCTCGAAGCAGATCAGGGTTCCACGCTGCGTTCAGATATCTCTGCGAGCGTCAATCTTGTCGGGCAACAGCCCACGCTCGCTTCGATACTGGGCGTCACTGCGCTCGTGAACTTCTTCCATTTCTCGTACTTCCCAATTGTGCAGGTCATCGCCCAGCGAGTCGACGCTTCACCCTTCCGCACTGGACTGCTGGCTGCAGCCACGGGCGCTGGAATGGCCGTGGGGGCGACCATCATCTTGCAAACCAACATTCGACGGGGCAGCTCCTATGTAATTGGGGCACTCGGAGGGTTCGTATTTCTCATCGGCTTCGGAGCCTTCGACCACTATTGGCTCGTTTTTGGATCCCTTTTCTTAGCCTCATCATTCATCGGCCTGTTTGCCTCAACCCAGGGAGCGCTGGTGATGACAGCAGTCGATCCGGCGATGAAAGGCCGAGCAATGGGCCTTTTGTCCATGGCGATCGGCGTGCTCCCGTTAGGAATGACGGCACTTGGCGAGTTGTCCGAAGTGCTCGGTGCTCCGACGGCTCTCATCATCTTCAACATCACTGGCCTGATCTGCATACTCGCCTTTCTCCGCACGCGCCCTCAGGCATTTCACATCAGCTAACGCATGGTGAATCTCGCATCGCAACAAGTAGGGCTACATCCCATAAGGTCCTTAAAAAAGGCGATCCACCGGTTCGACTCCGGCAAACGTCGGCGTCACCCACGAGCCCACCCTTCAGGTAGCGATTTATGTGGCCCGCGTGGCTTTCGTACCACGACACTCGCTGTTGATAGCCCTCCGGGAACTCGCTGCTCATAGCGAGCGGAAGGTGAGATCACGCTTGCAGCGTTGCGTCTGCTGAGCGTGCCCATCGGCCTTGAAGCAAAAACCTACGCCCGCGTTGCAGATCGAAGTAATTTCAGCTGGCAATGCTGAACGCCGTGTCGCGTTCCTGGTGCTTGCCGGTCAGGCCCGCCACGAGGAAGTCGACCGAGTGTCGCAGTTCTTCCACGGGAACCTCGGGGTGGAGCCCAGCGTTGGCGTGCAGTCGCTTGTCCGAACTGCCGAACGCATCGAACAGCGCCAAGCATTCTTCTCGATTGAACAACTCATCTTCGAGTTGCATGATGAACAACACCGGGATCTTTATGATGCGGGCTGCAGCGGTGATTAGCGGCCGGAAATGGTCAGGTCCTGTGATGCCCATAAGCCCAAGTACCGCAACCTCAACTCGGTCATCGGCGGCCACAAATGGTGCGCCATAAATCGTACCCATCGATAAACCCCAGTAACCGACCGGGCCTGCACCAACATCGGCCTGCGACCGGACAAAATCCAACGCTGCCATCCAGTCGGCGGTCATATCACCCACTGTGCCTTCGCGTTCCCACTCGGGCCAGAACGCTCTTCGTCCGCCATCACCAGATCGGCGCCGACCATGCACTGGACCATCGATCGATAGGCCAATGAACCCATGCTCACCAACCAGCCGCTTGACCAGCCACGGGATCGGCTGTTGGCATCGATCTCCCGATGCTCCATGACCAAAACACACCAAGGGAGCGCCCAGATCCCCATCAGGACGTTGCCAGAGCACGGCCGTTACCAGCCGACCATAATGCTCGAGGGTCAGCTCTCTAGCCCGAAGCCCATCGTGGATCTGATCATCAATGAAGGTCACATCACAGGTTTATCGGATCAGAGGTGTGGTGTCGAGAGCGGTACGACCCGCCTCCTCAGCGACCCGCCTCAGCTCTCGACCACTGTTGGCACGACATCGCAGTATCGGACTAGCTTCGATATATGGCAGTCACCGCAGCGGACCCAGATCTTGAGCACATCGATCTTGCTGATATCGAGCGATACAAGCGCGATGGCTATCCGTGGGATCAGTGGAAGCTGCTACGCGAACGCGCTCCCGTCTTTTGGCACGAGACATCTACATCGCCACCGTTCTGGGCGGTGACTCGTCACGCCGACATTCATACGGTGCATAGCCATCCCGAGGTGTTCACAAACGGCGGTCCCATCTTGCGGATGGATTCCAATGATGGGCTCGACGCCCTTTCCCGTTTTCACCGTCGTGACGCAGATCGCCACGGGTGGGACTCCGGCGAACCGTTCGACATGGTGTACAAAGATCGACCCGAGCATCTCGACTTCAGAACGATCACGATGCGCAGGTTCACGCCTCGGGCGATGCGGCGCTTCGAAGCTCGGCTCGATGAGCTGGCTCGCCATCATGTCGCCGAGTTCGTCGAACGGCTCCGTAGCGGAGACGAAGTCGACCTTGTTGAAGAGCTGTCGACCCCGGTTCCTCTGGCCACCATCTGCGAGTTGCTCGCAATCGACCCGGCTGTCTGGTCTGATCTCAATGCGTGGACCAACGTGCTCTTTGAGCCCGATGCGGGCGCCGAGTTCGCCCGTCCCGGAGAATCGGTCACCGATGTTCGGCGTCGGCTGGGCCGCGAGTACTTCGACTTCCGAGAGGAACTCTTAGCTGAGCGTCGAGCGGCAGGGCCTGACGCCGACGACATAGTCACCGCACTGGTGCATGCCACTGTTGATGGCGAGCCACTGAGCCAACAGCAACTCCACGGTTATTTAAACCTCCTGATCGGCGCAGGCAACGAAACGACCCGAAACTCGATTACCGGTGGTGTAGCCGCATTCGCTGCTCACCACACCGAACGAGATCGATTCGCAGCGTCACCGGAGACGATGCTCGAGACGACGGTCGAAGAGATACTGCGGTGGACCTCACCGGTCATTCAGTTCGCACGGACCGCTGTTGCTGACTTCGAACTGGCCGACACTGCTATCCGCAGTGGCGACACTGTGGTGTTGTTTTATCCATCAGCAAATCGTGATGAGGCGGCCTTCGTCAACCCAGATCAGTTCAATGTCACACGCGACCCGAACTTCCACCTGGCCTTTGGGCACGGGCACCACTTCTGCCTTGGCGCCAACCTGGCCCGATGGGAGATGCGATCGGTGTTTCGTGAACTCGCACCGTGGCTCGGCAACATTGAAGTGGTTGGGCGCCCCGATGTAGCCCACCATCTGCATGTCTACAACGTAAAGCATCTTCCCGTCAGCTGGGTCAACTAACACACCATTACCAGCCCACGTCACCTCGTACGAGCGCACACCAACTCGCTGACTTCAGCCTGTAAAACGGTCATCGTCGAGTCGCAGCTAGTTGCTCGATGTCGGGTCGCATAGTAAGCACGTATCCAACGATGGCGCCCTGGGGGTTCTATGAAGTTTGTCTGGTTCAATCTGATGCCGTGGCCCGACCTGCCCGATGGCTTCCGCGAGAACCATCGCTCGGTATGGGTAGATATTGATTCAAAGCTCTTCGATCCTGAGCGAGCCAACGGGCTTTACCACGAGTACATGGACCAGCTTGAGTTCGCCGATGAGATGGGCTTCGACGGCATCGGCGTCAACGAGCACCATCAGAACGGCTACGGCATCATGCCGTCACCCAATCTGATCGCCGCAGCGCTCGCTCGGCGCACAAGCAATGCTGCTATTTGTGTGATCGGTAATTCCATCGCTCTCTACAACCCACCGATTCGCGTGGCTGAAGAGTTCGCGATGCTCGACTGCATCTCTGGAGGACGTCTGGTCGCCGGCTTCCCTGTAGGCACACCTATGGACACGAACTTCGCCTATGGCCAGATCCCGGCGTTGACTCGCGACAAATACGACGAGGCCCATGAACTCATCATTCGAGCTTGGGCCGAAGACGAACCGTTTGCCTTCGACGGCAAGTACAACCAACTGCGTTATGTGAACTGCTGGCCTAAGCCGATCCAACGCCCTCGTCCGCCGATCTACATCCCCGGCGGAGGTTCGATCGAGACGTGGGACTTCTGCCTGGACCATGACTACAACTACTCATACCTTTCGTTCAACGGGCACAAGGCTGGCCGAGCGTTGCTGGAGGGCTACTGGGAACGAGTCGCCGAGCGCGGTAAGGACGAATCACCAGGCCGAGCATCGTTCGCTCAGATCATCTGTGTCGCCGACAACGACGCCCAGGCCGAGGAGTTGTACGCGGAACACATCTTGTACTTCTTCAACCGATGTCTGCACGTGCACCCAGGTTTCGCCGACCCGCCGGGCTACCGCACCGTCAACACCATCAAGTCCGGCAAGCTCGGCGGTCTTCGCAAAGAGAACCAGGAGTTGTTCAAGACCCTCACGTGGAAGGACCTTGTCGAGGGCGGGTTCGTAATCGCTGGCGGCCCCGACACCGTTCGGGAACAAATGGAGAAAATGATTAAGGACCTACGCATCGGCACCGTCTTCGGCCTATTCCACATGGGCGATATGCCCGACTGGAAGACCCGTTTCAGCACGCAGTTGTTCGCCGAGAAAGTGATGCCCAGCCTGAAGAACATCTGGCCAGAGCTTGAGACCGATGAGCGATGGTGGTGCCATCCGATCGAGGACCGGGTTCGTCCCGAGTACACGATCGAGTCGGCCCGGGCAATGGCACAGGCAGAAAGCCAGACCATGCCCGCACAATGGACGTGATCTGATGGCTCTCGCAGTCCAACGCCTGGCCACCCGCCGAGGGATCGAATGTGACCTTCTCTGCGCTGGTGATGGCCCAGATCTGGTGTTCTTCCACGGAGCCGGTGGCGTATCGCCAAACGATCCACTATTACAGACGCTGGCTCAGACATTCCGGGTTCATGCCCCGACATGGCCGGGTTTCGGTGAGGACCAGACAGAGACCGCCATTGAAGACATGCTCGATTTCACGCTGCACGGCTGGGACTTGATCGATGCTCTCAAGCTGGCTAGGCCGCCACTGATCGTCGGTCATTCCATGGGTGCGATGATTGCGGCCGAGATGGCAAGCGTCGCCCGCCATGATCTGCAACAGCTCGTTCTCTTGACGCCGGCCGGCATGTGGATCGATGCTGAGCCGACACCTGACCTGTTCGCAATGTTGCCGTTCGAAATGGCCCAAACGTTGTTTCATGACCCAGTTCAGGGCGAGAAGCTCATGACCGGTGGTCTCGACTTCAACGACAACGACGCGCTGACAGCGTTCATGGTCAGCAACGCTCGTCGCCTAGGCACCGCCGGAAAAATCTTGTTTCCGATTCCAAATCGCCGATTGTCCAAGCGCATCCACCGAATCGGCGTGCCCACGCTGGTCGTCGGCGGGGCCAGCGACGGTCTGGTCCCGCCCAGTTACATCGAGCTCTGGGGCGAGTCCATCGCCAACTGCTCAGTTGTGATGATCGCCGAAGCAGGCCACATGGTGCACGTCGAGCAGCCCCAGGTTGTGGCCGACGCAATCGTTTCCTTCGCTACCTAACCGAGCCCGCCGCGCAGAGATACGGTCGCAACTGGATAGGTGCCAGATCGCTTCAGTTGGAATCGATACTGATCCCACAACTTTCCTCATTGCAACGAGCAACAGCGTCATCCCTCCTCACGCCACGTTCAGGGCGGCACCCATTGAATAGCGGGTGCGCCCCGACCCGCCATCTCTGGCTTCCACACGCTCACTTTCGGACGGGCGCCAAAACTCACTCGTAAGAAGCTCACCAACCGCTAGGTTTCCGGAATGAGTCGCTGGGCATCGATAGATCTTGGTGCAGAGTCCATTCTGTTTGTCGATGATGACCTGGTGGCTGTTGACAAGGCACCGGGCGTGTTGTGCGATGCAAGCATCGATCCCGAGCGAGAACACCTGGGAACGGCCCTTCGCCGGTGGGCTGAAGACGACGACGCAGAGTTTCTTCCGGCTCACCGTCTTGATCTCGGAACCTCCGGGGTCGTCTTGTTCGCTCGCAACCGTTCTGCTGCCACGGCCCTAATGAATCAGTTCCAAGAGCGAAGTGTTTCCAAGCATTACCAGGCGGTGGTCCATCTCCCAGCCAAGGGGCAATGGGCTGTGGGTGAGACGATCGACCGGCGGAGCTACTTACGGCACCGCAAGGGCATGAGTGAAGAGGTCCGCAGCGGAGGTAAACCCGCCGAATCCGGCTTCGAGGTCCTCCATGTTGATGGGTCGCTTGCTCTCCTGCGGGCGTCGCCGAAGACGGGTCGAACCCACCAGCTGCGGGTTCACCTTGCCGCCCTTAACGCTCCCATTGTCGGCGATGATCGCTACGGGCGTTCACCTCTCGCGTCGTCTCATGAGCACAAGCCAAAACGACTCTGGCTTCACGCGTACATGCTCGCCATCACCCATCCGGTCTCCAACCAGCCTCTCGCAATTCGCAGTCGCCGAACTTTGGGTCTCGTGGACGCCACGCCCAAGGAAAGCGCATGCCCCGATTAGCCGCCTGTCCAATACTGCTCGATACGCCCGGGCACAGCGGCAGACTTCAGCTCGTCTATCGCACCATCTTGAGACGGAAGCAACGGATGTGGCTTTGTTCCGCCATAGTTCGATTAGATCGCCCCTTCGTGGGCACCAATTACGGCCACTAGCACCGTCTCGCTAAAGCCAAGCTCTGTTCACAAATAATGGCGCTACCAGTCTGTGCTTTCTGGTCGAGGCGTTGACAGTTGGGCCTAACGTCGGACATATGACCAGTACAAGTGGTGAGAGTGTGTCGCATCGAACCAGCTAGCTTGGGCGCTTATGTCTCATAGCCTCAGGGCCCCACAACGCAGGGTCATGGGCTTACCTGCTGTCTTCCTTGTCGCCGCTTCCGCCGGCGTCGCTCAATCATTCGGGCGTTTCGCGTTTGGTGTCGTATTACCAGCGATACGCAGTGACCTCAACCTGTCGAACACCATCGCAGGATCCTTGGCCACCATCAACGTTGGCGCCTACCTGGTTGGCACACTGGTTGTGGCCAGCGTCGCCAGCTCCTACAAACTTCTCAGCATCATGCGAACGGGCTTCGTGTTCGCCCTGCTCGGACTCGTGCTGGCGGCTATAGCCCCCAATGTCCTGGTCGTCGGCCTCGCCATGTTTGCGTCAGGCTTTGGTGGAGCACTGATCTGGATACCAGCACCTGTTGTTGCCGCTGCAGCAATGCCGCCCGAGAAACGGTCACTCGCAATTGGATTATTAGGCTCTGGCATGGGGGCCGGCATTGTCTTCGCCAGCCAGCTCAGCAGCTACATCCGCTCATCATCAGGCGATGAGAGTTGGCGCTCTATCTATGTCGTACTCGCTGCGATCGCGTTCATCGTCTTGGCCGCCACCTTCGTCTGCGTAGGCCATCAGCAGGACCAACCCAGCGGAACCAAAGGCGGCTTCGGGGGTTTCACCGCTCTCAAACGAATGCCGGGTTGGAAAGCGCTGACGTCGGTCTACACCTCGTTCGGCTTCATGTACCTGTTAATCCTTGCCTTCCTGTCCACCCGGCTCGAAGATGACAACGGCTGGACAAGTTCCCGCGCCTCGCTTGCCTTTACCCTCGTCGGTGTAGCGATGATGTTCGGTGGGCCGATTTTTATCACTCTGGCGAGTCGGATCGGGTCTCGCCTTGGCCTGGCCGTGGCGTTCAGCAGTTGGGCCTTCGTTGTTTTGCTAATCCTTCCCGGTTGGTTCGCCGTGACCCTGCCTGCATCGGTTGCTGTCGGCCTTCTCTTTGCCGGCATCCCTTCGATGATTACGCTCTACGTCGTACGAAACACCACGGCCGAGGACTATGGACCGTCCTTTGCGGCAACCACGTTGGCCTTCGGGGTGGCACAGATGATCTCGCCGCAGGCGGGCGGTATTCTCGCCGACATCACAGGTTCGTTCACGATCGTTTTCATACTCTCGGCTGCTCTGGCAGGGACGGGCGTGGCAGCAGCCCTCCGGCTCCCCCGCCGCGACGAATAGCTCAGAAGAGATGGCCGGATGTGCCGTCACTGCTGCACACTCGCCATCGGCCCGCCAAGTGCGACTCTCGACCCAACAATCTTGTGATCGTTGCTTCTCGATTACTTCTTCCAGCACGTACGAGCCCTACTGACCGAAAATCGTGCCTCCATTGGTTGCCGGTCATCACTAACCTCGTTCAACACTCGGCATCCATGTCACAACTAATTGCTGCTTCGCCGATCGTTGTAGCCACCAGGCCGGCGGCACGCGTGCCCGAGGCAATCATGGCTGAGCTTCACTCGCAAGCAACACACGTAGTGGACGAAGTCGCTGACCGAACTCGATGTGCAGACTATGCCTTTCAACCAATTAGTGCCTTTCAACCAATTAGCGTTGCAGCGCGACGACCCCAGAAAAGTTCGCGAACAGCGGTGCTATTGATTGACCCAGGGGCCGTGTCATAAGTCAGCACTGGTACGAGCCGATGGCGGTCACCGCCGACTTCTGTTACTCGATGCATCGTGTTGCGGCCGCCGAAGATCGACAAGCTTCCGGCGCCTAACAGCAACCGCTGCACTTGAGTTTCGTCACCGTCAAGCACCCGCTTGATGGCGTCCAGATCAACGGCATGGTCTGTTCGCATGCCCGGCACGAACTCGAAGTGCCCGCCTCGCTCGGCTTCCTGAATCATGATGGTTACGGTGAAAGTGGATTCGTCGAAGTGCCATTCGTGTATATCGCCGTCGCCGTAAACGTTGATCGAGAGCGCTCCCAGCGGGTCTGCGCCGCGATAGAAGTCGCTATAGCCAAGTACTGAACCGATGAATTGGGTGAGAGCTGGCCAGTCGTACAGCTGTTGCGACGCCCCATCGGACTCGAGCAAGTCGTTGGCGATCGAGCCGACACTCGTGCGCAACGGCCTCACCCGAGGATCCATGGCATCAATACCGACCAGGCCATCATCAAGAAATACGTTGTGTTCGCGGCGGCAGAAGAAGGCCTGGTCGACTCGAACCGAAACCTCGGCCATGATCGACGCCACCGCATTGCTGGTCAAGAAACCTGGCAGCACCAGTGCCCCGGTAGCGTTAAACGACTCCGCACAATTCCGCACGAAAGCCCTACCTCCTGCGCTCTCGAGACGGTCAAGAGGGTAACGGTTGGTATCAACCAGTTGCATGAGTAGAGCCTATTCCAAGCGTGCTGCCCCACGAACTGCTCGTCCAACAGCGATATCCCATCGGTGTATTTCGGCTGGCATATTTCAGCCGGCATAGAACGGACCGTGATACCCCCGGTCAAAGAGTTCAGCTATACCTATCGACCAGTCGTTGACAACTAAATTAAAAGGGATCGTGTTGCTAGATCATAAGGACATAGCCATCATGATCTAGCGACAGGCTGACGACTACGCTTGCATGAGCGGCCCGGCGCCCGTCGATTAGCAAAGAAACACTATGGATCAGCACGTCACGTATCACCCCATAACCGACAACCTGCTTCGTTCATACCGGTATTACCTATCTAGCTATGACGGAGCGAAGGTCGCCGCCGACCATTGCGCTGCCGTTGCAATGGACGACGCACTCAGCGCCCAATTTCTTGGTCTGCTGGCACATTTCGCCGCACCGACTGACCGCCCTTTTGACCAAACGCATGGCTTCAACATTGCGTTGACACAAGGGTTCTTCGGACCGTACTTCTACATCAACAGTGGCCAGCTCAGCACGCTCGGCCACGCCATCGCCCCCTATACACAACCGTGGCAACAACTAGTTCCGGGTTGGGACATGGTGGCCACCGCGCAGAACCATGTGCTCTCTCGTTTCTCCAGCGGCGTATTCATCCCGGCCAATCGCGTCGCACCGTTGATGAGCGACGCTCATACCACGCCTGAACTCGCACAAGCTCTTGCGACCGCTTTTCCCGGCGAGAAACTGGACCGGTTGTGGTCTGCTCTTCTCTACGCACACAACGCCGGTGCCGGTCTGCTCGAAGCGGCCAGTGTTGTCGAGCCAAATGCGGCTGATCTCTCAACCAGTGTTTGTTTCACCAACTTCGCCCACTGCGATCAGGCCGGGCTGCAGCTCTATGTCAGCAGCCAGCAGGTCACGCCTTTGGTGCCAACCGAACCTAGGCTGCTGGTTCACCCACGTTGGTCGGACCCAGCCGAGCCGACCCGCAGTGCCCGTTTGCCATCCGTTCCCTGTGTGACAGAGCCGTTGCGAGCCAGACGCAGCGACCTGCCTGTCGAGGACCATCTGACTATCGACCTAACGGTCGACCCGCCGCTGGCGCACACCGCTGTTGAGGACATAGCGGCCCACGTGCCCGAACCCTCAAGCGAACAACAACTCGCACCATCCCCCCGCCGTCGCCGCACGGACTACAGCGGGCCTCCGGCCGACTCCGCTGGCAATCCCATGTCGATGTCCACGTCCGCTAGCTGACAACGAACCACCCCAATAGCGCGCTCAGACATGTCATGTGTCGCCTACTGCGATTATGCCGCCCAAGGCCAGACTGATCGTTTACCCCATGGCTGCACAAAACATGAACACCATTGATCGGTCTAGATGGTGTTCGTAACCATCATCGAGATGGCGAGGTAGCGGTCTTGCTCAACAGCTGAGTATCGAGATAGCGCGATGAGCGATCCCGCTAGCGAAGAGTCGCGAATATTTTATCCGCCCACTACTTCTTGATAGCGCTGAGCAGTGCAGCGCACGCCCGGCTTCGATGGCTGACCGAGTTCTTCTCGGCTGGGGAGTGTTCGCCAAATGTTCGCCCATCGCCTTCGGCTGGAATGAACAACGAGTCATAGCCGAAACCCTGGTCGCCTCGTTCGACAAGGCCAATGCTTCCTTCACACGTTCCCTCGGCGACAACCTCGGTTCCGTCTGGCCAACACAACACCATGACCGTGCGGAACCGTGCTGTGCGTCCACCCTCAGGCGTCCCGATCAGCTCGGCCATCAGCCGCTTACGGTTTGCAGCATCGTCGTGGTCACCACCGCTGTAATACGCAGATTCGACGCCGGGAGCGCCGCCAAGGGCGTCGACCTCGAGCCCACTGTCGTCTGCAAGTGCAACCTGACCAGACGCCTCGGCAATAGCGGCCGCTTTCAGGCGAGCGTTTCCCACAAAAGTGCCCGCATCCTCGACGACCTCGGGCACATCAGCTGGACGCGCCAGAAGAACGACGGCATCGCCAAAGGCAGCGCTCATCTCGGTGAGTTTGTGATCATTTGCCGTGGCGGAAATCACGACCAAAGAATGAGCCATGACGTCAGCTGCGGTGAGCAGGCGGTGTCTGCAACACCGACCGTTGCGCCTCGATGATTTCGGCAATGCCCTTCTCGGCCAGGCCGAGCATTGCATCAAGCTCGCTGCGACTGTAAGGGGCGCCCTCTGCTGTTCCCTGCACTTCGATAAAGGAGCCTGCCCCAACCATGACCACGTTCATGTCAACTTCGGCGTTGGCATCTTCGATGTACGGCAAGTCCAGACGCGGTTCGCCATCAATAATGCCTACCGAAATCGCAGCGCAGTAGTCGGTAATCGGGTGTTCGGCCAGCTCACCAGCCTGGACAAGGCGGGTGCACGCATCGTGCAGGGCAACGAAAGCGCCACTTATCGCTGTAGTTCGGGTGCCACCATCAGCCTGCAACGCATCACAGTCCAAGATGATCTGTCGCTCGCCGAGCTTCTTCATGTCCACGACGGACCGTAAGGAACGCCCGATCAGCCGTTGGATCTCTTGGGTACGGCCGGACTGTTTGCCCTTGGCCGCTTCACGGTTCGCTCGACCAGGCGTTGAGCCTGGGAGCATCGAATATTCGGCGGTGACCCAGCCTTCACCAGAGCCCTTCATCCAGCGAGGCACACCTTCGTCGATCGACGCTGTGCAAAGCAGTTGCGTTCGACCAAACGACGCAAGCACAGAGCCAGCCGCCATATCAGTGAAGTCACGTTCAAAGGTGAATGGGCGTAGTTCGTCGGTTTGACGGCCATCAGGTCGCACAGCAGGTCCTCAACAATGGTGGAAAGAAGGGTTTGGAATCGCAGCTCTAGGCAGGATCAGATCCCGGAGGCAGCGTATTGCTGGCCGACCTCGGCCAGCACAATCTGGCCTGAGAACTTCGCCGAAGCTCGCTCAAGATGAGCAGCCCGGTCCTCGAGCGGTGCCTGATGAGTCAGCACGACTCGCTGCACCCCTGCCTGCGCGGCCAACTCACCAGCCTCGTCTGCAGCAAGATGCAGGACGCCTGGGTGTTCGCTTCGTTCCAGAAACGTCGACTCGATCAGCGCAAGATCAATCGGACCACTTCGTTCGACCATTGAATTTAGTGAGAACCCCGGACCGGTATCGCTGGTAAAGACGATTGAGTGACCGCCGCTGTCTGTCCGTGTGGCTAGCGTGGGAATGTAGTGCTCGGTCTCGGCAAAAGTCCATGCTTGGTCACCGACGGTGATCTGATCATCAGATTCGATCACCCGCCAATCAAATGGCACATCGATGTCAGGTCCAATGAGTGAACGGGCCTGGGCGGCCATGTGTGCGTTCGAGTACACCGGCAGGCGGGACCGGGTCTCGTACCACTGAATAGCGTTTGCGACCACGGGCATTTCGAGCCAATGGTCGGGATGAGCGTGCGTCAGGACAACGGCGTCGAGATCACCAAGTGAGCAGACTGCCTGCAGATTCGCAAGCGTGCCGGGGCCAGCGTCCAGCCAAACATTCGCTTGAGGGGACTGAATCAGATATCCGCTACACGCGCCTCCTGCTGCGGCGTAGCTACCTGAGCAACCAAGCACGGTGACCGCCAACATCAGGTTGCAGTCTGGCACAACTTGTTCCTAGTCGTCAGGTGGGAACTTGCGACGGCGGCCACATTGCCCTATCAGGCTGTTTACTAGCTCGCCCCGAAGCCTCAGCAGATTCGGTGCAATTGGTTATGGCCAGGTGTGATGTTCGACGCCAGCCAACTCGATCCCCAACAATTGCTCCCCAATCTGCTGGAAGCGGGAAGCATCCCCCGACGACACCCACCGATGGTTGGTGCTAGTGCGCTGTTCCCGCTTGGGAATCGTTCCATCAAGGATTGCTCGCCGAACAGCAAATGCAGTCTCGTCTGCCGACGAAACCAGTGTCACATCGCGACCCATCACCCGCGAGATCGTGCGTGCCAGGAACGGATAATGAGTACACCCCAGCAACAGACTGTCAACCTTCGCGTCTCTCACCGGGGCAAGTAACCGTTCGGCCAAAACGAGCGCCTGGTCACTTGCGGTCTCGCCACGCTCGACGAACTCGACGAAGCCGGGACACGCCGCACACAGTAGATCAACCGAGGGATCAACCGAGGCGAAGGCCTGCTGATAAGCTCCCGACGAAATAGTGGTCACTGTGCCGATCACGCCGACGCGACCCTGCACTGTTGCACCGATAGCGGCTCGCACGCCCGGCTCGATCACACCGATCACCGGCACCGGACACTCGGCTTGCAGCTCTTTGAGCGCTGCTGCGGACGCCGTGTTGCAGGCAACCACGATGGCCTTGACGCCAGCTTCATCGACCAGCCACTGCGCTATCTGACGAGCGAAGCCAAGCAGTTGGCCGAGGCTGCGGGGACCGTACGGGTAACGATCGGTGTCGCCGAAGTACACGAGATTCTCGTTTGGCAGCAGGTCGATCAACGCACGAGCAACAGTGAGCCCACCGAAGCCGCTGTCGAAGACGCCAATAGGCTGGTCGTGCACGTCGGACAGAGTACTGAGCTTCAGCCACTCGCCGGTGAAACTGCATTTCCAACGCAGTGCGCTACGCGCCCCTTTGTCCGTAAAACTCGTCCTGATAACGAGGTGACAGTGTCGATCTCGACAACGATTGATCACCCTGATCTGGGCTTCTCCAACTATGAAGGCGAGTTTCTTGCCGAGGCGTTACTCGTTGACGGGCAGATCAGGAATTTCGACCATGTGGTCGTCAACATCATCAAATTCAAACCGCAGCGCCCATTCGTCGTGGCGTGCATGATGTAGCTGCCGATCATGTAACTGAACTCAAGAATAACGACCTCAGACAGGTGCTCGTGCTGTACGGCAAAGATGTCGTCGGCCACGCGCCCTTGTCCTAGGGTCAGCGCATCGGTGAAGGCCAGCACAGCCCGTTCGACAGGAGAGAAACAGTCGGCAACTTGCCAGCCTCCGATCGCTTCGATCTGTTCCTCGGGTACCCCTTAGTCGCGTGCTGCCTTGAGACGCTGGCTAGAGACAAACAGACTGCTGCAAGTCCAACCAGCTCGCATCTGTCCAAGCTCGCGAAGCTTGGGATCAAGTTCACGGGCCGGCGACTGGTACTAGGCAAAGAGCCCACTTGCATGATCACAGGTGTCCGCTGACAGGGCAAAGACCGTCCACCAATCACCCGGCGTTCCCGAGGGGGGTGCCGGGTTCCACGACCGGATCACGGTCGCCGAACACCATTCTGGATACGTGGGCGCCCGCCTTGTGGCCACTGGCCTTGATCTCGCTGAGTGATACTTCTCGCAGCCGTGCCATGGCCCGAACATGGCGAATGGCCGCACGGCAAGTGCAGCGAAGCCACGTTGGTCGAATCAGTCAGCCAACCGCAATGGCATTGCCGCAGCGACCGCTACCGTCCCGCCTTCATCCTGGGAGTCGTCATCACCGCTGGTCACCACGACGGGGATCTCGGTGATTGTTTCACCGTCGATCGTGAAACATCGTAAAACCGGCTCGGCATGACGCAGCGACACAATCACCTGACGAAACGTGCCGAACGGGTCGAACCCGGCACTGTCTCGCACGTCCGTTGGCGACGGATACGCCGTTGTCTCGGTATGTGAATGCATGACCCCAATCAGCACACGACCAGCATCCTCAACGTCTCGCTCCAGTTCAAGCATCTGCTGGCCATCCAGCGCAAATACCGCCGGCGACACCTTGGTGTTGCGCATCGGATGGAAGTAGTCGATGAGTTCTACGCCTGCCTGGGTCGAGAACATGCCGCACGCTTCGTTCGGCATTTCGGCGATCGCATGCGCAAATATCTGGTCTCTGACCTGGGGCGTGATGCGCAACACAGGCTGACCGTAGCGGCCAAAACCTGATGCCCATAGGCCAAGTGCCCCGATACGGTTGCCGCTATGGCGAAGCGAAAGAAGGCCGAACCGGGTGTGGTCGCTTCGAACCGGCGCGCCCGGCACGAGTTCGAGATTGGCGAGACATTCGAGTGCGGCATTGTCTTAAAAGGCTCTGAGGTCAAGTCCCTGCGAGAGTCCAAGGTCACTATTGCCGATGCCTACGCTCGTGTGAGCAACAACGAGCTCTGGCTCTTCGGCCTTCATGTGGGGCAATACAGCAGCAGTGGCGCCTTTGCTCACAACCCAGACCGGGATAAGAAGTTGCTTGTTCACCGCAGCGAAATCACCACTATCCGCCGGGCACTCGAACATGACGGACGCACACTCGTGCCGCTGAAGCTCTACTTCAAAGACGGCCGCGCCAAAATTGAGATCGCCATTGCCCGGCGACGTCGCACCGAAGACAAGCGCCAAGCGATCCGTGAGAAAGACATGGCAGCCGAGGCGCGCAAGGCAATGTCAGCCGCTCGTTACGGCTGAGTCTGACGTCATTCGACTTGTGGCGGTGCCTGTCCCGGGGAATCCATAGCAAGTTCTCGTCGAACGTCGGGTCTTCGGAAAGCATTCACATGCCAGCAGATGCAGCACCGCCGAATGGCAGCGCCCATACCGTGTCAGGCGGACACCTCAACGATGCGAAGCGGCCGCCCAAAGCGAGTGCTTCCTGGCTCTCCAGCACGCGCTAGGCGATGCGCTTCTAGTGGTTCATCACGTGCTGAGTCGCATCGGCACACGAAGCACTTCCCCAGTTGGCTAAGCTAGAGGTGTTCTTTGAAATGTGAATCTGTTTAGTCACAGATGCACTTCCAATCCACGGGGCTGACTGGTTTCGACGCCGAGGACGGAAGCCGACCTGTGCGACCAGAGTGGCCCAGACTCTTTAAACGGGGCACACAAAAACACGGCAACCAAAATGCCCGTGTTGCTCTCGCTGCCTAGTTTTCTAGACAGATGAACAACACACATCGCGTCCCCTTAGGGGATGGCGGGGCCTGATCACTGCAGCCTGGCAACAGAAGCAGTGAAGGACGGCAGGGAAAGACCGCTGACGGCGAGAAAGACCGCTGACCCCAGGGAAAGACCGGTGGCAGACACTTCGGTGTCAGGGGACTCAGCCCTGAAGTAGCCATAACGCTTCGAACCGGGAATGGTCGTATCGCAGCCGGTGACCCCTTGACGGACGGGGGTTCGATTCCCCCCAGCTCCACTGTGTGATGTCGCCAGACATCGGCAAGGCCTGAACCCTCGGGTTCAGGCCTTTGTGCTTTTTGTTGGCGATTGCTACTTGCGGACCATTTGATCGTGGTCCCGGTTGATCGTGGTCCCGGCGCGCAGGCCTCTAGGCGCAGCCACCTCAGGTACAAGGTGCCCGCTGGCATACGTGACGCGATGGACCTAATTATTCGATTTCTGTTCCCTTTCAGGCGTCAGTGTCAGCAGCACCGCCGGTTTCTTTGAGCGAGGCCGAGGGCTCTACTGATGAGTCAGACAGGCACCCACTTGTTCTTGGGTAATTGTGATGATTACGTCGAGGGCGCATCCTGGATCTACCCAGATTCCAACATCGACAGTACGATCTTGTTTAGGTGACCGGGGCAATGAGTATCGACGGGACTGACTCTGACACGCAACGGGTGTTGCTAGGAGTTGTGTGGCGAGACCATGTCCCGCACTTACGGACGCGACGTGCTGACCATGCCCTATCAGACCTAATTCTCATTGACGGTTGGCGGCTCAACTACCGGATCGAGGGTGAGCCCAGCCGCACCTGCGTGGGCCACATCCCGTTCCGAAACAAGCGCAGCGAGTACCACGACTGCAAGAAGGCACCCCGCCCTGGCTCGCGACACTGTGAACGCTGCGCCATTGTTGAAGCAACCTTCGCTTCGCAGCTTCACCATGCTCACCACAAGGGATCGTCTGAGCTCGACGCTGCATTCCATGAGCATTTGGCAAAGCCCAACCGTCTCTACCTCGCCGCTTTTCGCGACGGCTCGATCAAGATCGGTACCTCAACACTGACCCGAGCCGAGACACGGCTGGAAGAGCAAGGCGCCTGGACCGCACGCTTCATCGCCGAAACGACGAACGGCCGCACGGTGCGCCATCTCGAAGATGCCGTCACTGAACGACTCGGAATTGCTCAGTCAGTCTCGGCTGTACGCAAGCGCCGCGGTCTCGTCTCGCCAATTTCCAATGATCAACTTTCGGCGATGTTGCAGCACGCTGTAGACGAGGTGCTGCGAACGATCGTCAATCCAGCGGTCGGCGATGATATGACTTCGCTTGACCTGCATTGGCACCACCCAATGGCTGAGCATCCGGCGGCCGCTCACATCTTGGACTATCCCCTGGCGCTCCAGAAGGGTCGCCACGATCTCTATCTGGTCACGGCAATCGGGCGGCACATACTGGTGAAGCGAGCCGACGGTGACGATGTATTCGTCATAGATCCGTCGCCGCTGTTTGGCGTTCGCCTGGACATTGGCGAATTCGGAAGCGATGAGATCACGATCCAGGATTCGCTCTTCTAAACCGTTTCAGACAGGCGAAATCTGCGGACCGCACGCGACCGCTTCGTCGCTTGATGTGTTGGCTCATCTCGTATCTCATAGCTCAGCCAGGGCCGCATCTGCAGTCTTTGCTGGCGCTGGAGCCATAAAATCAGCGACTTGTGCGGGGCGGAACAAAATCGGCACTCGGGGATACACGCCCGTGCGCACGATCGGCGCTCGCTGTTCATTCGTGTAGAGCTTTCGCTTCGAGGCGTTGCGGTGCCTGCACGTTCGTGCCGTTAGATCCGGCACCCAGCGGAGCCACGAGCGCCAGTGCCAAAAAATGCCCATGGTGTTCGATTCCTTCCCGGTGAGTCCTTGTCAAACCCGTTAGCCCGCTCTGACATCTCCGACGCCACCGCCGTAATGGACACAGACCAGCAGCAATTTGTTGCCTAAAAGCGCCTCAAGATCTAATTCGCAAAGATTGGCAACCGGTTTGGGAGCATTATGGCGCTTGGGGCACCTGTACTAGCCCGTTCCCCAATCTTGAACATCACTCTGAGACCTTCCACCGAACGAGCGTCGCTAGGGGGGTTATCTCGGCTAGATTCATTCAGTGGGCTCCTGGAGGGGAGCCATTGCTGACTGGATAGACCCTATCTAGTCAACAGTTGACGTAAGGAGTCACAATGAAGAAATCCATCCGCATGATGCTCGCTCTGCTCGCCGTGCTCAGCCTCTTTGCCGCCGCGTGCGGTTCTGATGCCGAGGACGTAGTCGAATCAGTCCAGGACACCACCGATGCAGCTGAAGATGTCGCTGACGACACCGAAGCTGCCGAAGACACCGAAGCTGCCGAAGACACCATGTCAGACGTTGAAGTCGAAGCTTCTGGCGCAACCAACGTAGGCCTCGTCTATGACATTGGTGGCCGTGGCGACCTGTCGTTCAACGACTCTGCTGCTGCTGGCCTCGAAAAGGCTGCAGCTGACCTCGGCTGGGTAACCGTCGAAGCATCACCAAACGACGATGGCTCGAACCGTGCCGAGCTTCTACAGCTTGCTGCTGACGCCAACGACATGGTGATCGCTGTTGGCTTCTTGTTCGCCGGCGACGCCGCCGCCGCCGCTGCCGCGAACCCTGACACCAACTTCGCAGTTATCGACGACGCCATGCTCGACTTCGGCACCGGCGAACCAGTTGCACCCAATGCTGCTGGCCTCGTCTTCGCTGAAGAACAAGGCTCGTTCCTCGTCGGTGCCGCTGCTGCGCTCAAGAGCGAAACCGGCAAGCTCGGCTTCATTGGCGGCGTTTGCTGCTTCGGTCTCATTGAGAAGTTCGAAGCTGGCTTCCGCCAAGGCGCACTTGCCGTGAACCCTGACATCGAAATTGTTGTTCAGTACATCACCGACGCACCTGACTTCGATGGCTTCAACCAGCCAGACCAAGCCAAGGTTATTGCGACCACCATGTACGAAGATGGCGCTGACATCATCTACCACGCTGCTGGTGGCGCCGGTAACGGCATGTTTGCTGCTGCCAAGGAGTACAGCGAAGACAACGGCACCAAGGTTTGGGGCATCGGCGTTGACTCCGACCAGTACAACACCATCGGTACCGTCGACGCCAGCCTGCAAGAGTACGTGCTGACCTCGATGCTCAAGCGTGTCGACGTTGCTGTATTCGAAGTGCTCAAGGCACAGGCCGAAGGCAACTTTATTGCTGGCCCTCAGGTCTATGACCTGAGCGTCGACGGCGTTGGCTATTCGACTACCGGCGGCTTCGTCGATGACATCGTGGGCGACCTTGATGCATTCAAGGCTCAAATAGTCTCTGGTGCCATCGAAGTGGCCACCGACCCAACAACTGTTGGCGGCTGACGCTTAGCCATAACCTCCGCTGGTCCTCGAGACCTGCGTAATAATCGAACGAAGAGCGCTCAGTTCGCTGAGCGCTCTTCATCGTTTTATTCACCTATTAACCCGCTATCTTTCGCCCTCCGAGCAGCATGGGCGACAGGCTCATTGGGGTATGGTTCGGGCAGTTGTTTCTGTATGAGGAACGGCGAAGTTGAGCACGAGCAGCGGTGCCGACGGAGACGTTCTTGAAGGTTACGTAAGGGATTGTTGTGGCAACCGCTATTGAGCTCAAGGGAATCACCAAACGGTTCCCAGGCGTCATTGCAAATGACAATGTGAACCTGACTGTTGAGAAGGGCGAGATTCACGCCATTTGTGGCGAGAACGGCGCAGGTAAGTCAACACTCATGAAGATCTTGTACGGCATGCAGTCCGCCGACGAGGGAACAATGAGAGTCAATGGCGACTTAGTCGAGTTCAACTCCCCCACCGAGGCCATCGAGCGTGGCATCGGCATGGTCCATCAACACTTCATGTTGGCCGACAATCTCACCGTACTCGAGAACGTAATTTTGGGGGCAGAGCCCATGAAGGGCGGTGGCCGAATCGACTTCGCTTCGGCCACCGAACGACTGACCACGGTTGCTAACGAATACGGCCTGAATGTCGACGTGAACGAGCTTGTCGAGACGCTCGAGGTTGGCCAACGTCAGCGCGTCGAGATCATCAAGGTGCTCTACCGAGGCGCCAATATTCTGATTCTTGATGAGCCGACAGCAGTACTGGTGCCCCAAGAAGTCGAAGCCCTGTTCGAGAACATGCGCGAACTCAAGGCCGCCGGTGCCACGATCTTGTTCATCGATCACAAGCTCGACGAAGTCCTCGAAATCTCTGACAGCATCACGGTGCTGCGCCGTGGCAAAACCATCGCCACAATGTCGAACCAGGGCGTAACCGCCCACGACCTGGCCGAACTTATGGTCGGCAGTGAGCTACCCACCCCCGAAACGTCAGAGTCAACCGTCACTGACCAGGTAGCACTCGAGATTCAAGACTTAGCGGTCCTGGACCAAGATCGCCGACCTGTGATCGAGAACATCAACCTAAAGATCCATAAGGGTGAAATTGTCGGCATCGCCGGTGTCGAAGGCAATGGTCAAGGAGAACTCGTCGATGCCATTATCGGCACCGCCCACGCTGCCCACGGAACTATCACACTGCTCGGACAAGACATCACGCACGTCAACGTGCGTCGCCGGCGTGAGTCGGGCGTGGGCTATGTACCCGAAGACCGCCACCACGAGGGCCTACTCCTTGGCTCGCCCCTCTGGGAGAACGCTGCGCTCGGCCACCAGACACAGGCCCCGTTCGGCAATCGCTGGTTCATCAACCGCGCCGGGGCTCGTCAACAAACCGAACTCATTCGCGAACAGTTCGACGTGCGCACGCCGAACATCGACGTCTCGGCTCACGCGCTGTCTGGTGGTAATCAGCAGAAGCTAATTATCGGCAAAGAACTCACCGCTAACCCGACGCTGCTTGTAGCGGCCCATCCCACACGCGGCATCGACGTCGGTGCACAGGCGGCTGTTTGGGATCAGCTCCGCGACGCTCGAGCCGACGGTCTAGCGACGCTGCTGGTTTCGGCTGACCTCGACGAACTGATCGGCCTCAGCGATGTCCTCATCGTGATGTTGCGAGGCGTGTTCGTCGCTCGACTCGACCCGGGCAAAGTTACGCCTCGTGACCTTGGCGCCTATATGACCGGCGCTGCCACACAAAGCTCCCCAGACCAGGCTGTCGCATGATGCGCAAAGTCGCTGCCACACTTGCCGCTCCCGTCGGTGCTCTCGTTCTCACCCTGATTATCTCGTCACTAGCGCTGTGGGTATTTGGTTCGAACCCCTTTGCCGCCTATGGCGACATGATTGCTCACGCAGCCAAACTCGAAACCCAGGTCGATATTTGGAACCGGGCCACACCGCTCTACCTGTCGGCGATTGCGGCATCGATCGGTTTTCGCATGAACCTGTTTAACATCGGTGTCGAGGGTCAGTACCTGATCGCTGCACTCGTCGCCGCCCAAGTTGGTGGCCTTGTCTCCCTGCCTCAGGTTTTACATATCGCCGTCGTGTTCCTGGTCGCCATGGCTGTTGGCGGCGCTTGGGCCGGTCTAGCCGGTCTACTCAACGTCACCCGCGGCGTCAACGTCGTGATCTCCACGATCATGCTCAACTTCATCGCTGTTAGCGGCTTCATGGCCTGGTGGGTCCAAGCGTGGCAGGCTGATCTACGCGAAGGTGAAACGTTGTCGTCGACCAACCTCGGAACAACGCCCATCGAAGATTCTGGCGTGTTGCCAGACATCACTAGTTGGGTCGAGGTCTTCACTGGTGACATCCGCGAGAACAACCCCGTCAGCGGCATGCTCGTCGTCGCGTTGCTGGTCGGCATTGGGTACTTCGTTCTGTTGAACCGCACGACGTTCGGTTTCGACCTGCGCTCTAGCGGCATGAACCCATTCGCTGCACGCGCTGGCGGTGTACCGCCGAAGCGAATGATCATCATCGCGATGGTCCTGTCCGGCGCCATCGCAGGTTTGATCGGCCTGGTCGAAGTCTTCGAAATTTCCAAGTTCCGCCCGAACCAGATTCAAGGACTCGGCTTCGGTGGAATTGCCGTTGCGCTCCTTGGGCGAAACTCACCTCTTGGTATGGCGTTCGCTGCGTTACTCTTCGCATTCCTCGATATCTCCTCGGGGATCCTGCAGCAGACCGAGACAGCCAGCCAAGAGATCGTCAAGATCATGCAGGGCATCGTGTTGCTAGCAGCGGTGGTTGCCTACGAGATTGCTCGTCGCTTCCGTGAGCGAGACGAAGCCCGAGCGACCGCCGAAGCACTGACCGAGGGGGTCGCAGCATGAACGCCGCAATGCAACGATTCAACTCGCTTCCAACGGCCGTCAAATGGATGGTGTATGCCTTACTCGGCATGTTGTTGCTCACTGTCGTGCAAAGTATCGGTGACACCAACAAGCTGACCTCAGCGCCGATCTCACGAGAGATGTTGCGCTGGGCTTTGCCTGTTCTGCTCGCTGGCTTAGGCGGCCTTTTCGCCGACCGTTCCGGCGTAGTCAATATCGGCCTCGAAGGAATGATGATCCTGGGCATGTGGTTCGGTGCGTGGGGCGCACTCGAATTCGGACCCTGGATTGGCATGTTCATCGGAATCGGAGGCGGCGGGCTGGGCGGCCTGTTACATGCCCTAGCCACTGTCACCTTTGGAGTTGACCAGATCATCTCGGGCGTTGCCATAAACATCCTTGCGCCTGCGGGGACCAGATATCTGTCGCAAGAGGTCTGGGGCTCTCCAACACAGTCACCACGTATTCAGGGCATCGGCGACTGGGACGTCCCCTTCCTGGCCGGAGGTTCCATCTTCGGATGGGAATCACCCGACATCTTGTTAACGGTCGCCAACTGGGAGTGGTGGTTCATCTCTGACGTTGCCGATTTCGGCCGTGGCCTTATGCGTGGAACCTCGCTACTGGCATTGATCGCGGTGGCGCTCGTGCCTTTCTGCGCTTGGTTGTTGTGGCGCACTCGCTTTGGCCTGCGCCTGCGTATCGCCGGTGAGCAGCCCCAAGCTGGCGAGTCACAGGGTGTCAATATCTACGCCTACAAGTACGCGGCGGTCATCATCTCAGGTGCCCTCGCCGGGCTTGGTGGTGTCGTGATCTCCAGCCCTGAACTGTCAGGCCAGTTCCTCGAAGGCAACAGTGGTGGTCGAGGCTTTATCGGCCTGGCTGCAGTGATCTTTGGCAACTGGCGCCCACTCGGCATTCTGTTGGGCGCGTTGCTTTACGGCTACGTATTCGGTCTTGACCTCAAAGATCTCGACGGAAGCGCGAGTCATGCGCTGCTTCTGCTCAACGCCATTGCTCTTGCCGGTGTTTCTGGTTGGGCCATCACCCGCCGTCGCATCGCCGATGGAGCGTTCGCAGGCGCCATGGCCGTTGGGGCCTTCATTTGGTGGCTCGTGTCCGAGTCGGTCCCTGGGTGGTGGTCCAATATTTTGCCCTATGTCGTGGTGCTACTCGTGCTCGTATTCTTTGCGCAACGTTTGCGTGAGCCCGCAGCTATCGGGCAGTCCTATCGCCGCGGCGGCAACTAGCAACGAGCGCTCCTTCATCTGTGAGTCTCCAAGTGCACATAGCGCCAACGTATGCCCATAGATGCGCCCAAAAGCACTACAGGTTCTAGGCTTTGGCCATGGAACTGACTACCCGCCAAATCGTCGACTTTGAACGAGACGGCTACCTGGTACTCCCACATTTCATCAGTGATGATGATTGTGCTGCACTACGCGAACATGCTGCTTCGCTTGAAGAGAATCTGCGCACAGATCGAGACCATGTCACGGTGTTCTCGGCTGGCGATCAGGCCCACGGTGACGATTCCTGGTTCCTCACTTCGGGTGACAAGACGCGGGGCTTCTTCGAAGACGACGGCACGCACCTAAACAAGATCGGTCATGCCATGCATGATCTCGATCCCGTCTTCAGTCGATTCTCCCGGGAACTCGGTTTCGCCGACGTTGCCGCGGGGATTGGGTTCGACGACCCTCGTCTGGTGCAGTCGATGTATATCTTCAAACACCCTGGTGTCGGTGGCGAAGTCACCTGGCATACCGACCACACGTTCCTGTGGACAGAGCCCCGCTCAGTCGTCGGATTCTGGGTCGCCATCGACGATGCCACGGTGACCAACGGCTGCATGTGGGCGATTCCTGGTGGCCACAAGACCCCCGTAAAATCTCGCTTTCTGCGCGACGGCGCTGGCACTACAACCGAAGTCTTCGACGACATGCCATACCCAATCGACCAAGCGGTCTCTATCGAAGCTAAACGAGGCACCCTCGTGCTGCTCCACGGAGCGCTCCCGCATTGGAGCGACGTCAACAGGTCCGACCAGCCACGCCAGGCATACACCCTTCACGTTGTAGACGGCGGCGCCGACTGGGACGAGCGCAACTGGCTACAGCGTCCTGAGATGGCCTTCCAAGGCTTCTAGCCAAAGGTTGAGCTACAGGGTCGAGGGCAGTTGAATTGTTAGCGCCGCGCCAGGGACCATGATGCCGCCGCGATCGCCGACTGTCGTTGTGCCATAACGTTGCGCAAACGCGTCGGGCAGCGCTCGGTCCCCAGGCAGAGATAACCAGACCCGTAACAGATGCCGACGACGCTCAGGATCATCATGATCGACGAACCCTGTCCGATCATGGAGAAGTGAGTGATTGTGTACGAACTGCATGTCCCCCGGAGCAAAGTCCATCTGGGCGTGCATCGCCGGATCATTCATGATCTGGTCGAATAAATCGAGAGCTTGCACATACTGCACATCAGGCGTCGGCGCCTCGGGAAACCGCTGCGCTGAATCGATGTACTGGCGTTGATAAATGCCCGTGACGCAATCCACGCTGGGTGAGAGCACCGGGATCTCAAACCAGGGCAACTCACCCTCTGGTTCCTCACCTCGCCGGTCCGTAGCGATTGGCTCGAATAGACGTGCCGCCAACGCTGGGGCCTGGGCGGCCATTCGTTTATACACAGCGTCGACGCTGACCACCATGGACGATCCACCGCTCTTGGCTGTTCTCAAGCACAACAGCCCAACACAATCGGTCGAATCTGTATGGAATGTTTGGCGCTCGTTGGTCTGATAAATCCGCGTTGTTGGGTCCTTGCTATCAGCGCCGATATCGGTGACATGGCCGAGCAAGTGGCCGGCAGCGTTCTGCGACCGCAACGAACCCAACAACGCAGAGAAGAGCAGAAAAATCACCGCAAGTTGATCGGAGGTACCCGCCTGGGCATCAAGCCCGGAAATCAGGCTAATTCCGCGGCCGTGAATCAATTCCCGGCGCATCTCCGACGCCCGAGCGGCCAGAAGCGCCGGCGCTGAGGCGACTGCTGAGGCGACTAGCCACGGCTGTGTCGCTAGCGCTTTAGCATCCACCTTTCCTGCCCAGTGCAGGAGTTCTGCGAGTTCCGGGGCAGACCAGCACAGACGCCACGACGTGTCGGAGGCCAGATCGGAGCTAGTCCAGCTCATAAATCGCCGCGCTTGCAACCAACTTTTTGACCCTTCTTGTTCATAGACACTCCCTTGGGCATCGCCAAAACCGTACGTAGGACTTGCAGCGCTTCACGGCACGCCTGGCGCTTTAACTAGCCGCTGGTGCCGCTGACACACAGTAGCCAGCGGACTTCGCGTACTTCCTACGGGATCTCGACAACAGAGCGGAGAACTTCGCCCCGTTCCATCTTGTGGAAGGCCTCTTCGACATCCTCAAGGCCGATGGTCTCGGAGACGAAACCGTCGAGGTCCAGTCGGCCTTGCAAGTACAGGTCGATGAGCATCGGGAAGTCGCGGCTCGGCAGACAATCCCCGTACCACGATGACTTCAGCGAGCCGCCGCGCCCGAAGACATCAATAAGCGGGAGCTCAATTTTCATGTCTGGCGTCGGAACGCCAACAAGGACCACCGTGCCGGCCAGATCACGAGCGTAGAAAGCTTGCTCGAAGGTCTTCGGGAGCCCAACTGCATCAATCACGACATCGGCACCGTTGCCATTAGTCAGTTCCCGGATGCGTTCAACAACGTCCTCGCTCGCGGCATTGATGGTGTGGGTCGCACCGAAATTCTTAGCCCAGTCGAGTTTCGTGTCATCGATGTCTACGGCGATGATCTTGGAAGCACCAGCTAGTTCGGCACCACACACGGCTGCGTTCCCCACGCCGCCACAGCCGATGACAGCGACTGAGTCACCACGGCCCACTCCTCCCGTGTTGATTGCTGCACCGATGCCAGCCATGATGCCGCAACCCAACAAGCCGGCTGCGGCGGGACTCGCAGCAGGATCGACCTTGGTGCATTGCCCCGCTGCCACCAGCGTCTTCTCAGCGAATGCTCCAATACCCAGTGCCGGGCTGAGTTCGGTGCCGTCGGCCAGCGTCATCTTCTGAGTGGCGTTGTGGGTGTTGAAGCAGAGTTGCGGCTTACCACGATTGCACGACCGGCAGTCGCCACAGACTGCTCGCCAATTCAAAATCACATAGTCACCAGGTGTCACGTCGGTGACGTCCTCACCGACCGCCTCCACGATGCCAGCCGCTTCGTGCCCGAGCAGGAATGGGAACTCGTCGTTGATACCGCCCTCGCGGTAGTGAAGATCTGTGTGGCAGACACCGCACGCCTGAACCTTGATTAGTGCCTCGCCCGGTCCCGGATCAGGAACGATGATGGTTTCGAGCGTGACAGGCTCGCCTTGTGCTCGTGCAACAACACCTTGTACTTCGTGTGGCATCTCTACCCCTCCATAGGCTCAGAACGCCCGCCAGTCTACTCGCCCACATGAACCGGCACCAGATCCCTCAATTGACGGGTGTATAGGAACTGTTCGCGCTAGGTCAAGATACGGCTCCTTGCCGCGCCCACCCGGCTGAGAGAGCCGCTCATTCCTGATCATGGACGAAAACGAAAGTCAAGCCTGAGGGCGGAAGCTGGCTATCCCAGCCGCCCTCCGGCTTGCGTTCCAAGTGGGTCATCGAAAGATCTGAACTATCCGATTACCTTTTGCAATCCGTGACCGTCGGCGTCGATTGCATTCTCAACGCAGACCATTTCAGTCGCATCGCGTTCTTTACCTTCGACGCAGAGACCATTGGGTCGCCGTTGTCGCCGACACAGATCATCGCTGCGAGACGGAAACGCCCGCACACCACCGGCGTCGCTAGACGTCAAGGAAGCGCGAAAGCGCTATCACCGAAGCAACCATGCCGATGATCGCGCCCAAGGCTGTCATCAACAGCCAAATCAGCAACACGGTTTGATCGGGAGCCCTCAAGTCGGCAAGCAACGCTAAACCGTCGCCGGAGCCGATATCGGAAAGCACGTTGTTCCACAAACGCAAGATCGGCAGCGTTATCGCTCCACCAAGCAAACCTTGCAAAGTACCCTCAATCATGAACGGCAGTCGGATGTACCAGTTCGACGCACCGACTAGTCGCATGACCTCGACTTCTCGACGGCGCGCAAAAATCGTGGTTCGAATTGTGTTGTAGACCAGTAGCAACGCTGACACGAGTAAGCCCAGACCGACAATCAAAAAGATGCGGTTGATTCGAGCACTACCATTCTCTATGTCTTTGATCGTATCGACGGCGGCAACAACCTCAAAGACGCCAGGATCGTCGCGGAAGCCATCGGCCAACGTCTCAACAATGTCTGCCTCGGGGCTTTCGGGGACGATACGAAACGACGGAGGCATGTCGGCGATTGCAACTGACTCACGAATCTGATCCGAGTCACGAAACATCGACTGGAACTCGACGAACGCCGCTTCCTTATCGACAAACGTGAATCGATTGATTTCTGGGCTTGCGTTGAGCTTGTTCGTAACCGACGAGGTTTCAGCTTCGCTGGCGTCGGGGTTCAGAAAGACGATGAATTCGACACCGTCTTTCCAGCGGTCAGTTGCTGTCTCGACTGCAGCGCTAAGAACCAGACCTGCGCCGAGCACAGCCATGGAGATCAAGATGGTGAGAAGCGTGCCGACGAAAAGGCTAAAGCTGCGACGCAGGCTGTAGCTCAGTTCTCGAAAGAGGTTGCCAATACGAAAGTTCATGATGGCCTACTCGTATACCCCGCGGGCCTGGTCACGAGCCAGGTTGCCGCTATCGAGCTCAATCACGCGTTTGCGCATTGTGTCGACGATGCCACGATCGTGCGTCGCCATAACCACCGTCGTGCCGGTCTTATTGATGCGGTCGAGCAACTTCATGATGCCGACCGAGGTGGCCGGGTCCAGGTTTCCCGTGGGCTCATCGGCCAACAAGATCAGTGGCCGGTTGACGAACGCACGAGCGATAGAGACGCGCTGCTGCTCACCCCCAGAGAGTTCTTCAGGGTAATTATCGGCCTTCTTGCTGAGCCCGACAAGCTCCAAGATCGCGGGAACCTGGGTTGAGATCACATGACGGGGGCGCCCGATCACTTCAAGAGCGAACGCCACGTTCTGCGAAACCGTTCGATTGTCGAGGAGCTTGAAGTCCTGGAAGATACAACCGATGTTTCGACGTAGGAACGGCACCCGCCAGCCACTCAAACGGCCTATATCTTTACCAGCGACATAGATGACGCCGTTGTCAGGATTTTCTTCCTTGTTGAGCAGGCGCATAAAGGTCGACTTGCCTGAACCGGAAGGTCCAACCAGGAAGACAAACTCGCCTTTTTGAATCTCGCAAGTGATGTTGCGCAGCGCGACGACATCACCCTTGTAGATCTTTGAGACGTTCTCGAGTTTGATCATGGTGGTGTGTTTTCTGGATCCATGTCGTGTCCAAAATAAGACATGCTCACGTGGCCTGGAACCTGCAAACCATACCCGCCGCAGGGTCCTTACTGCGGAACCAACTCTTAGCTTGTCAGGAATCGCTCCCGGACCGGATGTGCTGGAGGTAGGCCTCCATGAATGGCTGCACGTTGCCACCGAGCACACCAGCAACGTCACCGGTCTCGTGTTCGCTCCGTAAATCCTTAACCATTTCGTACGGCTGCAGCACATAGCTGCGGATCTGGCTTCCGAACCCGACATTGCCAACGTCACCGCTGATCTCGGCCAATTCGGCATCGCGCTCTTGCCGTTGAAGGTCCATCAGCTTGGCCTTGAGCGTCTGCATGGCCCGGTCGCGGTTCTGGTGCTGGCTTCGTTCGTTTTGGCACGACGTCACGGTGCCAGTAGGCAAGTGGGTGATACGAACCGCAGAGTCGGTCTTGTTGATGTGCTGGCCGCCTGCACCTGAGGCCCGATAGGTATCGACTCGCAGATCGCTGGGGTCGAGTTCGATCTCATTCGCAAGATCATCCAATAGAGGCACGACACTGATCGAAGCAAAAGCGGTCTGGCGCTTGCCTTCCTTGTTAAACGGGGAGATGCGAACCAGTCGATGGACGCCGCTCTCGCTGCGCATCCAGCCGTACGCATAACGCCCTGAAATAATGACTTCAGCCGAACTCAGTCCAGCCTCATTACCTTCGTGAGCCGACTCGACCGACACCTTGAATCCGCGTTGATCGGCCCACTTCAAGTACATGCGTAGCAGCATCTCGGCCCAGTCCTGTGCGTCTGTACCGCCTTCGCCTGACTGCAGGGACACAACTACATCTCGTTCGTCATATTCGCCTGACAGCAACGACCGAAGCTCAAGACCGTCGAACTCGCGAGCGACGTTGGCAAGGATGTTACGGATCTCCTCTTCGACGGAATCGTCGCCCATCTCGACACCAAGCTCTTGCAGCGTCGCAGCTTCGTCGAGTTTTTCGGCCAGCTTGTCGAAAGTGTTGAGATCGTCTGTAACAGCAGACAGCCCGCCCGTTACCTTGCGGGCTTCTTCGGGGTCATCCCACAGCCCTGGCGCAGCGGCCGCGTCTTCGAGTTCGGGCTTGCGGTCACGCAACTCGGTGATCCCCAGGTAGACCTCGGCCTCCGTCAGCCGTTTCGTAAGCGCGACAATATCGCCCGAAAAATCTTCCATCAGTTGTTTCTAGCCGCAATGACGACCATTACGACGGTTCCTGTGTGCTCCGCTCTGCTGACAAGTAGATCAAAGCCGTTAGGAGCGAGCGTGGAGCCGGTTAAACCGCCGGAGAATACGACCGAAACGCTCACACTCGCACCTGGCGAACGCCGGCCCTAGACGAGCGAAACAACGAAGTAATCAGCCGTGACACTGCTTAAATTTCTTGCCGGAGCCGCAAGGGCACGGAGCGTTACGCGGCGTACGCTCGTCGTTACTGCGAACGACCTGCGTAACAGGAGCCGTGCGATTCGCTTCGACCCGTGTGAGTCCGGTGTCCTGGACTGCGGCGGCACCTGCCTGTTGTGCTCGCTGCGCTTGCGCCTGAGCACGGGCATCTACAAGCGCCGAACCATCGGCTGGGCTCGTTGGCCCGCTGGCTTTCATGTCTGTCGTAGCTGGCTCGCTGCTTAGTTCTTCGGCTTGCACCTCGATGTGCATGATGTAAGCAACAAACTCACGGGCCGCTTGTTCAAGCATGCCCGAGAACATCTCGAAGCCTTCGCGCTGCCATTCTGTGAGAGGGTCCTTCTGACCCATGGCCCTTAGGTGGATACCTTCCTTCAGGTAATCCATGTCATAGAGATGCTCGCGCCATTTTGTGTCGAGTACCCGCAACATGACCTGGCGCTCAATTTCGCGCATGGACTCGGGGCCGACCTCAGTTTCGCGAGACTCGTACGCAGCGGTGCCGTCGGCCATCAACCGGTCATAGATCTCGTCGGTGTCAGCACAATCATTGATCGATTCGATGGTGAGTTCGTTGTCCCACATGACCTGCATCTCGACGATCAGCCCGTCCAGGTCCCAGTCTTGTTTGACGTTGCTGACGCAGTGAATCGAGATGGTCGAGTCGACGGCCTCGGCTAGGCGTTCGAGCGCCTCCTCGCGCAGGTCTTCGCCGTCAAGGATCTGGTTGCGCCGAGCGTAGATAACCCTTCGTTGCTCGTTCATCACCTCGTCGTATTTAAGTACGTTCTTGCGAGATTCTGCATTCTTCTGTTCGACCGTGGTCTGGGCGCGTTCAACTGCCTTGGTGACCATCTTGGAGTCAATCGGCACATCATCGGGAAGAGCCTTGCCCATAACCCAATCCATGGCGCCGCTAGCGAAGATACGCATAAGATCGTCTTCGAGTGACAGATAGAACCGACTCTCGCCGTTGTCACCTTGACGACCGGCACGACCACGAAGCTGGTTATCGATTCGGCGGCTGTCATGACGCTCGGTAGCTACGACGTACAGCCCGCCGAGTTCACGGACGACTTCGCCCTCGACATCTGTGTCGAGCCTGTACCTAGCAGCTAGCCCAGCAACCTTGACTCGGCCTGCAGCGCTGTCCGGATCGATGCCCTCAGCACGAACCTCAGCGGCAGCCATACCCTCGGGATTACCGCCAAGCAAAATATCGACACCACGCCCCGCCATGTTCGTCGCCACGGTCACCGCGTGCAATCGGCCTGCCTGGGTGACGATCTCGGCTTCGCGACTGTGCTGCTTTGCGTTTAGTACCTCGTGCGGAATGTTGCGCTTGGCCAACAGCTTGCCGAGTTGTTCACTCTTCTCGACCGAAATCGTGCCGACCAACACAGGCTGGCCGATCTCGTGACGAGCGGCGATGTCATCGGCGACCGCGTCGTACTTTGCTTCTTCGGTCTTGAAAACGAGGTCGACTTTGTCTTTGCGGATCAGCGGAAGGTTCGTGGGGATTTGCACCACGTGTAGCCCATAGGTCCCATGGAGTTCGGCGGCCTCAGTCTGGGCCGTACCGGTCATACCAGCGAGCTTCTCGTAGAGCCGAAAGTAGTTCTGCAGAGTGATCGTGGCAAGAGTCTGATTCTCTTCCTTGATCTTCACACCCTCTTTAGCCTCGACAGCCTGGTGAAGGCCATCGCTCCAACGGCGCCCTTCCAGTATGCGGCCGGTGAAGTCATCGACGATCTTCACTTCGCCGTTGTTGACGATGTATTCCTTGTCCCGGGTGAACAGCTCTTTCGCTCGAAGCGCAACACCGAACTGATGCACATAATTACCTCGCACCGAGTCATAGAGATTGTCAATATCAAGTGAGCGTTCGACGGCCTGAATGCCTTCTCCGGTCGGCGAGACGGTGCGCTTTTCTTCGTCGACTTCGTAGTGCAGATCGCGAGTTAGACCACGAACGATCGAGGCGAATTTGTAGTACAGCTGCGCTGCGTCAGCCAGCCGACCGCTGATGATCAGCGGGGTTCGCGCTTCGTCGACCAGAATCGAGTCGATCTCATCAACGATGCAGTAGGCATGACCGCGTTGAACTTGAGCTTTGCGACTCATTGCCATGTTGTCGCGCAGGTAATCGAAGCCGAACTCATTGTTCGTGCCATAGGTAATGTCGGCGCCGTACTGTGCGCGCTTATGGGCAGGATCGTTATTGCCCGGAATGATCAAGCCAACGTCGAGGCCCATGAACTGGTGGATTTGTCCCATCCACTCGGCGTCACGAGTGGCGAGGTAGTCGTTCACCGTTACCTGATGCACACCGCGGCCCGATAGGGCATTGAGGTATACCGGAAGGACAGACGTGAGCGTCTTCCCCTCACCGGTCTTCATCTCAGCAACCCAACCAAAGTGCAAGCAGGCGCCGCCCATCAACTGCACGTCGTACGCTCGCTGGCCTATCGAGCGAAACGCTGCCTCGCGAGCGACCGCGAATGCTTCCAGCAGCAGATCGTTCAGGTCTTGCCCGTTGTCGAGGCGCTGACGAAACTCAGCCGTTTTTGCGGAAAGCGCATCGTCACTAAGCATCTGTATTTCTGGCTCGAGAGCGTTGATCTCAGGGACCAACGATTCGAGTGCTCGTGTCTTCTTGCCTTCGCCGGATCGGAGAAGTTTGCTCCATATAGCCATCAAACATTTAGGTTAGCCCCGCTTGGACAGACCGCAGGACCGGGGTGACTCACGTCGCCTCCAGGCCATTTCAGGAATAGGTTTCCCGTTAGGGTCTAGGTGGTGGGACATCTTCCGGACATCACGCTTCTGAGCTTCGGTAAACCCAAGGCCGTATGGAAGCCAATCCTTGACATCTACGAGAAGCGACTGTCCAAAACGACCGGCTTTAAGCACATCATTCTACGCGAGAAGGGCGACGGGCCAGACGACGTCAAGGCCAATGCCTCGAAGTTGCTGGAACCGCATTGCGGCCCTGAAGCGTTCGTCGTGGTCTTCGATGAACGAGGCCGGAGCCTGACGTCTCCCATATTCGCTTCGCTGCTCCAGAATGCTCGACCTAAGAAGGTCGCTGCGGTGATCGGAACGAGCTATGGACTAACCGACGCTTTCTTGGCCCGAGCCGACCGGCTGGTAAATCTTGGTTCGATGACACTGCCCCACGAGATTGCCCGCGCCACAGCGCTCGAGCAGGTCTACCGGGCTGAGACCATTCTGGCTGGTCACCCCTATCACCACTCGTAGGACGACCTGGTCTAAAAGTTGGCGGTCTCGGGCACCGTCAGCGGACGGGAACAGTGGACGGGAACAGTGGACAACGACATCACGAGCGGCTGACGTGGATGGTTCACAGGAGCCTTCAATGCTCGAAGGCAGACACTGTGCGATTCTTGGCGAAGCGTCCGTTTCGTCGACAAGCCCGACTCTGAGTGGCGCAATCTGGTACCGCTTAGCCCTTCGTCTCACTGCAGGTGGCGTTAGTTCTCGATCTCACAAAGACCCTAAGGTCGTGCTTCAATGACAGCGACTAAGCCCGAACCAAAGAACCACATCCACCTGGCGCAGTTTCTTATTCACGGTCCGACCTATCACAGCCATGCCATGTGGCGGCACCCGTTGACCGAATGGGAGGCAGACACGTGGGCTCGGCCGGAGCTGTACCAACAGATTGCGAAGACCTGCGAGCGCGGACTCTTCGACATGGTCTTCTTCGCTGACCTGAATTACATCTCGGACACCTACACCGGCGAATTGGGTCCAGCGCTGAGATACGCCGTGCAGGCTCCCGAGCACGACCCGATTCCCCTGCTGTCATTCATGGCTGCCGTAACCGAAAAAATCGGACTCGCCGCCACCTTCAGCACAAGCCATCACCACCCGTTCTATGTCGCTCGACTGTGGGCCACGATCGATCATCTGACCCGAGGACGGGCCGGATGGAATGTCGTCACCTCCTTGAACCACAACCAGGCGGCAAACTACGGCCAAGAACGTGAGCCGTCCGAGCGGCGTTATGAGAAGGCACACGAATTCATCGATGTCTGCAACCAACTCTGGAACAGCTGGGACGAAGATGCAGTGGTTATGGACACCGAGGCGCCTGAGTTCGTCGATTCGACCAAGGTCCGCCGCATCGACTTTGAGGGCGAATTTTACAAATCTCGTGGCCCCTTGAACGTGACTCGATCACCCCAGACTGGACCAGCGATCCTGCAGGCTGGCACCTCTCCACAGGGTAAGGAATTCGCTGCCAAGCATGCCGACGCCATCTTTGCGATCCAGCCGCGCGCCGTCGATGCCGCTGAGTTACACGACGACATCAAGTCGCGGGTAGCCGACGCTGGCCGCGACCCCAGTCACTGTGCAGTGTTGTTTGGGGCTCAACCCGTACTTGGTGAAACCGATGCGCACGCCCAGGAGTTGCTCGAAGAACACAATGCGCTCGTGCCACTCGAAGCAGGCTTAGCGATTCTGTCAGCGCACCTGGACTTCGACCTGGCCAAGCTCGACCCGAACGAGCCAATGGCTGACCGAAAAGAGCCCGAACTGCAACGCATGCGGACTCGTTACCTAAACCCCGACGGGTCCTCGATGACCGTTGCTGAGGTCGCCCAGAAGCACGGCCAAAGTGTTGGTATCCCTCAGTTCGCTGGAACGGTGGAGACCGTCACCGACCAGATGCTGGCCTATGTCGACGAAGCAGGCGGTGACGGTTTCATGTTGTCACCGATTCACAACCCTGGGTCGATCGAACAGTTCGTCGACCACATCGTTCCCGAACTGCAACGCCGAGGCCGCTACCGAACCGAGTACAGCGGCACGACCCAACGCGATCATCTCCGTCAACAGGCGTAACTCCGCAATCTCCCCTCCCGAATCTCGCTCTCCGCCTCACCCGAATCGGTGCTGACGCGCCCGACTTCGCTGAGATGCACCGCTTGATAGCGGAGCCATTCGACTGACGACGGCTATGCATGCCTGGCTAGCCGTAGCCCAGACCTGCCCCGACTAACGCTGCGTCACCCGAGCTTGAGCACTTTCGGCTGGGTTGAGTGAACCGGTGACGACCTTCAGCACTGGCAAGGTGATCAGCAGTACTCCCCCGGTAATCAGGGCGCCGTATAGATTCGCCCATAGGGCACCAGATGCATCACCGATAATCCCCGTGATTGGACCACCAATGGGTGTGCTTCCAAGAAAAATCACACTGATCAAGGCAAGAATCCGGCTCCGCATCTCGGGGCTGGTTCGTTGCTGCACGATGATGTTCGACGAGTTCATGTACAACGTCATGCCCGCACCAAGTGGGATAACCAGCATGAACGCTGCCCAGGTTGTCGTGGCAAACGAGAAGGCTGCCAACGAGGCGCCAAGCAGCGCTGCAGAGATCAGCATGAACCGCTGTGACACCACGACTAATCGGGCTACGAAGAGCGAGCCCGCAATACTGCCGACACTCATCACCGAGAGCAGATAGCCGTAATACTCGTCGGACGCTTGCAGCCGATCAGTCACCGTCAGAGGAAATGCGACCGTGTGGTTGAACGCAAACGTCGCGATAAGAGCGAAACCACCAATCGTGATGCGCAAGACCGGATCGGCCCACATTTCTCGTAGACCATCACGAATCGGGGTTGTGGACTTTGGGCTCTTCGGCAGCAGATGGAAGCGTGATGTGTCCATGCTGTTCATGGCGAACAGAAAGAACAGATAGCTGAGGCCGTTCAAGAAAAATGCTCCGTGTGTTCCAACCGTGGTCGCCAACACCGCCCCCAGCGCTGGCCCAAACAAGCGGGATCCTGTCATGACCGACGTGCTGAGTGCCAACACGTTGGCTAGCTGTTCGGGCGGCACCATCTCGGTGACCATCGTGCGGCGAGTCGGATTATCAAAGGCCGTCAGGAATCCTTGCGCCGTCGAAATCCCATACAACACCGGCAACGTCTCGAGGTCAAGCCAGTCGACTACGCCGAGCACCAACGCCAAGACCCCGAGCGCCGCCTGAAGCTGCATGGTTCGCCGATGCCGATCGACCCGATCGGCGACGGCTCCGGCGTACAGCCCAAGGAAGAGCAATGGCGCAAACCTGCAAGCCGTAACGATGCCGAGTTCCAGGCCGCCACCGCCTAACCCGCGGACCAGCAATATCAGCACCGTGAGCTGGGCCCACGTACCGATATTGCTAATCGCAATCCCGCCGAAGAAGATCCGCACATTGCGTTCTCGGAATGACCGCAACGGGTTGGCGGTGTTCTTCGCCGATTCACTCGTGGTCTTCATCGCTCGATCGAGCCTAGAGCGCCGTGCTGCCATCGTTGATGCCGAACGCTATTGCCGTGTAGGCCGCTAGCGCTTTGCGACTCCTGTCGGTGCTGCGACAGTCCTCGGTCCTGACCCGCTACGGCTCACGAAAATTCAAACTCGTTGGCATAGGATCTGGCGGTGAGTGCACCGAAGACCTTCGCCGAAGTCATGCAGCTCGAATCTCATGGCCCAGATACCTGGGTGGGACTGAGCCCACTCTACGAGTGGGGACGGGTGTACGGCGGCCAGGTTGTTGCCCAGGCGCTACGGGCTGCGCTGCATTCGGTCGACGAGGGCTTCCATCCACATTCGTTACATGCCTATTTTATCCGCAGTGGCGACACCAACGAACCAATTCGATACGAGGTCGACCGATTACGCAACGGTCGCAGCTTCTGTACCCGAGCCGTCGTTGCTCGTCAATCTGGCGGCGCGATCTTGCATCTGTCATCGTCATTCCAGCGGTTTGAGGACGAAGCCAACGTTCAGACCGCTCGAATGCCAATCGCTCCTGCGCCCGACGATATGCGAGGCCAGCGCGACAGCTGGCCATGGATAATGGAACGCCGATCGATGGGTACCTACCCGGGGTCGGGTAAGTCGATGGGTTGGGTCACGTTGACAGACCCACTCGACGATGATCCACGTCTTCATGTCTGTGGCCTAGCGTTCACCAGCGACACGATCCAGTTCCCTGCTGCCCGGAGCCTGCACCCGTTGTTTACCGGTGACGAGAACAATCATGAACAGTTCATCGGGGCCAGTTTGGACCATTCCATGTGGTTTCATCGACCGTTGCGTGCCGATCAATGGCATTTGTACGAGTGGGAGTGTCGCGGTCTCACTGGAGCTCGCGGCATCACCATCGGCAACCTATTCGCTCAAGACGGGTCCCACATTGCTTCGATAGCCCAAGAACTCCTCCAGCGCGAACGCAAGCCAAAGACCTGACCGGGGCCGACCATGGGGATGTCTTTGCGCCAAGCCGACTATCTGGTTTCGCCGCGCCGGTGCACCATCGATTCCCCCGTCGGCTCGCTGGGGCTGATCGCTGACGAGTCCGGGCTCACCCACATCCTGTTCCCCACCCACTCGTTGAGTGACCTTGGGTTGTCATCTGAGAACATCCCTGAGTCGTTCGACGACGCTGTGTTGCAGGCCACCACTGCACAACTGGGCGAATACTTCAACGGGAGTCGAACGTCGTTTGATCTGCCGCTCCACGTTGAAGGCAACGACTTCGAGGTCGACGTCTGGTTCGCCATGCGCTCGATCCCTTATGGCCAGACGATCACTTACGGCAAACAATCAGATATTTCCGGCCATCCTGGCGCCTTCCAAGCAGTGGGTGCTGCCAACGGACGTAACCCATTACCGATCGTGCTGCCATGTCACCGCGTCATTGGCAGCGACGGATCACTCGTCGGCTTCGGAGGCGGTCTCGACACCAAGCGTTTCCTACTCGATATGGAATCTGGCGTCCAGCGCCTTTTCTAGCCGATTATTGACACCACAGAGGCAGCAAGAATTCAGTCACGGACAAGGGCAGCGGCCGGTTCCCTAACTCGGCCTTCACCACCAATGCCTTTGCCAGAAACAGCAGCCGCCACATGGAGGCCGGCACACCATGCTCGGCTGTTGCCAGTAATGACGATGATGGGCACATTTGGACAGGCATCGGCTTCGAGTGGTCGTTCGGACGAGGCGTTCAACATCCGAGGAGTGATCGGCTTCAGTCGAGGTATGCCATCAGATCGCCTTGCCAGGATTAAGCCGGCCCTCGGGGTCCAACAAGGTGCGCATACTCCGTTGCACCTTGAGCTGGATCGGGTCAAGCTCGTGCTCGATGAACTGCTTCTTCAACGTGCCGACGCCGTGCTCGCCAGCGATCGTTCCACCGAGTGAAAGAGCCAAGTGCACAATTTCAGCGAACGCAATCTTGACACGTGCAACCTCTTCTTCGTCTTGACCATCGAATACAAGTAGCGGGTGCATATTTCCATCGCCGGCGTGCCCGATAGTGGGCAGCAAGACCTGATTACGTTCGGCTATATCGGTAATTCCGGCGAGTAGCTCTGGCAACCGGTCCCGTGGCACGGCTACGTCCTCGGGAAGTAGTGCCTTGCCGAGATGCTCGAACGCTGGCCAAACTTTGCGCCGCACTTCGATGAGCATGTCTCCTTCGTGCGGATCCTCAACGTGGTACACGAACGTGGCGCCGTGAGCGGTGCAGATCTCGCTGATCTGGGCGATGCGGACGGCCGAGTCATCACCCGACGTTTGCATCAACAACAGGCACGCTGCGTCCACATCCAGATCCATTGGGTAGACCGCCTCGACCTGCCGCAAGGACGTTTGGTCGACTATCTCCATCAGGCTCGGTTCGTGGCCTTGGCGGAAAATATCGACGATTGCGGAGCCCGCTGGCTCAAGCGCGTCGAAATACGCAACGGCTGTGGATGGCGGCGGCGGCGCTGTGACGAGCTTCAGAGTGATCTCGGTGATAATCCCGAGTACGCCCTCGGAGCCGACGAACAGTCCGGTTAGGTCAAGGCCCGTAGTCGACTTGATGGTCTTGCGGCCGGTGCGCAAGACCTCACCCGAGGCCATCACAACTTCCAGGCCCATCACATAGTCGCGGGTCACGCCGTATTTCACGCAGCACAGACCACCTGCATTGGTAGCCACGTTGCCGCCGATGCTCGACATGTCAAATGAGGCCGGGTCCGGCGGATAGAAGAGTCCGTGCTCGGCCACAGCCGCTTTGAGATCGGCGTTGATGACACCGGGTTGCACCCGACAGTTCCGGTTCGTGGTGTCGATCTCCAGGATCTGATCCATGCGATGCAACGACAAGATCATGCAACCATCAACTGCATTGGCAGCCCCGGTCAAGCCAGTGCCAGCGCCGCGAGGAACTATGGGAACGTTGGCGGCGTTTGCGGCCTCGACCGCAGCCACGACCTCGGCCGTCGAGCCTGGCATAACCAGGATCGCCGCCGTTCCTGCTGCTTCGAACACAGCACGATCCTGGCTATAGGCGTCAATGACATCGGCATCGACCTGGATGGACTCGGGCGGAAGCCGCTTCTGCAGCTCGTCTAGCAACATGTCCACATCATCGCATGCCGATCCCGTCTCACTTCAGAACCGACCACGCTGCGTCTCTCATACCCGCACGCCCGTCTCTCCTATCCGAATTCCTCGTGCCCGACAATGCGAGACACTTTAGGAATTGAAGCGCTGCTCGAGGTCGTTGGTCTCGGGAAGGCCGATGAAGTCGGTGAACTCGGTAAAGCCCATAAGACTCTCGGTGGCATTCACCGGAGACCCGTCAGCTTTGATCTGCTTCACATAGTGCTGCATTGCCGCGGTAGCTGCCAACAGCATGCCGATCGGCATGATGACCATGGCAAAGCCGAGGTCGGCAATCTGGCTGTGCGTCAGTGACGGGGTCTTGCCGCCTTCGACCCAGTTGAACAGCAACGGCGTGTCGATGAATTCAGCAGCGACCTGTTCGATCTCGTCCACACCTTCGAGTGCCTCGATGAACAGCACATCGGCGCCAGCATCGCGCATCTGGCGACCTCGTTCGATTGCCTCATGCAGCCCATAGGGCGCCCTGGCATCGGTCCGAGCAATGATGAGAAATTCAGGATCTCGACGAGCTGCCACAGCTGCGCTGATCTTGGCGATCATCTCGCCTGTCGACACCACCGACTTATTTTCCATATGGCCACACTTCTTGGGCATGACCTGATCTTCGATATGGATCCCGGCAACGCCAGCTTGCTCGAACGTCCGCACCGTATGGCCCACGTTGATCGCGTTGCCATAACCAGTATCGGCATCGGCGAGCACCGGAAGATGAGTTGCCGCCACGATCCGACGTGCATTCTCGGCCATCTCATTCAGACCGAGAAGTCCTACATCAGGCTGAGCGAGTAGCCCAGCAGCCGTGCCGAATCCGGTCATGTACACAGCGTCGAAGCCGGCGTGCTCGATGATTCGAGCGCCAAGAGCGTCGTAACAACCCGGCAGGAGCACCGGCTCACCGCTATCTCTGGCTGCGCTCAGAAGCTTCCGAAGACTTGGCCTGCTGGTCGCGCCCGTTATGAGATCACCCACGCGTTAATTCCGCCATCGATCAAGGTCCACATGCTCTTCGAGCACAGCGAACACCTGGAACCTGGGCCCGTCGACCTGACGGCTGATGTGACCCTGGCCTGTTTGATCGTCTGCGAGCAGCACATCGCCAGGTCCGAAAATGTGCTTCTCGCCGTTGCCGACTTCAATCTCGGTGTAACCACGCACATGCACTACGAGTTGACGGCGCGGTGCTACGTGGTAGTCCCACACCTCAGGGCCAGCTTCGGACGTGTCGCGAAAGAAAATCGATTCGATTGGGATCTTTGTCGACATCGCCCCGGCTTCTGACACCGTTAGCGCCATTTCTAGCTCTTCGAAATGGCTTTGGCCATCTTCGCCTGAATAGATACGTGTAATTCGCACAGTCAGGCTCAGCCGTCAACCGGCTGCGCTCGTTCGCCATTCGCCCGAGCGGGTGGATGTAACACGTCGCCGGGGCCGAACGTCTTGGTCCATGCAGCGAATTCGAGCACGATCCCATCGGGATCCTTGAAGTACACCGACCGCACGAATACCCCAGGGTGCAGCTCAGCCGCAACGGTGGTCTCGCTGTCGTCATGATTGAGCACCATGCTGACGTCGACCCCCTTCTCCTGCAATCTGACGACATACTCGTCGAACCTGTCCGCAGGTACGTCGAACGCCAGGTGGTTCATAGAACCGTGCGCTGACAGAAGCCGACCTCGGCCTGGCATGTCTTCGGCTGATGCGATTCCTGGCGCATGGGGAGGCGCGTCGGGAAACCAGAAGAACGCTACCGAGTCGCCATTGCCGCAATCAAAGAAAAAGTGCTGGCCGCCGCCCGGGATCTCGAGGGTCTTGATCAGGGCCATGCCAAGCACGTTGGTATAGAAGTCGACAGTGCGCTCCATGTCTTGACACACCAGCGCAATGTGGTTGATGCCACCAAATTCGAAATCACCGGTCTGTGTCACGGCTGTCCCTTTCATCGTGCCCAAAGTCTGCACCTACAGTACGCACATGACGCGCACCAAACAGATCCCGCGAAGCGAGGCAGCCGAATCGGTGTTGCCCATCTATAACCGACTCTTTGGTAGCCGGGACCCGGTGGCAGAGCCGGGCACGGCAACAGGCACCCCCGGCGACTGGTGGACTGTCTTTGCTCAAACCCCAGATCTGATGGGTCATATGGTCGCCGGTTTCGGCCTCTTCAGTAGCCCCGACCGCGAACTCGACCCCAAGCTCCGCGAGCTTGCCCTGACCCGAACCGGCTTTGTCGCAGGAAGCCAATTCGTATTCAGTCAGCATTGCAAGGCGGCTCGTCGTGTGGGCGTTTCCGACACACAATTGGAAGCCATCCCTGCGTGGGCGACGAGCGATGAGTTCAGCCCGGCCGAACGTGCAGTGCTTGCCTATGCCGACGAACTAGCGCTTGCCGACGGCCGGGTGCACGACGCCACCTTTGCAGCACTCAGCAAACACCTGTCAGAGGTTGAGATCATCGAGTTGACCTATGGCGTGGCCAGCTACAAGCTCCATGCCCTGATGTGTAGAGCGCTTCGCCTCGAATACGACGACGTCGACGAACGGATTGTCGAGATCGCAGCACCCACCGGTGGCGACAACGACGTCATGGGAACAATCAGCATGCGTGACTGAAGGCCACCGTTCTGCGCGAGTAATAATGGGCAGATGAACGAACAAGCGCTACGCGAACTTGCGTTGTCGGTCATAGGCCACGCCGGCCTAGATGCCACCGAGGTTGACTTCCGCTCCGCTCTCTGGGACGCCGGCTTGGCCCGGGTCCAGTACCCGAAGGGCAAGGGTGGCCTAGACCTGTCACCACAGATGCAGGGTGTGATCGAGGAAGCCATCCGCGAAGCCGGTCGCGACTACAACGCTCTCAGCCTGAACGTGATCGGCATCGGTATGGGTTTGCCGACCGTGCTGACCTATGGATCCGACGACCATCACGTGAAGTATCTGAAGCGCATATTCACCGGCGAAGACATCTGGTGCCAGATGTTTTCTGAACCAAGCCATGGTTCTGACGTAGCTGGTTTGTCGAGCCGCGCTGTTCGTGACGGTGACGAGTGGATCATCAATGGCCAAAAGGTCTGGACAAGCGGCGCTCACCACTCTCGTTACGGCATGCTGCTGGTTCGTACCGACCCCGACGTTCCCAAGCACAAGGGCCTGTCGTACTTTATTCTCGACATGCACTCGCCGGGAGTTGACATCCGTCCGCTTTATCAGATCACGGGCAACGCCGAATTCAACGAAGTGTTCTTCACCGATGTTCGTATTCCCCATTCGAACCTGCTTGGCGGTGTTGGCGATGGCTGGCGGGTTGCGACCACCACGCTGATGAACGAGCGCGTTGCGCTTGGAGGCAGCACAGCACCGCGCGGCAGCGGCAACATCAGCATGCTCATGAAGCTGTGGGAGAAGCGAGCCTCGACGCTTGACGCCGTTTCGCGCCGTCTGATGGCCGACCGCATCATGAAACTGTGGACCGAGGCCGAAGTCGGTCGACTCACAACCCTGCGTGGCAGGGCCAACTCGGTTATGGGGAACCCAGGACCCGAAGGTTCCGTCGGCAAACTCGCCTCGGCCGAACTCAATATCCGCATCTGGAATTGCTGTATGGACCTACTTGGCAACGAGGCCATGTTGCACGAGCCTGGCTATCCGATGAGCCGCGACATGGACCGGTCCGACTGGACCTACTCGAAGTTCTTCCTGCGCTCGCAGGCAAACACCATCGAGGGCGGAACTAGTGACATCATGCGAAACATCCTTGGCGAGCGAGTGCTCGGATTGCCTGGCGAGCCTCGCGTCGACAAGGCGATTCCATGGACCGACATTCCGGCGTAGGCCGAGCCCTTGCCCAGATCACGGGCAGTCAGATTGCCGTCAGCACAGCGCTGAGCGGCGGCGATGTTGCCGCTTCCTCTCGTGTAACGCTCGACGACGGGCAAACGGTCTTCGCCAAGACACATGCCAGCCCTCCGGAGCACTTCTTCGACACCGAGGCTCGTGGTCTGGAATGGTTACGGGCTGCAGACGCGTTGCCGGTTCCCGCTGTTCTAGGCGTTAGCGACAACCCCCCGCTGTTGGTGCTCGAGTGGATCGATGAGGCTCGAGCAAAAGCGAGAGACGACAACGCCTTCGGATCCGGGCTGGCCCGCCTACACAGCGCGAACGCTGAGTGCTTTGGGCGACCCGATGCCCGCACCACAGGCAGTCGAGGATTGCCGAACGCCCCCTGCGATACATGGCCCGAGTTCTATGCAACGCAGCGCGTACTACCGCTCGTCCGGTTGGCCAGCGCCAGCGGCATCTACGACGACCGGCAACTATTGGTGTTCGAATCAGTTGCTGCTCGTCTCGAAATCGTTGGAGGCCAGGCCGAGCCCGTAGCTCGGTTACATGGTGATCTGTGGGCCGGTAACCGTATTGTTGACCACACAGGGACGAGCTGGCTGATCGACCCGGCGTGTCACGGCGGACACCGTGAGTTCGACTTGGCAATGATGCGGCTCTTCGGCGGCTTCGACGAGGGCGTCTTTCACGCCTATAACGACGCCAACCCGCTTGCAGATGGCTGGGCAGACCGAGTCGCGCTGCACCAGCTCGCACCGTTGTTGCTGCACGCCATCAAGTTCGGCGGCGGGTACGTCGAGGCTGCGATGACCGCAGCCCAAAAATACGAATGAGCTGCGACAGTCAAATATTGCCGACTACCGCAGCCCCGTGCGCAGACTTCGTGATTATTTGGTTTGGATAACCATCGTCTTGGCGATGCGGTCGTACACCGTCTGTCGCTTCGGGTCGTTGAACAACCAAAAGAGTGACAGCACGAACACAACCAAGCTGATCAGGAAGCCAATGACCGGAATATTACCGACCAGGCTTGGGATCCAACGCATGATGGCCGGCTCCCAACCAGGCGGGGTTTCGCCAGTGTCTTGGCGGACAACTGCGAGACCCAAGATCAGCTTGCCCAACGAGCCACCCTTAAGCGCAACCATGGCAGCTTCGTAGGCAAAGCTGAAGGCAATACCCAGAAGCAGAACGCCGAAGTTGAACTCGCCGAGACCAGAGCCGAAGATGGCAGCGAAAACAGGAATCGCGATCGCAATCGAAATTACAGCATCGATCAAGCGTGCGCCGACGCGCTGTCCGGCTGTAGCCAGGCGTTGCCCATGCGGTGTCATGGCCGTGTCAGCTTCGGCTGCGGGCGCTCCTTGAATCGGCTGCGGCTCGCCCTGCCAGGCGACGCCGTCCCAGTAACGATGGGTACCAGCTGGGTCCCCGGGAGCTGGGTACCAACCTGCAGGAGTTGACGGAGTTTCAGACATTAGCCGCTTTCGTGTCAGGCGATGGACCGATGAGACCCTATTACACATCCAGCCCCTGGGTCAGGACTCGCTGTTACACCCCCAGCCCCTGGGTCGGGAATCGCAGTGCTATCGGGTGTCGCAAGAGTGCCCGGGACCTCCGATACAGACCACTCAAAACAAGATGAGCGAAGCGAATCCGGACTACCCGTGGACAGCCTGCCAGCGCGGCGCCACGACCATATGCAGCGTTACCAGACCGACTGCTGCGGCTCCCGCCGTCGTCAAGAAGGCCGGCCGATACCCAGCGTTCAGAACGATCAGGCCCAGCGTCGGTCCAACGATTGCTGCAGCGACGTCATAGGACGCCGTGAACGTCGCCATAGCCGAACCCCGTTCTCGATCCGAGACCCCATCGACAGCAATCGCTATGAACGATGGCGATTGAAGCGATAGTCCAGCAGCTACAAGCGCCGCTCCCACGATCAGACCGGTGGGGGTCGCCCAAAACGCCACAAGGACCATCGCCCCCACTGTCACGACGAGCGCCCAAGACCCCGCGCGAATCGGTCCAATAATGTCCGGTACTCGACCGAGTGTCGTGCGAATCAACACCATCGTCGCAGACGCGACCAGGAAGGCAATACCTGCGTCTTCCATGCCGATCGCGCGGGCATAGAGCGGCAGGAACGTCATAAACCCGTTGAAGGCGAACACACCAAAGAGCGTGACCAAACCTGGCAGAAGTGCACTGCGGTGGATCATTGGAGATGGCTTAGCGTCGGGGTCGCCAGGCCGTGATGCCAGCAGCATGGCGAGTAGGCCGCTGACCGTCGACACGCCAGCAGCGGTGAACCATACCCACGAGTAGCCGAGTGAATCGAGCATCCGTTCGGCGAGCATCGGACCCAGTCCCATACCAGCGTGAAAAGATACAAGAACAAGTGCAGCGGCCTGGCTACGACGCTTCGGTGGCGCAAGCTGGATACCGAGCATCGTCGAACCGGTGACCATGGCTGCGCCACTGGCGCCAAGTACCAGCCTGGCTGCCGCAGCCCCGCCGACGCTCGACGCAGCGGCCAGCATCACAAACGCCGCCGCCCCTAAGCCGGCCCCAATCACGAGAATCCGTCGGGCGCCTCGTCTGTCGGCGGTGCGACCGAACCAGATTCGGGTCGCGAGCGCAGAAAACGCAGCAGATCCCATGACGAAACCAGCGGTCGCTTCAGTCCCGCCGAGTTCGTCGACAACGAACTTCGGCAACAACGCATTAACTGCTCCAGTCGCCAAGAAATAAACGCTGGCCGTAACCATCAACGTTGCGAACTCGCGGCTCATCAGGCGCTCGGAATCCATGGGCCCAGAGGCCGCTCCTACCTTTGTCTCTGCCAACATTGGTCTCTGCCACCATTGCACTACCGGTTCGGGAACGACCCAAAATCGGGCTGAGCAACTGACAGTCTAGGGCGATTGCTCGTTAACCTCATGGCCATGAGCGATGCTGATCTCCAGACAGTCGAGGCTGCCCTCGAGGCACTTCTTGCCGACCACGACCCAAAGGCCGAGAGCTACCACGAGTTTCGTGGCCATCTCTTTGACGCCGGCCTGGCCTGGATTCAGTTTGAGAAAGGTGCTGGCGGTCTCGGCATGGCTCCACAGCTACAGAGGACTATCAACGTCCGCCTGAAAGAAGCTGGCGCACCACCGACCAATCCAGCCCAGTTCTTCATGTACCTGGCTGGCCCTACCATTGCCACCCATGCCGATGACGAGGTAAAGAAGCGGTTCCTGCGCCCTATGTTTACCGGCGAAGAGAAGTGGTGCCAGCTATTTTCGGAACCCGGTGCTGGTTCTGACTTTGCGGGTCTTGCCACCAAGGCCTTGAAAGATGGCGACGAATGGATCGTCAATGGCCAAAAGGTCTGGAACACCCTTGCTCACATTGCTGACTGGGGCATGCTGGTGACCCGAACCGACCCCAACGTTCGCAAGCACCGCGGTATGACCTACTTCGCTCTCGATATGAAGGCCGAGGGCGTTGATGTGCGTCCACTGCGCCAGATCACCGGCGAAGCCGAGTTCAACGAGGTCTACATGACCGACGTGCGCATCCCCGATGCACATCGCATTGGCGCCGAGGGCGAGGGCTGGCGCGCCGCACTCACCACATTGATGAACGAGCGAACGGCTATCGGCGGCAGCGGCAGTGGTGGCGGGCTGCTCACCGGCGGCGGGGCAATCGGCAAACTCATCGAGATCTATAAAGAGACCGGCAACGACTCAGCCGTCGAACGCGACGAGGTCACACAGCTCTGGATTCGCGCCGAGGTACTGCGACTCACCAACATGCGCGCCGCCCAGCTGGCCCGCGGCGGCAACCCTGGCCCCGAAGGCTCTGTTGGCAAGGCCATGATGGCATTCGTCAATCAAGACATCTGGGAAAAGGCCGTCGATCTGCAGGGCATGGCAGGCCAACTCGATTACGACTACACCTTCCGCCGCCCCGAGACCACCGACATGACCGGCGATAGCGCCGGCTACGCATTCCTTCGGGCCCGCGCGAACACCATCGAGGGCGGCACCAGCGAGATCATGAAAAACATCCTTGGCGAGCAGGTTCTGGGTCTACCCGGTGAACCTCGTCTTGACAAGGACGTCCCCTGGATCGACGTTCCACGCGGGTAGTTGCACTAGCCGGGCTGGATAGGTCGGTGACCCTTCCAAGCTCACAGACCCACCGCTAGGCACCTCGCTCTGTTTCGCAGCGCTTGGTTCTTGACAACGACCCAAGAACCAAGCCATACCAACCGCCTAAACGGCTACAACAAGTCAACGATGAGTGGCGCATGATCGGACGGCTTGGCCGGACGCACCACCAGTGGGTTACGGGCGTGCCGATCGACCCACACATCGTCGAGACGCTCGGTCACCGCCTTCGATCCAAGTGCGAGGTCGAGACGCAGACCTTTGTTTTTGGCGAACTGGGTACCGACGTAGTTCCACCAGGTGAACTGGGGCTCATCCCGGTATTGATCCCGTGCTAAGTCCACGAAACCCAGGTCGATAGAACCTTGTACACCAGCACGTTCTTCGTCGGTTGCGTGCTTCTTGCCCGCCCATTGTTTGGCGTCGTAGAAGACGATGTCTGCCATGCCTACGTTGAAGTCTCCAGCGACCAGCGCTGCCGTGTTTGTCGCATCAATCAGTCGCGGCTCGGCGAACCCGGTTGAGGACTGGAAGCCATAAGCCACGTCTTCCAGGCCGACACGACTCACAATGGCCACACCGTTCCAGTGATTCACGCCATGGTGAGCAGACTGGTAACCAATCTCAGCGAACTCGTCGAAGGGGAAATCACCGTCGGTGCACTTGGTCTGTTGGAGAAGCGCAACGTCGATCTTGCGTTCGACACGCCACGTCAGGACTTGCTCAGAGCGTGCTCCTAACGAGTTCACGTTCCGAGTCCCTATAGGCATGACCAATCACAGCACAGAGTCGGCTTGACAGCCCGTTCAACCTCGAGAACTGACCCCTCACACTCTCGGTGTTGTCTCTCAATTCTCGTTGCGTCGCAAGGCGACACCGCGAGGAACCTGCTCGCTCCACCTTGTGTTGGCTCGACCCACAAGGCCGAGGCCGTGTCCTGGGAGATGCCTGGGGGCCTACGCTTGCGGTATGAACCCGCAGATGCCTGGCGATGTGAGCACCGACGCGATGCTCGAAGACCTGAAGACTCTGGTTGAGATCGAGTCGCCCTCTCGAGACCTGGAAGCATTGGCCGTGTCGGCCAACGCCGTTGCCGGCATCATCGAGAAACACCTCGGTGGTTCGGCCAAACTAATCGAAAGCGCCGCGGGGCCACATGTGCATTGGTCCGGTGGCGGCGAACCGAAAGTTTTGATCCTGGGTCACCACGACACGGTGTTCCCCCTCGGCACGCTTGAACGACGTCCATTCCTGGTCCAAGACGGACATGCGACTGGACCCGGCGTGTTCGACATGCTGGGAGGCATCGTCCAAGCAGTGCATGGTATTGCCACCGTCCAAGATTGGTCCAGTGTTGAAATCTTGATGAGCGCGGACGAAGAAGTTGGCTCTCGTTCCTCTCGCTCATTGATTGAAGAACGCGCGCTGGCCTGCGGCGCAGTCCTTGTGCTCGAAGGTGCGGCAGACGGCGGGGCGATCAAGATTGGTCGAAAAGGGTGCGGCACTTTCCGCATCGATATCAAGGGCCGCGCTTCGCACGCCGGACTTGAGCCCGAAGCAGGTATTAATGCCTTGATAGAAGCATCACATCAGGTCATCGAAATTACTGGACTCGGCCGCGCAGACATTGGCACAACGGTGACGCCAACGGTAGCGACCGCAGGTACAACCGATAATGTCGTCCCCGCCGAGGCCAAGGTAATCGTCGATGTTCGAGTCGAGTCTGCCGACGAGAAAGAGCGTCTCGAGACTGCATTCGCTGCGTTAGCGCCGCATCTGCCCGGCGCTGCTATCACCGTCAGCGGCGGCGTCAACCGACCGCCAATGCCGGAGTCCGCATCGGCCGAACTCTTTGCTATCGCACGCGATGTACTGCCAGGCATTGAGGGCACATCCGTCGGCGGCGGCAGCGACGGTAACTTCACCGCAGCGATTGGGGTACCCACGCTCGACGGCCTTGGGGCTGTTGGCGGCGGGGCACACGCCGATCACGAGTATCTAGTCGTCGACGCCATGGCCGAACGGGCACGACTTGTTGCTGGCCTGGTCGAAACCTTGTCGCGTCGCTAACCAACGTTGACCCGATACAGACCAAGTAGCGTTGCGATCGCACACTGACCCATACCGGAGGTTTGACGGTGTACACGATGCGTGATCCGCTACGGCGGGCCGAACAACTCTTCGCTGCTAATGAAGCAGTGACATGCGACGACCGCAGGCGGACCTATCGCGAACTAGCGACGCGGGTTCGCAAGGTCGCTGGCATGCTCGAAGCCATCACCGGCCCAGGCGACCGGGTTGCGTTGTGGGCAAACAATAGCGATACCTACCTTGAGCTGTTCCTGGGTATTCCCTGCGCCAATCGGGCCATCGTGCCGCACAACACACGCTGGGCCGTCCCCGAATTGGTCTACGCAACTAAAGACGCTGGCGCCAAGATTCTCATCACCGATCGTGACCCTGGAGCGGAACTAAGCGCTGTCGTCGATCGGGTCATCCGGATCGACACTGGCGAATACGAACAACTTCTCACCGGCGCACCCGAGGCGGAGCCTGCCCTCACCCCTGACACGCTTGCCGGGCTCTTCTACACCGGCGGAACCACAGGCGCCTCGAAGGGAGTGATGCTCACCCATGCCAACCTGATGGCCAACGCGGTGCACGTTCAATTAGCCCAACCCCTGGTCGCCGACGATCGCTACTTGACCATGGCACCCATGTTCCACGCCGCTGGCGTGTACTGCGCCCTGCCCGTCATCTGGGTAGGCGCTGCGAACATCGTGCAACCAGCGTTCTCCCCAGACGTCACGCTCGACCTGATCGAGTCCGAGAAGATCACCTGCGCCATAGCGGTGCCATCGATGTTGGCGGCCATGGTCGAGAGCCAAACAACAGCACCCCGACAGGTATCCAGCTTGCGCTGGATCTCACACGGGGCGTCGCCGGTCGCACTCGAAGTCCTCAAGCGCAGTTGCGAACTGTTCGACTGCGAGCACATCCATCTCTACGGGGCAACCGAACTTTCGCCGATCGCAGCGGTGTTCCGATTCGAAGAGGCGTTCCTGGACGATCCCCAACGGGCGAAGAGTTGCGGCACCGCTCCCCCAGGCGTGAACCTGCAAATCCGTGACGCTCAGGGAGCGATCCTGCCCAATGGCGAGGTCGGCGAAGTCACAGTGCAGGGACCCAACGTCATGATCGGCTACTGGAACAAGCCCGAACAGACTGCCGCCGCACTAGACGCCAATGGCTGGTACTCAACCGGCGACGTCGGCTTCCTAGACGACGAGGGCTACCTCTATCTCGTTGACCGTAGTAAGGACATGATCGTGTCCGGCGGCGAGAACGTCTACTGCACCGAAGTTGAAGACGCCATCTATTCGCTTGCGGGCGTGCTCGAGGCCACCGTGTTCGGTATCCCTGATGAGCAATGGGGCGAAGCAGTTCATGCCGTCGTCGTTCCTCGGGAGGGCACAGATCTCGACGACGCAGCGGTCATCAACCACTGTCGGGGCCTGATCGGCGGCTACAAGGTGCCAAAGTCGGTGACCTTTCAGGCAGACCCGCTTCCCAAGTCCGGCCCGGGCAAGGTGCTCAAGCGCGAGTTGCGCGCTCCATTCTGGGACGGCAAGGACCGCCAGATCAACTAGCCCGTAGCATCAGCTAGAGATCAAGCGGTGCAGTCCGGTCTTTAGCTCAGAAACTCTGTGGTGGGCAATGATCCGGCGGACTTCGAGTTGATAGCTACTACATAACGTGATAGTTAAGTGACTATGACGGTGATTCATCATGCATCTGGCACCCAGAGTCACACAGAACTCGAGTCAGGGCTTAAGGCTCTTGCCAGTCAGCGGCGACTCCAGATTCTCGATTGGCTCAAAGACCCTGCGACCCACTTCCCTCCCCAGGAACACGGTGATCATCAAGACCACGGCGCTTGCAACCTATTCATTGTCGACAAGCTGGGAGTGAGCCAACCTGCTGGCTCTCGCCACCTGAAGATCCTGGTCGACGCTGGCCTGATCATTGCCACGCGTCGCAAAGGCTGGACGTACTACCGACGAAACGAAGACGCCATTGCCTACATCAGTCGGCAACTCGCAATCATCTAAGGAACTCGAACATGCATGAAACACTCAAAGACAAGGTCGTCGTCGTCACTGGCGGCGCAGGCGGTATCGGCCGAGCAATCTGCGAACGGTTCGCTGGTGTTGGCGCCAAGGTAGTAGTAAACGACATCAGCGATGACGGTACAAACGAGGTTGTCGACGCCATCAACGCATCCGGCGGAACAGCGATGGCGGGAATTGCCGATGTCTCCGACAGCACCGCTGTTGGGACGATGATCAACGCGGTCATGGCCGAACACGGACGCATCGATGTACTGGTCAACAACGCTGGCCTGATTAGTCCAATGTTGCACTTCTTCGAAGCCGACGAAGCTTGGTGGCGCCGCATTATTGACGTGAACCTGACCGGTCACTTCATTGTGTCGCACCCTGTCGCCCGCATCATGGCCAAACAGGGTGGCGGCAACATCATCAACATGAGTTCGGGCGGGGCCACACGCGCCCACCGTGCCTTCACCGCCTATGACGCGACCAAGGGCGGCATCGAGGCACTCACCCGTGCCATGGCCCTCGACCTGGGCCCGTACAACATCCGAGTCAATGCACTGATGCCCGGTTCGATCGACACCACTGGCATGGACCTCGAAGCCCGCAAGCTACGCGGCGAGAACGTCCCACTCGGCCGTATTGGTGAACCGATCGATATGACAGGCGCAGCATTGTTCCTGGCGTCTGATGACGCCGCGTACATCACCGGCGACGTCATCAAAATCGACGGGGGCATGCTCGCCCAGCAACGCTCGGCCACCGTCGACATCAAGCCTCCTTCCGACTTCCCGAAAATCGAGGACCTCTAATGGCTGAAACGCAGACCCGGGGTTACCGCATCGGTGCCGATGTCGGTGGAACCTTCACCGACATTGTCGTCGAAATGCCTGACGGCTCGCTCGAGTCGATCAAGGTGCTCACCACCTACGAGGACGGCCCCGAAATGGGCATTCTCGACGGCATCGCGCAGATCGCCGCCGAACACGACATCAACATGGCTGAGATCGACCAGGTCATCCATGGCACGACGTTGGCCACCAACGCACTGATTGAACGCACCGGTGCCAAAACAGCGTTCGTCACCACACACGGCTTCCGCGATGTGATCGAGACTCGCACCGAAGGACGGTTTGAGCAGTACGACCTGAACATTGTGCTGCCCACTCCTCTAATCGAACGAAAGGACCGCTACACCGTCCCCGAGCGCATGAACGCTCGCGGCGAGGTCTTGATCCCCTTCGATGAAAAAGCAGCCGGGCTGGTGATCGATGCCATCGCCGCCGAGCGGTACCAGGCCGTTGCGGTCGGTTTTTTACACTCGTACCGAAACGCCGACCATGAACGCAAGTTCCGCGACATGTTGCTCGACCGTTTGCCTGATATCGGCGTGTCGATCAGTTCCGAAGTTTCACCGCAGATGCGCGAGTTTGAGCGTTTCAATACCGTATGTGCGAATGCCTATGTTCAGCCCCTCATGGCGTCGTACCTGGTGCGACTCAAGGCCGAACTGCTTGAACGCGGCACAACGTGCCCGCTCTACCTCATCCATTCTGGCGGCGGCCTCATCAGCGTCGAGATCGCAGCTGCCTTTCCTGTCCGACTGATCGAGTCGGGCCCTGCCGGCGGAGCAATCTTCGCTGCTGACCTGGCGGCCCGCTACGGACGCGACCGAGTCCTGAGTTATGACATGGGCGGCACCACTGCGAAGATCGCATTGATCGAGAACTACACGCCCCAAACAGCCAAGAGCTTCGAAGTCGCCCGCACGACGCGCTTCAAGAAGGGCAGCGGTATGCCCATTTCGATTCCGGTAATCGAAATGATTGAGATCGGTGCCGGCGGTGGTTCGATCGCCAGCGTTGACTCCCTCGGACAGATCAGAATCGGCCCCCACAGCGCTGGTTCTGAACCTGGTCCCGCCGCCTACGACCGTGGGGGTGAGCACCCAACAGTGACTGATGCCAACCTGCAACTCGGCCGATTGCACCCCGACAACTTCGGGGCCAAGGACGTCACCTTGTCGCCTGAACGGGCTGCTGCTGCGATCAGATCCCAGGTAGGCGACCCACTCGGCATGGATAGCGACACCGCCGCTATCGGCATCGCCGAAGTCGTCGACGAAAACATGACGAACGCCGCCCGTGTCCACGCCGTTGAGAATGGCAAGGACCTGACCGGTTTTGCCATGGTCGCCTTTGGCGGAGGCGCTCCGCTGCACGCCACTCGGCTTATGGACAAGCTCGGGCTGGATGAGTTACTCGTGCCTCCTGGCGCTGGTGTCGGCTCCGCTATCGGCTTTCTTCGGGCACCATTTGCTTACGAGGCCGTCCGCAGTCTGTACACCCGTATTGATCAGTTCGATTATGACGCAGTGAACGCACTACTAACCGACCTGACAAACGAAGCCGAAACATTCGTCCGCCAAGGGACCGACGCTGAGCTGACGGTCGAGCGGCAAGTGTCCATGCGGTACAAGGGCCAGGGTTGGGAAATCCCGGTGCATGTCGGTTTGGGAACCTTTGATCAGTTCGCAGCAGAGAACCTGGCCGGCGTGTTCACCAAGGCGTACGAAGAGTTCTTTGGTCGGGCAATCGACGACCTAGCAATCGAGGCTGTGAGCTGGTCCGTCCGCGTTGCCTCAGTCCAGGAACGCCCCCCGGTAGTACCAATGCTCGAGGCCACGAACACCGTCGTATCTGATCAGCAACGTGCTATCTATGACCCCGTCGCACGAGCAACGGTGTCCGCTGCGGTTATCGAACGAAGTTCATTGTCACCAGGTGACGCCGTCATGGGCGCCGCAATCATTGTTGAGTCCCAGACCACAACCGTGCTCGGCTCACATCACCGCGCGGTGGTGCAGAGCGATGACTCACTCTTGATCACCCGTATCGCTGAAGGAACCACAGCATGAGCCAGCAAGAAGTCCACTTCCAGATCATGTGGAATCGACTGATCTCGATACTCGAAGAACAGGCCATGACACTTGTCCGCACGGCCTTCAGTACGTCGGTTCGAGAAGCAGGTGACCTGTCAGCAGGGGTGTTCGACAAACAAGGCCGAATGGTCGCCCAGGCCGTGACCGGCACCCCCGGCCATGTCAACACAATGGCAGCGTCGGTCCCTCATTTCATCAATGACATCGGGCCTGAGCGGATCCACCCAGGCGATGTCTATCTAACGAATGACCCGTGGAAGGGCACTGGCCACCTGCACGACATCACCGTGACCACGCCCGTCTTTGTCAACGACGCTCTCATTGGTTTCTTCGCTGCGACGGCACACGTGGTCGATATTGGCGGGCGCGGCTATGGACCCGAGGCCAGCGAGGTCTACGAAGAAGGCATCCGCATCCCGATTATGAAGTGGGCCGACCGCGGCGAACTAAACCGCGACCTAGTCAACATCATCCGCATAAATGTGCGCGAGCAAGACCAGGTCATTGGTGACATCCACGGCCTCGCTGCATCAAACGAAACTGGCCGCCGACGGCTGGTCGAGATGCTCACCGAGTTCGACATGGCCGACATCGAGGACCTGACAGAGTTCATCTTCGACCGCACGCGTACCGCGACCATGGCAGCACTCAAGCTTGTCCCCACGGGCACCTATCGCAATGAGATGAACGTCGATGGCTACAACGACACGATCACATTGGCCGTCGAAATCGAGGTGACAGATGATGGCATGCACGCCGACTTCGCCGGAACCTCGCCGCTCTCCAACTTCGGCATCAATGTGCCCATCGTCTACGCCCAGGCCTACTTCACCTATGGCATGCTCGTTGCCCTGGCTCCAGAACTGCCGAACAACTACGCATCGCTGTTCCCATTTACGGTGAGTGCTCCCCCAGGCGTCATTCTGAATGCAACCGACCCCAATCCCGTTGCCGTCCGCCATGTAATTGGACACTTCGTAACCGACTTATGCTTGGGGGCAATGGCCCCCGCCCTACCGGGGATCGTCCCAGCCGAAGGTGCCGGTGCATTGTGGAACTTCCAAGCGAGCGCTCGCACCGCTGACGTGTCCAAACCGCTACCGCCAGTCGAACTCCTGATGTTCAACAGCGGTGGGACGGGGGCTCGGCCCACTCTCGACGGCTTGACGGCAACCGCGTTTCCATCCGGCGTCATGACCATGAGCGTCGAGGCAACCGAGCAGATCGGCCCCGTCGTGGTCTGGCGAAAGGAGATCCGCGAGAACAGCGGCGGTGCCGGCAAATACCGAGGCGGGCTTGGCCAGATCATGGAGATCGGCCCAGCAGACGGCTACCAGTTCGAGTTTTCGGCCATGTTCGACCGCGTTCTCAATCCGGCACAAGGACGCGCCGGCGGCGAACCTGGCGCCCCGGGTGCCGTGTATCTCAACGACGGCACTCCGTTTCCCACAAAGGGTCGAGAACTGGTGCCAGCAGACGGACGCTTGATTCTCGAGCTGCCCGGCGGCGGCGGGTTTGGAAACCCTGCCGAACGGGACCCCGCAGCGGTCGCCAACGACCGGGCACAGGGCTACGTGACAGACGCTGACGCCTGATGGAGCCAGAGGCACAACGCTCGACCTATGACGTGGTGATCGTCGGTGGTGCAATCATTGGGTCTTCGATTGCCTGGTTCCTCTCGGATAATCCCGACTTCGATGGGTCCGTCTTGGTCGTCGAGCGCGACCCCACCTATACGAACGCATCCACATCGCACACCAACAGCTGCATGCGCCAACAGTTCTCGAACCCGCTGAACATCAAGATGTCACAGTTCGCCGCCGAGTTCGTGCGCAACTTCCGCCAGTTCATGCACAACGATCCTGAAGTGCCTGAACTCGCCGTCAACCATTTCGGTTACATGTACCTGGCCGACACCCAGAAGTTCGCGGACACCTTGCAGAGCAACCAGGTCATCCAGAAGGCCAACGGCGCTGGCACCGCAATCATGACTCCAGCACAGATCAAGGCGGCCTACCCTTTTTATAACGTCGACGACATCATTTGCGGCAGTCATAATCTCATCGACGAGGGCTACTTCGATGGTGGCACCATGTTCAATACCTGGCGCACCAAGGCCCGCCAGAACGGCGTCGAGTACCTGGCCGCCGAAGTGGTCGACATCACGGTCGATTGCGACCGGGCAACAGCCGTGACGCTATCCACGGGCCAGACGATCTTCTGCGGCACGGTCGTGAACGCCGCTGGCCCCCGAGGCTCCAACGTCGCATCCTTGGTTGGTTTGGACCTGCCTATCGAGCCCCGCAAACGTTTCACGTTCGTTTTCGACTGTGCCGACCAACTCGATCGTGATGTTCCGCTAACCATCGACCCAAGCGGTGTCCACGTTCGGACCGAGGGCAATGCCTACATGGCTGGTTGCACGCCTGACCATGACCCCGCCGTGGCGTTTGACGACTTCGCTATGGACGCTGACATCTGGGAAGACAAGGTCTGGCCTGCGCTCGCGCATCGAATTCCCGCCTTTGAGAGGATCAAGGTGCAAAACCGGTGGGCCGGCCACTACTCGTATAACGATCTAGATCACAACGTGATCGTCGGCCCACACTCGCGGATCGCCAACTTCATCTTCGCGAACGGCTTCTCTGGTCATGGGCTGCAGCAGTCGCCCGCGATTGGTCGAGGCGTGGCCGAACTGATTACTTACGGCGAGTACCGAGCGCTTGACATGACCCCGCTTGGCTATGACCGCATCGAGCGAGGCGAGCCATTCATCGAGACAGCGATCATCTGATCCCACGCTCGGTCCATCGCGTAACTCCTCGCCGCTATCTCGCGAAGTATTGGCTCCACGGCAAGGCCCACCGCTTCAGCACCAACAACCTCGTTCCCTGATCATTGGCGAAGCCGACTCGGACCGACCAAAACCACATGTTGTCTTGTCGATAGCTCTCGCTCAATGACAAAGCACCTGCTCACCGTGAGCCCCGCTGCCACTCGAAGCCCTTCCCATTACTTGTGTTCGGTCTCGGACCAATCTCGCTTAGGCCCTGCGTTTCGGCTACTCGAACCTCACTCGTCGCCGATGACCTTGAACGCGCCCAAGACGTGAACTACCCATCTACGGCGGTTGACAACTAGCGCGCTGCGAATTCCACATAATGAGCTTCGCTGCGGCGTCTAGTTCGCCCAAACAGATCAGGCTGTTCCGACATCAGCGAACTCAGCTAGACGTTCATACAGAGGCAAGGCTTGTTCCAACACAGATTCTGTCTGCACCGGCACTGAACGTTTCGAGGGTTCGTAGCGAGTAAAGCCTGTGGACTGATGAACATTTTTGTACCAATGCTGAGCCCACGCTCCGTCTTCGGGTTTGGGTCCCGCTAGCCAAGAAAGCGCCGCTGGGTCAAAGGGCAATCCGATTCGGTCGCACACCGACGACAGCACGCTTGCCGGATCCTTCAGCAATGCTTGTGTCTCGATGACAACCGGGTTGCCTCCTGCAGCCAGGATCGCATCGAGCAACTCGACCGACTCGACCAAACCTGTGTCAGCGAGTTCGCAATCTGGGAGTTGCACCGACAGCGACGCCAGCATGTCGCGAGGATGGCGAACCAGAAGAATGTTCTCGGTGTGCGCCAAGTGTGCCCGATCGACACCCTTCAGATGGTGTGCCATCTGCTTGATGTACAAGACCGGCGTGGGGCACGGACCCAGGATCACATCACGGATGACATCGTTCGCATCGAGTTGTTGGCTGGCCAGAATGTCTTGGACCCCTGGATGGCCCCGATCATCAATCGTCAAATAGTGAGCGTAAAGCGGTTCGTCGTAAACACTCGTGTCGGCTCGTTGACGCCACGAATACATCAGCGCCGTCGAAATGTTGCGCGGACCGGACCAGCACTGGATGCGGGTAACGCCGTCGGTGGGTGCGTTCCAACTCATAGGCGGGACTCGTAACCACCCGACGCGACCTCGGCAGCCATCGCTGCTTGATACAGCTCTCGAAGTCGCTCGCTCATAGGGCCTTGAGTACCGTCGCCGATAGTGCGGCCATCGATCGTATGTACCGGTGTCAGGCCGCCGAATGTCCCGGTCACGAAGGCCTCGTCGGCGGCGTACACATCGGTCAGTGAGAACGGGGCGCGGTGGGCAGGGATTCCGGCTGCCTCGGCAACTTCGACCATCAGAGCGCTGGTGATGCCATTGAGGTTGTATTGGCCGGTCGCTGTGAAAATTTCATCGTTCTTGACGATGAAGAAGTTGGTGGCATTGCATGTGGCCACTGCGCCCGTTGGGTCGAGCATGAGGGCTTCATCAGCACCTGCGTTCGTGGCCTGGATCAAGGCGATTACTTCGTGCAACTTCGAGTGACAGTTCAGCTTCTGGTCGAGGGTGTCTGGCGGGGGGCGCCGCACCGTTGCGGTAAATAGCGAGATGCCCTGGTCACGGACTATGGGATCGGCTGCTTTGTGTTCGGCGATAATGACGATATTCGGTCCGCCAATGCAGTTCGACGGGTGCTGCGACGGCGTCTTCTTGTCGCCACGAGTCACCATCAAACGCACATGCACGTTGTCGTGCATGTCGTTGCGGTCAACGGTCGCTCTCAACGCAGCGGTCACGCCAGCCCGGTCCATGCCGAGGTTGATACATGTCGCTGCTGAACCTGCAAAAAGCCGGTCGAGGTGACGATCGAGGAAGGCAAAGACGTCGTGATGCAGCCGGATGCCTTCCCAAATGCCGTCACCGACGAGGAAGCCGCTATCGAATACCGAGATCTTGGCTTCGTGGCGGGGGAAAAATTCGCCATTGATGTAAATCTCGACGGTTGCATTTCGCTCATCGACCAACGCTTGATGCGTACTCTTTGTCACCCCCTGAACCTACCGCGGTCCAGCACTCGTAAAGACTTCATTGGACGAGCACCACTGTTGTGTTCAGATGCCGTTACCCCGTTGTGCCATGACAAGGCGATGCCTGTGGCCCCAGGCATCGCCCGTAGAACGACGCTTACCGTTGCTGTCTCTCGCCAAATTTGCGTGCTTCCCGGGAGAAGTGCGCAAACCTGAAAACCACTATTGAACACGGAGATCTTGTGAACACGGAGATCTTGGCCTCGCGTCGTGGGATGAAGCCACGGTAGATGCAGATCTCAACGGCGCCGTTTCCGCGTAGCCAGAGCTTGATGCGTAGATTTTGTCACGGGTATGAACGAACCCAAACGACCCAGCCGAGACACGATCCAGATCGCAGCAAACACCTGCGGCGACCTCACCAAATTACCGATTCCCCGCACCGTGAGTCTCTGCACGGTGAGTCTCTCCACCGTGATCGACGGTGGTTGCGTTCATCGCCACAAAGTCTCTGCCTCCGTTCGGTGTGCTGACCAACACGTTTTTACTTGACGTTTTTAACGAACCGAGGGCTTCCAAACTTTCGCCGATTTCATCCAGAAGGTTCTCCACGATGGTGGCGAACCGCATAATCTCGGCGCAAAAATTGTTGCAATCGTGCTACATTATTCTGGTTGATGAACTTCGGTCTGTCGACACAACAAACCCTTGGAGGGGACAACGTGAAGCGAATTTCTCAGCTCTTGGCTGTGCTGTTAGCACTCAGCCTGTTCGCTGCAGCATGTGGAGGATCAGACTCAGGTTCTGATTCAGCCTCAGGCGGCGACTCAACAACTAACAACGGTGAACACTTGGGCGATGGTTCGCTCGGTGTGGTTACCATCAAAGCCGGCGAAGCAGTCCAGATTCGTTCTTTGAACGCAATCACGGGCGACGTGGCATTCCTTGGTGTGCCAAACCAGCGTGGTGTAGAGCAAGCTATTGCCGACTACGGCCAGATCAACGGCTTCGAC
>Ga0115003_10000019_pt1 | contig 105829 bp, 99 predicted proteins | sample ArcticOcean_MG_C_7_FD_88736 | JGI IMG/M metagenome (GOLD analysis project Ga0115003, IMG submission 88736) | Marine microbial communities from western Arctic Ocean - ArcticOcean_MG_CB11_88 | ecosystem: Environmental > Aquatic > Marine > Oceanic | place: Arctic Ocean: Canada Basin | collected...
GAATCCGTACCCACTCTGCTAATAATTACTTGCCACCAGTAGAGTTTGAAAGAAAAAATCAAGATCTAGCAAAACCTATGAAACTTGCTCAAATTTAGTGTCCGAAAAAGTGTGGACATTCCACCATGTTGCCACTTTCATATTGTTGACTCATATATTTATCATATAGCTGACCAAATGACTTAATATCAAGGCCGTATTTATTATTTAACTCATCAAAAAAAGAAGCCTCTACATTCTTATTCAACTTAAGTAGTGAAAGACCTAACAGAACAACCATCGCATATTCATCAGCATCCATTTCTCCAAACTTTTCAGAGATCAGATTCTTAACGGAGCCTGCTTTTGTCAAAAAATCTGTTCCGTTATCAATAAGAATTTCCTCCTCTTTTTCACTAAGAGCTGGTATTCACCCTTGTTGGGATCTATCACTATTAGTGAATCTATCAATCTCTTCCTTATCTACATCTAAGAGCTGGTTTTTCATATTCTTCATTTTCTACTTTAACGTTTGGTTTTACAAAATTAATTAAAGCGGCTTTTTTACAAGACTAAACCAAACTAGTCAATCCATGAAGACTATCTAAATCTCTGTAAGTACAATTTTAATAGTGGATCGCTTAAGCTGTATCTTGCGTCCGCGATTGAGCCATCTTCTATTTCTAGCATTGCCTTATCTATTAGCTTATCAATATTCATTTTTATTGCCCTTGGCGTTAAATCTACTTGTGCGCTGAAATCTTTGGATTGCGGTTTTGTGATCCAATCATTTTTAGCAATTGCTATTAATATTTTTTCCTCCGCCTTAGAAAAAGAATAAAGCATAACCTCGAATCTTTTATTTCTTTGATCAAGAAGTTGATCCAAAGCTCGAAGAATTATTTGCTTATCTATTGTTTTACCCTGATTTCCTTGATAAATCTCAAAACACAATAAGTTAATAGCCTCGGGCTGCCTCTGCATAATATTTTGCAAAAACTGCGCGTTTGATTCACTAATTTTTAACTTCTTCTGCGCAAATCTCTCAGCAATATATTTGTGATATTTGCTATACTCAATTTCTTCAATTCCAACATCGTGACCAAAATTTGCAAGTGGCGAACTCGGCATTGCGAAAATATCGCGCAGCATGTGTTTTTTAGAGCCAAGAATAATTATTGGGACAGACTCCATCTGTTGGAAGGCGTTTCGAAACAAACTTTCGGCCTCATCAATGAGAGAAATATCTTGAAATTCATCTAAAACAATAAGGGTTGGAAATTTTGCGCTGATATTGTCCAAAGAAACAAAAATCTCTTCAATGGTTGCTTCACTGTCAACATATTCTAAAGATTCCAAACTAATTGTAGGAGAAAATTCTGAAGATTCAAAAGACACAGAAAGCTTAAGATTTGATAAAAAATCACCAATCATATTAGCAAAATTCTTTATCGGGAAAGCTTCTTTAATCGAATTCTCCAGCCCAGATTTTAGACGAAATTTAATGGAATCAATGTCTTTAACACCCATTAAATCGACGAAGAAAATAAAAGGCTTTTTGTATTTTTGGCGGAAGTCATCCATTATTAATTTTTAACCAAAGATGTTTTTCCGTAATTTCTTTTGGCATATAAAACGATGTTTTGTCTTTGCTTAACTAGCTTATTTATTTGACTTCTCTGTTTCTCTAAACCACAAATATTCTCTCTATCCACCAAGCGATCAAAGATGAATCTTTTAATGTTTTTCTGTTGTTTCGCCATGTTTTTGATTATATCATTAGTATCATATCTTTAGTATAATAGCAATAGTATTGCAGAGATAAAAAAGGCCTCTCCATCCCCGACAAATCCTTCTAATAAAGACCCTGAAAGATATTCTCGAAGTAATCCCTAAGAATGTGATGATAAAATTAGAGTTTACGTACTTTATTCAAAAGTAATTTTTACATCTATTTCGCTTTTTAAATTCGCTGTGTTTTTTTGGAACATGATGACCAAATTGCGACTTGAAATTAAGCAAAAATTGGAGTTCGAGTAACCAAAATCTGAATTCTGCACACTATGTTCAAAATTCAAAAAAAGCAGAAATGGACTAGGCACTGAGAATCATTTTGGCGAAACAGTTAGCGCTTCGGTACCTAGTTTCCAGACCAGCTACCAATAGACATTCTTCCTGAATTAGCGGTGCTTGGTCGCAAGGATTCACCCCCGCCAACCACCGAATAGTTTTTTTTGTCGTTAGAGGCAGCTATCAACTCTAATACGAATTGAGGATGGAACTTTGAGCGAGCTCATTACGTCTTTTATTAATTTCTGGATGTTGACTTGTTTTTCGGTTTTTAGGGTCAACAAGAAATGGTGACGGTTTTTTAGGCGCTGTAATGGTGCCGGAGCCGGACCGAAAGTTTCTATTTTGTCGTTTACGGGGAAAGAGTTTCTTAGGATTTTAGCAAATTCTTTGGCTTGTCTGGCGTCAAATGCGCTGACTTCAAACTTGGCCATTTTAGCGAAAGGAGGTATTCCTAAGGCAGATCGGTTATTGATTTCGAAATTGTAGAAATCTTCTTTTTTGCCTTTGGTTATTTGCGAAAATAAGAAATTATCCGGGTTGTAGGTTTGTATTATTACTCGGCCCTGTATTTTGCTACGCCCCGCCCTGCCGGCAACTTGTGTTAGCATTTGGTAAGTTTTCTCTAAGGCTCTTATCTCGCTGGAATAAAGCATTGAGTCTACGTCAACTACGCCGACTAAACTTAAATTTTCGAAATCGTAACCTTTGGCGATCATTTGGGTGCCAATGATAATATCGATTTCTTGGTTCGTGATTTTTCTGACTAATTCTTGAGCGTCACTAAAACTACTTAAATTATCACTCGTTGCTAAAATAGTTCTCGCGGTTGGAAATTTTAAAGCTACTTCTTCGGCTAATTTTTCTACACCAATTCCAACCGAGATTATTGATTCTTCTTCATCACAAAATCTACATTTATTGGTTTCTGGTTCATGATGACCACAATGGTGGCAAATTAATTGTCTCTTTGATTTGTGCAAAACCAAATTAAAGTCGCAATCATTGCAAGCATATTTTTCACCACATTTATTACACATCGTAACTGGCGCATATCCTCTGCGATTTAGGAACAGTAAGCTTTGTTGGCCTAATTCTAAGTTAGCAGCTATTTCTTTAATTAATGTTTCTGAGAGAAAACTATTTTTTTTGAGCCTTTCTTGGCGTAGATCAACCAAAGAGATTTTGTTTTTCTGGCCGAATCTTTGTTCTAATTTGTAATAATTGTATTTGTGAGCTTTCGTAGCGTTGTAGTAACTTTCAATTGACGGCGTTGCTGAGCCCAGAATGACTTGAAATTTCTCAATTGAACTTTTGAGAATTGTCATGTCGCGCGCGTTAAAATTGAACACGTCTTCTTGTTTGTAAGAGGAGTCATGTTCTTCATCGACGATTACTAACTTCAGATTCTTAAATGGCAAAAGAAGCGCTGACCTAGCTCCAAGGATGACTCTGGTGCTGCCATTATTTAAGCCGTAGAATATTTCTCGTTTTTGTTTTGGCGAAATTTTAGAGTGCCAAAGTGCTGGGTCAAAACCAAATTGCTCTTTAAATCTTAGTAAGATTTGGCTGGTTAGTGCTATTTCGGGTAATAATATTAAGATTTGTGAATTATCTTTCTTGGCGAGTATTTTAGCGATTAAGGCGAAATAAACTTCAGTTTTTCCAGATCCGGTTACTCCATCTATTAAACTGACTAGAGAATCATCATTTTCACAAATATCTTTAAACACCTCTTCTTGGTCGGACAAAAGTTTTTTTAATTTAAACTCTTTAGGGTTTATCTCTTGCGTCAGCGGGATTGGCTGCTTTTTGGTTTTGTTGGAGTTTAGAATTCCGATCATGCTTCTCAGCACCAAGCCAGAAATCGCCAAATTATATTCGCTTAATTTCTTGAGGAACTTTAAGTGGTCTTCGGACAGCTTAATATCTTGATGAACTTCTAATATTTCCTTTACTTTCTTCAGGTCAAAATCTGGCTCGCCTTCTAGAACCTTAGTTACTGCGCCGAATATCTCTTTCTTTCCGAATTGGACTTTAACAATGTCTCCTGCGACCAAATTTACTGTACATGAATACGTAAAAGCAATATCCAAGCTAAGCGGCAGTAATATTTCGACGAATTTTTTTGACATTAGTTGTTTAAGTGATTACAAAGTGGCTCAAATTCTTATGTTATTAATTGTTAATCAAATTTAAATAGGTTTATGAAGTTTTTTATTGATACTGCAGAAATTAGCGAAATTAAAGAATTAGCTGATTCTGGTCTTTTAGACGGTGTAACTACCAACCCAAGCTTAATTGCAAAATCTGGCAGAGATTTCAAAGAAGTAATTAAAGAAATTTGTGATATTGTTGACGGGCCAGTGAGTGCCGAAGTTGCAGCTTCTGACTACCAGACAATGGTTGAAGAAGGTGAAGTTTTAAGCAAAATAGCAGACAATGTTTGTATTAAACTACCTCTTACAATGGAAGGGCTGAAAGCTTGTAATTATTTTAGCAAGAAAGGCATTAAAACTAATGTGACTTTGTGTTTTTCTGCAGCTCAAGCAATCCTAGCAGCTAAAGCCGGAGCAACTTATGTCTCTCCTTTCGTTGGCAGACTAGATGATATCGGCCAAGATGGACTATCTTTGATTGGTGAAATTTGCACAATTTTCCAAAATTATCCTGAATTTAAAACTGAAGTTTTAGTGGCTTCAATTAGAAACCCTATTCACATTACCGACTCCGCAAAAATGGGAGCTCATGTAGCAACAATTCCAGCAAAAGTTTTGAAGCAACTAGTATCTCACCCTTTAACTGACAAAGGTCTTGCTACTTTTAATGCTGACTGGAAAAAAACTGGCCAGAAAATCTAGCCAACTTTTAGGTTCTTATTAAATGAGCAAAAAGTGGAAAATTTTTGGCTATCAAACCAACGTTGAGTGGTATGATGTTAAGGTCAAATTCAAACAACTTTTAAGAAAAATTACCTACAGCTGGGTTTGTCAAGAAGCCATCTGTTTGTCTTTTGCTGCCTACATGTGGTTGGTTTATCTGACCTCAAAAAAGGAGTTTGTAAATAGCGAGCTACTTATTGAAGCAGCAAAAAACAAGAAACCTATCATTGTAACCTTCTGGCACAACAGGCTGATGATGGCCCCTTTCATTACCAGACCGGTAAAAAAACTCTACCCTGATTACAAAATGATGACGCTGGCTTCAGAACATGGAGACGGCAGATTTGTTGGTCGAGTTATGGAAAAGTTTGGTCTGATTTCTATTTTAGGCTCAACCAATGATGGAAGAAAATCATCAAGAGGAATTTCTATTTCGGCACTTCGAACTCTGGTAAAAGGCCTTAAAAAAGGCTACGCCCTTGGCATCACGCCGGACGGGCCAAGAGGACCTAATCAAAAAATAAATGGAGAAATAACACATATTGCCAAACTTTCCGGAGCTAATATTGTTGCATGCTCTTATTCATCTTCAAAAATGAAAGAATTTAATAGCTGGGACAAATTTAAAGTGCCATTGCCTTTTGGAAAATTATGCTTTTATTTTGATGAAAAAGTGCTTTGCCTGGACACAGGTGATGAGAATACAAAAAAAGATCTGGAAAAAAGAATGAATTTCGTTCAAAATGAAAGTGCTAGACACGTATCTAATGACTTTTAGCTAAATTTAAATGATTTTTTATGAGCTATCTTGATGAGTTAAACCAAAGATTGTACGACACCAATGCAGAAAAAACTGGTCTTCGTCACGAAAGACCTTGGTGGTTTAGAGCCCCAGCAATGTTAGGTGGCCTAACCCTTATTGGAGTCGGGTCAGCTATTACAGCCGGCACCCTTGGTGGCGGAGCTGTGGTTGGAGGCCCGTTGATTGCTATTGGTGGATCATTTGTCTTAGGTAGCGTTGCTTCTGACGATAAGGTAAAAACAAGACATGCTACATTCGACCTAGCTCAAGAAATAGATCAAGAAAAAAGAGGTGAAGAATTACAATTATTAAAAGGAAATAGCATCACAGGGAATCTATTTCCCTATCTTAGAACCTACATTCCATTTTCTGGAGCAAGGGCGACTTTCCTTGAAACCGAAAAGCTTCTTGATTTTGCTCAAAGGACCCCAGAAGTATTAGTGACTAATACTGATGCAAAAACAGTCAATCCAATTATTGTACCGTCAAGAATTCCTGGAGTTTCTGACGAAACTGTTGCCGCAGCTAAGAAAATATGCAAATTAAAAGTCGTAGGCCGAGAAGGCACCAAAGAAGCAAGAGCTGAGACTCTAAAAGAAGAACGCAAAGAAATTAAAAACCAATCAAGCATTCCAGGCACCAGCCCTGCTGCTACGTTTTGTAAAAGCCTATGTTCTTTATTTGGAAGAAACAGCTCTGATGTGGGGAGATACTAATTAGCGAAAAACTCAACGAAAAGTTTTATTTTAGACAGGCCCTTAATTATCAATAACTGAAATTAACACTGATGCTGCTGCTTGAGCTGCGATCCCCTCTTTTCTACCTAAAAATCCAAGATTCTCAGTAGTCGTCCCTTTAATGTTAATTCTAGCTGGGGATATGTTTAGATCTTCCGCCAGCGCCTTTTTCATATCTTTTTTATGAGCTGAAATTTTTGGCTCTTGGCAAATTAATGTAACATCAATATTTAGGATTTTCCCTCCTTTCTTAAGCAAAACATGCCTAATAATTTTCAACATTTCCCTTGAATCCATATCTTTGTATTTGTCACTTGATGGCGGGAAATGCTCACCAATATCTCCTTCGCCAATGGCGCCAAGAATTGCATCAATTATTGCATGAATTCCAACATCTCCATCTGAGTGAGCTTCTAATTTTTTGTCATATGCAACATCTACTCCACATATTCTAATGATCTTTTTTTCACCTTTTCTAATTTCTCTAAATCCGTGAACATCAAAACCTGTGCCGCATCTATTTTCTTGTACAACATTTTCAATTCTGGTTACCGCAACTCTTTTAGCTCTTTCGTAATCCTCAGCAGTGGTTATTTTGAAGTTATTTTGCGAACCAGGAACTATTGCAACCGGAATTCCGGCATATTCATTTAGCGCAGAATCATCTGTGAAACTTAAGTCCTTAAAAGCAACGTGAGAATTTAATATGTCGCTAAATAAAAAGCCTTGTGGAGTTTGAGCGCGCCATAAATTTTCCCTCTCTAGAGTCCATTCTATTTTTCCATCTGAGTATTTTTTTAAAGTATCTTCTACGGCAATAACTGGAATAACAGCTGGATGAGTTGTAAGTTTTTCTAAAATACCATTTATGATTCTTTTAGAAACAAAAGGCCTAACTCCGTCATGGATTAAAACTTTTTTAGGATTATATTCTTTTAATGATTCCAGGCCGATTCTAATTGATGCTTGTCTAGTGTCGCCACCAAAAATAGGGTTTAGTAAATCTAACCCAGCGACTGCTTCTTCATACAAAGCCACATCATCTGCATGAATAATACAAAGAACGTCATCTATTTCTGGGTGATTTAACAATGCCAAAATGGAATGTCTAAGAATTGGAGCAGAAGCTATTGGCAAATATTGCTTTGGAATTCCTTCGCCATAGCCCATTCTAGTTCCACGTCCACAGGCTGTTATTAGGGCTACAACTTTATTAGGCATAATTTAACTTTCTTTTTTTGCTCTTTCTTCCATAACGTCACGGAAATTCTTTATCAAACCTTGAATTGGCCAAGCCGCTGCGTCTCCAAGAGCGCAGATTGTGTGACCTTCAATTTGTTTTGTTAGATCTTGTAGTTTGTCTATTTCATCTTTAGAGAAGTTTCCTTCCACCATTCTATCCATCACACGCATCATCCATCCCGTTCCTTCGCGGCACGGCGTACATTGACCGCAGGATTCATGTTTGTAAAAATGTGATAATCTAGCAATTGCGGCAATTGGATCAGTATCTTTATTCATGACAATAATTCCTGCCGTTCCTAAACCCGAACCAGCTTCTTTTAAAGCATCGAAGTCCATTGTAACGCTGCTACAAACTTCTTTATTAAGCATTGGTACGGAAGATCCACCAGGGATTATGGCTAAAAGGTTATCCCAGCCACCGATAACTCCACCGGCATGTTTTTCTATTAACTCTTTTAAAGGAATTCCCATTTCCTCTTCAACATTGCATGGCTTATTAACATGGCCGGAAATACAGAATACTTTTGTACCGGTGTTGCGTTCTTTACCAATTCCGGCAAACCAAGAAGCACCTCGTCTTAGGATGTCTGGAACAACTGCAATTGACTCAACATTATTTACAACCGTTGGGCATCCGTAAAGACCTACCAAAGCTGGAAAAGGTGGCTTTAAACGAGGCTGACCTTTATTTCCTTCTATGCTTTCTAAAAGAGCAGTTTCTTCACCACAAATGTAAGCTCCTGCTCCTCGGTGAATGTAAACGTCTAAATCCCAACCACTATTGCAGGCATTTTTTCCAATTAATTTTGCTTCATATGCTTCATCAATTGCTTTTTGCAAGGCAACAGCCTCGTTGTAATATTCTCCTCTAATGTAAATGTAGCATATATTAGCATTTACGGCTTTTGCTGCTATTAAACAACCTTCAATAAGAAGGTGAGGGTCGTTTCTAAGGATGTCTCTGTCTTTACAAGTGCCCGGTTCTGATTCATCAGCGTTAACTACTAAATAGTGCGGCTTTCCTTCTGCTGGGCTGTCTTTTTTTGGAACGAATGACCATTTTAGTCCAGTTGGAAATCCTGCTCCGCCTCTTCCTCTTAGGCCAGATTTCTTAACTTCTTCAATTAACCACTCAGATCCTTTATCTAAAAACTTTTTTGTATTCTTCCAAGCACCTCTTTTTGTTGCGGCGCCTAACTCTGCCGACTCATGTCCATAAAGGTTTGTGAAAATTTTATCTTGGGATTTTAACATAGAATTAATTCTTGGGATTTCTAATAATAGTACCCCATTATGATATAAAAATTAGTAGTTTAAAAGCAAGGAGGAAGATTGTTAACTAACAATATCAAAATTTTTGTCTTAAAAAATTAATTTAATTAGGCATTATTAAGTAATATTATTTAAATAGTTTATCCTTATAACTTGCTCTAAGGTCTCTTAAAAAGAGAGTTCAAAAAAAATTATCAAAAATTGAAATAATTGATTGATTTAAAAAACTCCATTACTAAAACTCTTTATTAAATATTGCTAATATTTGAGCTTTTGGTAGTTAAAAATAAGCTTTAAACTACTTATTCTTCTTTAATTCAAACAGGATAATATCTTGAAAGTTTCCAGCTTGAAAAATACTGCCAAAAATATTTTGATTTTGTCGCTTTTTGCGTCACAAACCTCCTGTTTCCAAGGCAAGATCGACCCTTTTGACGTTCAAAATGGCCTAACTAGAAAAGAAATAAAAGACTCAATTGTTAAACAACCAGAAGGAACTAATAAGCATGGATCTCTTTTAGCAGAAACTCCTATTCCTATCACCTCTAGATTAATCATAACTCCTCCACCCCCTTCAATTGGCGGCGATAAAATAATTTCCTTCTCAGTAACAGACGAAATACCTTTAAAAGACGTATTGATAGAACTTGGAAGAGTATCAAAAATTGACATAGACATTGACCCACGAGTAAGTGGCGGCGTTATCATAAATGCTCAAAACAAAAGTTTTAAAGAAGTAATAGACAGAATAGCAACTCAAGGAAACCTTAGATACTCATACAATAATGACGTATTGTATTTTGAGCCGGATACTCCTTTCATGAAGAATTACTTTGTTAATTACTTATCCACCGGTGGACTTTGGGGAGAAGTTGAATCAAACATTAGTTCGGTTCTAACTAATTCTGAAATCATATCAGCTTCTGCAGAAGACGTTATTACTGCCACAGCTACAGTTTCAACCAACAAATCAGCCGGAATTATTACTGTTTTTGCTACAGAAAAACAACATGAAGCTGTAGATGACTATCTAAAAGATGTACATGAGATGTCTTCTGCTCAAGTTTTAATAGAAGCAAAAATTGTTGAGGTTAACTTAAGCGAAGCATTTAGCGCTGGTATTAATTGGAATTTATTAGCGGCTAATATCGACAACGTAGCTTCCATTCCTGCTTCAGCTGCAACAGGAGGAATTTCTGCTACAGGAATTTCTTTATTCGGCAGTAACTTATCAGCTTCAACAGCAGCTTTAGAAACATTTGGTACTACAAGAACTATTGCCAGCCCTAGATTGCATGCAATTAATAACCAAAGTGCTTCCCTAAATTTTGGTGACACAGTTGTATATTTTAAAATTGATGCCAACCAAGATGTTACCACAACTACAGATTCTACTTCTAACAATACCTCAACTATAACTACTACGAAACAAGAATTAGACATTGGAACTCAACTTGAAATTATTCCATCTATTAATACCAGAACTAAAGAAATAACTTTAAGTGTTAAGCCCACATTATCTGTTAGAGGAGAAGACGTTGTAGATCCTGCAAGTCCTACAGAGGATGGAGCTATAACAATACAAAATATTGTTCCACAAGTTAATAATAGAACCATTGAAACTATAGCAAAGATTAAAAGCGGAGAAGTATTAGTTATTGGCGGCTTGATGAGAGATGACACAACAAATACTGATTCAGGTGTTCCTTTCTTATCTGCTATTCCAATTATAGGATGGTTATTCAAATCAACCAGTAAACAAACAAGCATCACTGAAACAGTTATTTTTATTAAAGCGACTATCATCGAAGATGGAAAAGGAGTTAGTAAAATAGATGCTGACTTGCAAAGAAAATTCGATTCAAATAGAAGAAGATTCTTCCATGGTAGCCAGTATTAGTTTTTAGATGAGATCAATTCTTAAATATATTTTATTATCAGCTATTAGAGATAGGCTTTATATCGGCCTATTTATAACTCTTGCTGCCTCATTCTCCCTCGCAATTTTTCTAGGCTCCAGCGCTTTAGTTGAAAGACAAGAAATGACTGCTAGTTTTATTGCTGGCTCATCAAGAGTTGTTTTGGCAATAGGCATGATCTTATTTGTTTGTCTGAATATTAACCGCGCTTTTGAAAATAAAGAAGTTGAGTTCATAATTTCCAAATCGATATCACGAGAAAAATTTATATTTGGCTATCTAGCTGGATTTATCTTAGCCACATTATTTATTTTCATCCCTCTAAATATAGCAATATTCTTATTAGCCAAAGCTAATATTTTTGGCTTATTCATTTGGTCTTTAAGTCTCTTTTTAGAGTTGATAATTTTAATATCTTTCTCTCTTCTTTCATCATTAATATTAAAAAATTCATTCTCCGCAATAATGGCCTCATTTGGTTTTTACATTATTTCTAGAATGATGGGTGTTTTTGTTTTAGCTATTTCAATACCAGATAGCATTGATGCACTAAATAAAAATAATATTTTACAAGTAGTCTTAAAATTCATGTCGGCAATTTTTCCTCGCCTTGATTTATTTGCGCAAAGCAAATGGCTAAATTACGGATTTGATAATATGTTGGTTTTACAAATTATATTGACGCAATCAGCTATTTATATTGCTTTAATGTTGTTTATGGCCTTTCACGACTTTAAGAAAAAACAGTTTTAGCCCCATCAATGACAAAAGAGATATTTTTCCACCTAAATTCTCATAAAATATTTTTCTGGCTTTTTATTGTAACCTTCTTGTTGCAAATTTCTTTTTGGCAAGGATCTTCCAAAAACTACAAAGCCGACCTTGAAATAGTTCCTCCCGCACCCAATAAAATCTTAAGATCTGCTCTTTCACTTGGAGATGAAGAATTTCTTTTTAGGATATTAGGAACCAGACTACAAAACTCAGGAGATGTTTTTGCCGGATTTGTTGCTTTAAAAAAATATAATTACCAAAGGATATATGACTGGATGAAAGCTCTGGATGATCTTAATTATGAATCAAATTTCATCCCGTCTTTGGCGAGCTATTATTACTCTCAAACACAAAATAGAGCTGATAGTAGATATATTATTAATTATTTAGATGAACATGCCTCAAGAGATATTGATAAGAAATGGTGGTGGATGTTTCAAGCGGTTTTTGTAGCAAAAAAATCTCTTCAAGATAATGATTTATCTTACAAATTAGCTTATAAATTAAGTAAAAACAAAGCAGAAGATGCACCTTTAATAACAAGACAATTACCGGCATTTATTTCTAAACAAAATGGTGATGATTGCATGTCATTTAGAATATTAACTGAACTATTTAAGGATGTTCAAAGTGGAAAACAAAAAGCTAGAGTCGATGAAATAAATTACATGAGATTTTACATTAATGAGAGATTAAAATCTCTAAAGGAAAAAAACTTCAACCCAAAAAAATGTCTAAATCTAAATTAGAGCTAATATCAGAAATTAATAAGATTATAAAACTCGCCTTAAAAGAAGATGACGCTCTAAAAGACATAACCTCAGATCTAACTATCCCGAAAGACAAAACATTAAAATTCGTTATTAGAACCAGACAAGATATGGTTTTTTGTGGCCATAATATTGTTACTGAAACTTTTAATATTTTAAAATCATCAAAGAAATTTATAGATGCAAAATTAGATCTTAAAATATTAGTTAAGGATGGCGAAAAAGTTATTAAGAACAAAATCTTAGTAAAAGGATCAGGAGACGCTAGATTGATATTTGCTGCTGAGAGAGTAATTCTAAACCTAATACAAATGCTAAGTGGCGTAGCGACGACAACAGCTAATTTTGTGAAGGTTTTAAGAGATGAAAATATCAAAATATTAGATACCAGAAAAACATTACCAAATTATCGATATCTACAAAAATACGCTGTCAAAATCGGTGGTGGGGAAAATCATAGATTCAGCCTGTCAGACATGATTTTAATAAAAGATAATCACATTGCTGCTGCGGGCGGTGTAAGAAATGCAATTTTAGCAGCCAGAAAGAATAAAGATAAGTTAAGAATTGAAGTTGAATGCGACAACGTATCTCAAGTAAAAGAAGCTATTATCGCTAAACCTGATATCATCATGCTAGACAATATGAGCGTTTTCAATATTAGAAGATCCATCAAGGTAATTGATAAAAAATGCAAAATTGAAGTTTCAGGTGGCGTAAATATCAAAACCATTAAGAAATATCGAAATCTTGATATTGACTATATTTCAGTTGGCGCAATTACTCACTCACCAAACTCAATTGATATCGGTTTAGATATTGTTTAAAATTAATTTTATGAAAAAATCTCACATTGATCTTAGTGTAAATAATATTGATCAATCTTTTATATTTGCAGCTGGCAGAGGTTCAAGAATGAGACCTTTAACGGACAATATTCCAAAACCTCTAGTTAAAGTTGATAATAAATCTATTATTGATTATTCAATTGAGAAACTACTTAAAAAAGACCAATTTCAAAAAATAATTATAAACGGTTTTCATTTATCTAATCAAATACATGACCATATAAATCATCTAAATAATGATAGAATTGTTTTTTCTAAAGAAGATGAAAAATTAGAAACTGGTGGAGGATTATTATTTGCGAAAAATAAAATAGATTTTCAAAAACCTTTATTAACTATAAATGGTGATGTTTTTTGGCAAGAAAAAGAAGATGATTTAGATCTTATATGTAAAAAATTCCTTGAAGATGATTGTGATATTTTATTGGGACTAAAAAAGAAAGAAGATTACTTTGGATATGATTCTGAAATTGGAGATTTTAATATGGATAAAAATGGCAATTTATCTAAAGATAGTGATAAAATGACTTATGCATTTGTTGGTGTCAGTGTGATAAATCCTAATATTTTACTGGAAGATTTTGTTGAGGAATTTGGAGAATTCTTCTCAATGTCAGAAATCTACAAAAGATTGCTTAATGAAAATAGAGATCTAAAAAGAATAAAAGGGTTAGAGTTAAAAGGTAAATTCTTTCACATAGGAACTATCAACTCCTTAACTAAAATAAATAACGATATATCATGTACGAATATAAAACTGTAATATACAAAGAAGGCGCTTCCAATACAATGGGTGCACAAAATGTAAATCCAAACAAATTTAGTAAGGTTTTAAATCACTATGCCTCAGATGGTTGGAGATTAAAAGCTGTAGAAAAAGATATACAAAAAAGCTTTTTTGGTGGAGTTAGAGAAGCTTATTTATTAATTCTAGAAAGAAGAGTGAATTAAAATTGACTCATTAACTTATCTTTTATTAGAAACGGTTTGTTAAGAACTATTTCTAACTAAATCCACAACCAATTCTACATTTTCAATTGGTGTTTGCTGCAATATTCCGTGTCCCAAGTTAAATATAAAAGGCTTAGATGAATAAGTTTCCAATATCTCTAAAACTTCCTTTTTAATCTCTTCTTTCGATCCAAAAGCTAATAAATAATTATCTAAATTTCCCTGAATTATTTTATCCGAGCTTTGTAAATTTTCTTTTACCCATTTCCTATCCAAAGTTTGATCTATTGCTAAAACATCACAATTTACCTGTCTTGAAAATTCTAAATAATTAACTCCAATTCCTTTTGGAAAAGAAATTATAGGTGTATTTGGATGAATCTTTTTCAAGCTATCAACAATCTTTATTGTAGGATTGGTTACCCATCTTTGAACATCATTTGATGGTAGAATACCTGCCCATGAATCAAATAATTTAACGATGTCCGCTCCATGATTTATTTTCAAAGATAAATACTCAATTATAGAATTTGTCAATATATCAATTAACCTTTGAAAGAACTCTGGATCTTGGTTCATTAATCTTCTGGTATTCTCAAAAGTCTTGGAACCACCACCTTCGATCATATAACAAGCTAGGGTGAATGGAGAGCCAGAAAAACCTATTAGACTGGTACTCGGATCTAATTGTGATTTAGTCATCTCTAAAGCTTCGAAAACTGGTTTTAAATGATCTTTAATATTTGAAATCTTTAGCTTACTTAAGTCAAAATCTAAATCTATCTTCTCAAGCTTTGGTCCTTCATTTTTTACAAATTTAACATCAATACCTAGAGCATCCGGTATAACCAATATGTCTGAAAATATGATTGCTGCGTCAAAGCCAAATCTTCTTATTGGCTGTAGTGTAACTTCACTTGCAAGTTTAGGGTTGTAGCACAGATCTAAAAAATTATTTACGTCTTTTCTTATTGCTCTATATTCGGGTAAATACCTACCGGCTTGTCTCATTACCCATATTGGAGGATTTTTTTTAATTTCTTTGTCTTGAATGAATTTTAAGAGATTAGTCATTAAATAATAAATAAAGTTATATAAAGTTATTACTATTAATAGTGCTGTTAATTATTTAATTAAATTTTATTAACATTTTTATTAACAGATGATTTAGATTATTTGAACGATAATAAAGAATCTATAAAAGTTTTTAACAGCTTTTAATATTTTGAGATTTTTTATTAACTGATAAGAAACTTGTTGAAAAAATGTTAATAAAAATAATAACTTTTTCCAAAAAGTGGTTTTGTTAATAACAAGCTAGTTTTTTAACAATTTATCAACAGGTTTATCAACAGGTATAAAATAGTAATATGAAACAAAGGATAGAAAATAAAATAAAAGAAAATATCAATGTATCTTCTTTGAATGTGGTTAATAATTCTAACCTTCATAAAGGTCATTCAGGAGACGATGGTAGTGGGGAGACGCACTTTTGTGTTGAGGTGACTTCAAAGGATTTTGATGGCTTAAGCAGAATTCAAAAACATCAGAAGATAAACAAAGTATTGAAAGATGAATTTGAAAATGGACTTCATGCTTTAGAGATTAAAGCCTCTTAAATAGAGGCTTTAACCACTTAAGATTTTTCTTGTTTCTTCACTAAAGATATCTTCTTTTCTTTCTCTTTTAGTTTTATTTCATCACTATTATAAAGCTCCAATGCTATTTTAGCTTTGTCCTTTATAACATCTTTGGTAATAGTCGCTTTTTTGATGTTCTTTTGAGAAGGAGCATCAAACATTATATCTAATAATATATTCTCAACTATTGCTCTCAAGCCTCTAGCACCTGTTTTTCTTGTAAGTGCTAATTTTGATATTTCTTTAATAGCTTCTATTTCAAAAAATAACTCAATATCATCTAATTCAAATAATTTTTGATATTGTTTGATTATAGAATTTTTAGGCTCAGTCAATATACTCGTTAGATCTTCTTCTGTAAGACCTTTAAGAGGCGCAATAACTGGTATTCTACCAACTACTTCTGGAATAAGACCAAATTTTATTAAATCCTCAGGCTCAACCTTTTGAAAGATGTTTTTGTCTTCTTCATCTTCTGCTGAGTTTACATCAGCTCCAAAACCCATAGAAGAACCTTTTCCACGAGATATAATTATCTTTTCTAGGCCAGAAAAAGAACCAGCACAAATAAATAGGATATTTTTTGTGTCTAGCTGAACATAATCTTGCTGTGCAGATTTTTTCCCTGGTTGAGTGGGAATTGATGCTACAGATCCTTCTATTATTTTAAGTAGGCCTTGCTGAACACCTTCTCCTGAAATATCTCTTCTGGTATTATCTTCAGATTTTCTAGCTATTTTATCTATTTCATCGATATAGACTATACCTTTTTGAGCTTTTTCTATATCGTTATCTGCGGCTTGTAAAAGTCTGCCAATGATATTTTCAACATCATCACCAACATATCCAGCTTCAGTTAAAGAAGTAGCATCTGCTATTGTAAAAGGAACATCTAATATCTTAGCTAAAGTTTGAGCAAGTAGTGTTTTACCACAACCGGTTGGCCCAATCATTAATATATTAGATTTATTTAATTCAACTTCGTCTTTTGAATTAGTATTATTAATCCTTTTGTAGTGATTATATACAGCGACAGAGAGAACTTTCTTTGCAAATTCTTGCCCTATTACATATTCATTAAGGATTTTAAGGATTTCTTTCGGGGTAGGTTTTTTACCCTCTTCTCCATTAAACAATTTAGTGTCTTTTTGCTCTTCACGTAAAATATCCATACTAACAGTAATACACTCATTACAAATAAGCGCGGTAGGTCCAGCTATTAGCTTAACAACTTCGTTTTGATTCTTACCACAAAACGAGCATGAAAGATTTTTTGTTTCTTCTTCCTTATTTTCCGTCATAAAATATGTTTAAAATTATCTTTTTGTTATCACTTCGTCAATCAGACCAAATTCTTTGGCTGTCTCAGGACACATAAAATTGTCTCTTTCCATTGATTTCTCAATTACAGATAATTTTTGTCCGGTATGTTTGACATATATTTCGTTTAATCTTTTCTTCAAACTTAAAGTTTCTTTAGCGTGAATCTCAATATCTGTTGCTTGACCTTGATACCCGCCAGATGGCTGGTGAATCATTATTCTAGAATTTGGTAAACAAAATCTTTTTCCTTTAGCTCCAGCTGTTAAAAGCAAAGACCCCATAGAAGCGGCTTGGCCGATACAAAGAGTAGAAACATCAGGCTTTATATATTGCATTGTGTCATACATTGCAAGTCCAGAAGTTACAACTCCACCTGGAGAATTTATATAAAGAAATATATCTTTCTTTGGATCTTCAGCTTCAAGAAATAATAGTTGAGCAACTACAAGAGTTGACATAGAGTCTTCTACTTGGCCAGATATGAATATGATTCTTTCTTTTAATAATCTTGAGAATATGTCAAAAGATCTTTCCCCTTTAGCAGTTTGCTCAATTACCATTGGGACTAATTGGCTGGCTTGTTCTAGTATTTTTTCAGACATATTTAAAATTTGGATATTTAAGTAAATGTTTTTGGGAAGTTATAAATCAAAAATATTAAAACAACCCCCCTTGAAATATTTTTTTTTAAACTATCTAATTGATAGTAACAATTTTTTTTAATTACAGGTCTTAAAAATGCAAGAGAATTCACAAAAACAGTCGGTTGATAGCAATGAGAAGAGTATAAAAGAGGATGAGTCGACAAATGAAAAAAAATTTCAGGAACAATTCGCCAGCAAAAAGAAAGTTGAAGAACCAGTAGAAGAAACTGCTGAAGATAAAATAAAAAAGCTAGAAGAAGATCTTGCTAAAGCAAATGATAGAGCTCTAAGAGCCTTGGCTGAGTTAGAAAATAACAGAAGAATGGCTAAAATAGAATTAGAAAAAACTATTAAATTTGGAGTATCAAGGCTTGTTAATGACTTGATTGTTGTGGCTGAGAACTTTTTCTTGGCAAGTAATAACGCTCCAAAGGAAGAATTGGAGTCAACTGACAGCTTAAAAAATTATTTTAACGCAATTTCAATGACAGAAAGTGAGATGATGAAAGTGTTGGAAAAAAATGGCGTTAAGAGAATTTATCCAATGGATCAAAATTTTGATCATAATTTACATGAAGCATTGTCACAAGTTGAGTCAGACAAAGAAGAAGGAACTGTAGTTCAAGTTATTCAAGCTGGATATTCTTTAAATGATAGATTATTAAAGCCAGCTTTAGTTGGTGTGGCTAAGGCTAAGGCTAATTAAGGCTTGCAAAAACATTCTTTATGTTGAAAATTGCGCGCTCTTCTTTGAAGGCTTAGCTTTTGAAGGGGGTGAGAGGGACTGTAGCTCAGTGGTTAGAGCAGGGTGCTCATAACGCCTTGGTCGCAGGTTCGAGTCCCGCCAGTCCCACCATGCTTCGCTCTTACGAGCTACGCATGGCAGGCCATTTATTACGGGCTTGAATTAAGATAGGACTTTGATTGCTTGTCCTGGTCAGCTTTTGGTTGATTAGGGGTTGAACGAAGCGGGTTCTAGAGTTGAGGGAAATATTTTCCAATACTCAAAAAATTACTGGTCCTTGGGTTAAGGCTTTCTACCCATTGTACCTGCTTATTAATTTGAATAAAAAATGATATGCCAAAAATGAAAACGAATAGTGGTGCCAAGAAGAGATTCAAGGTATCTGCGACTGGAAAAGTTCTCCATAAACAAGCTGGTAAAAGGCACAATTTGGGAAGTAAAAGCCAAAAAAGAATCAGAAACTTACGTAATCAAGCAGTGCTTTCTGAAGGCCATGCAGCAAGTCTATTAAAGCATAAAATGCCTTATAGTAGATAGTTTAATAATTAAAAAGAGAATAATATGAGTCGTGTAAAAAGAGGTGTCACTAAAAAAGCTAGACACAAGAAAATTATCAAGATGGCAAAAGGCTATAGAGGCCGCGCCAAAAACTGTTTCAGAATTGCTATACAAAGAGTTGAAAAAGCTCTTCAATATGCGTATAGAGATCGTAGAAACAAAAAGAGAGACTTAAGAGCTCTTTGGATCCAAAGAATCAATGCTGGCGTTAGACAGCATGACATGGTTTATTCAAGATTCATCAATGGTTTAAAAAAGGCTAAAATTGACTTAGATAGAAAAATTTTAGCTGATTTGGCTGTTAGAGACCCTGAGACCTTCGGGAAAATAGTTGAAAAAGCTAAAGAAGCTTTAAAATAAGTTTTTTGCACTCGGCTTTTTGGTCGGGTGCAACTAATTCACAAGTGAACTATGAAAATTTATAATATATTAATAAAACGCGATAGTTCCAAAAAAATAGAAGATGTAGCTGTGATTAAAGAGGGTTTCTCTATCACGGCTTTTTTATTTGGCGTTTTTTGGTTTTTATATAACCGAATGTTTAAAGAAGTGGTGATCTTGATTGTTTTGGTAGCGGTGCTTCAGCAAATTACAAAGATTTCTTCAGAGTTTGATAAAGTAGCACTAGAGATGATGTTGGCAATTATTATAGCTTTTAATGCTAATTTTTGGCTAACTCATAAACTTAAAGGAAGTGGCTATGAGTTTGTTGGTATAATTCACTCAAATGACATTGATCAAGCCAAGATTGAAGCCATTGAAGATTTAGACAAAAATGTTTTTAGTGATAAATTCATTGATCCAAAAATGAATAAGCAGCCTCATATCTTGAAGAAGATATACAGTTTGATAAATAAAATAAGATGAAATTAGTAATAATTGACTACGGCGCAGGTAATTTAAAATCGGTTGAGAATTCTTTCCGTAAGATAATAGAAGATGAGAATCTAGATGTTGAATTAATCATTTCTGACAAAAAACAAGACTTAATAATAGCTGACAAAATATTTCTTCCAGGAGTCGGGGCTTATGGTGACTGCATGAATAGTCTTAATGAGAAAGATTTGGTGCAAGAGCTAAAAAACCAGGTTTTAGTTGAAAAAAAGAAGTTCTTAGGAATTTGTGTAGGAATGCAAGTTCTTTCAGATAAAGGATTTGAAGATGGTGAATATGAAGGCTTAGGTTTTATAGCTGGTGAAGTTAGAAAAATTGATAATATATCCGAAACGCTAAAAGTTCCACATATGGGATGGAATGTGGTTAAGTTTAATCATGAAGAAATAGACATCTTATCTGGGGTAAAAAAAGAAGAGCATTTTTATTTTGCTAACTCATATAAATTTGACGTTGAAGATGAAAAAGATGTTTTAGGATTTTGTGACTACGGTCAAAAAATCATCGGGGCTGTTAGAAAAGACAATGTCGTTGGTTTACAGTTTCACCCGGAAAAGAGTTCTGAAGCTGGTTTAAAAATATTGTCTAACTTCTTGAAATGGTAATAAAGATATCAGAGTTTGTTGAAAAAGCACTTTTCAACGAAAAAAGTGGATATTACAAAACAAAAAATCCCATTGGAGAATCTTCTGATTTTATCACCTCTCCAGAAGTAAGCCAGGTTTTCGGCGAACTTCTCGCAGCTTATATATTGCAATCAATATCAGGGCATAAAGGCAAAATTTCTTTAGTTGAAATGGGTGCAGGAAGAGGAGTATTATTTTATGACATTCAAACTACCTTCCAAAAACTAGCCAAGAAAAATGATCAAATAGCCAATCTAATTAAAAACATAAATTTCAATATAATTGAGATTAATCCTGTTTTACAAAAAGCACAGGCAGAGAAACTAAAAGACTTTGAAGTAAGTTTTTATGATGATATTGATAAATTTATCAAAGAAAATACAGATCAAAAAATAGTTTTTATTTCAAACGAACTTCTAGATTGCTTCGCAATTGATCAATATGTGCTAACTGAATCTGGTTGGAGAGAAAGAGTTATTATTGAAGATGGCAGAAAAAGATCTTTTAGCTTAGGGCCAATAGACAAAAAAGTTAATGAGTTCGTAAAAAAAGAGATAGGCGATGTTTTAGTTCCTTTGGGTGGTGTTTATGAATATTCAAAATCTGCTAGAGAGTTTATGAAGAAATTATGTAATATTTTGAAATGTAGAGATGGCTTAGCAATCAATATTGATTATGGATATTATAAAAACCTATTTGTTAATAGTTTGCAGGCTTTAAAAGATCATAAGAAATGGGACGTTTTAAAAGATCCAGGAAGCGCTGACATTACAGCTCATGTTGACTTTGGAGCTATGGATAAGATTGCTTCAGGATTCGGTCTTAATAGCTCCTTCATTAGTCAAAAAGAGTTTTTACTATCTCTTGGCGTGGAAAGAAGAAGAAAAACCTTGATTGAGAAGAATCAAGAAAAGACTAAAGAAATCAATTTAGCGGTTGATCGTTTAATAAATAGTGATGAAATGGGTGACTTATTTAAGGTTCACATTGTTTGGGCTTAGAGTTTTAAGTAATATTTTGTAACAAATGAAAGAAGTAAGTAACGAGATAAACAAAGATTTTGACGTTAGCGCTGTGATTACAGCTGACTATGACCATGAGTTAAAACATGACTGGCAAGTAAAGGAAGTAGAAGAGCTTTTTACCTTGCCCTTTAATGATCTGGTTTTTAACGCAGCAGAAATTCACCGTAAATATCATAAACCAAACGAGGTGCAAATTAGCACTTTACTTAGCATCAAGACGGGTTCTTGTCCAGAAAACTGTAAATATTGCCCTCAATCAGCGCATTATAATACAGGCCTTGAAAAGGAAGCCCTAATGGAAGTAGATAAAATTCTAGACGCGGCAAACAATGCAAAAAAAGCTGGAGCTTCAAGATTTTGCATGGGTGCAGCGTGGAGAAACTTGAATGATCGCGATGTTGCAAAAATATGTAATATTGTTGACGAAGTTAAAAAAACAGGTCTTGAGACTTGCATGACTTTAGGCATGTTGACCAAAACACAAAGTGAAAAATTAAAAGAAGCTGGTCTTGATTATTATAATCACAATATCGATTCATCTGAAGAGTTTTACTCTGAAATTATTTCCACTAGAAATTTCGAAGACAGACTTAACACTTTAAAAAATGTTAGAGATTCCGGCTTAAATGTTTGCTCAGGTGGAATAGTTGGTATGGGTGAACAAATGACAGACAGAGCAAAAATGCTAATAATTTTGGCTAACCTACCCAAACATCCAGAGTCTGTACCAATTAACATGTTGGTAAAAGTGAAAGGAACTCCAATGGAAGAAGTCGCAGATTTGGATGAGTTTGATTTTGTTAGAACAATCGCAGTCGCAAGAATCATGATGCCAAGATCCGTGGTCAGATTGTCAGCGGGCAGAGAAGAAATGAGTGATCAAACTCAAGCTCTTTGTTTCTTGTCTGGCGCTAATTCAATTTTCTATGGTGAAAAACTTTTGACTACCACAAACCCTGATGCAAAAAAAGACCAAGAGTTATTCGCAAGACTTGGAATAGTAGGTAAGTAAACGATTCTATAAAATTTAAACATAAACGAAGCAAAACTATGTTAATTAAAGAAAATCTAGAAAGACTAAAAATCTCTCTTCCAACCCCAATATCTCCAGTAGCTAATTATGTCGGATTTAATATCACTGGTAATCAGGTATTTATCTCAGGCCAGCTACCAATTGAAAAAGGTGAAGTTAACTATATCGGAAAAGTAGGATCACAAGTGAGCATAGAAGATGCAGCTAAAGCAGCTCGCTTATGTGCAATTAATATTCTAGCTCAGCTTAACTTGGCTGTAGATGGTGATCTAGAAAAAGTTAAGAAATGTGTTAGGCTTGGAGTTTTCGTAAATGCTGATTCTAATTTTACTGAGCATCCAGTTGTTGCAAATGGTGCTTCTGACTTAATGGTTGAAGTTCTTGGTGATAAAGGCAGACATGCAAGAGCTGCTACAGGCTCTGTTTCTCTGCCGCGCGGTGTATCAGTTGAAATAGACGCAATTTTTGAGATTTAGTGAAAGAATTAAAATTTAAGCATGTTGAAGAAGCTTCTTCTCGAATTAAAGACTATGTAATTAATACGCCGGTATTTAATTTCGAAGCTCTCGATAACGAGCTCGGATCTAAGATATTCTTTAAAATGGACTCGAAGCAAAAGACTAAATCTTTTAAAGCAAGAGGCGCATATAATTCTGTGCTAGCTTATAAAGAAGAAAGCGGTGAATTTCCAAAAAAAATAGTTGTACAAAGCTCGGGTAATCATGCTCAAGCAATTGCTAGTGTGGCCAAGGAGTTTGGAATAGAAGCTTTGGTATATATGATTAAAGACTCCTCCCCTATAAAAATCCAAAGAACTAAAGATCTAGGAGCCACAGTTATTCTATGCGAAGAAAGATCTGAAGTAAACAAACTGGCCTATGAGAAAATCAAGGAAGGTTATTATTTTATTCATCCCGCTGGCGGCGAGCATACAATATCGGGACAAGGAACTGCTTGTTATGAGGCCTTAAAAGAAGTTGGCGAAGTTGATTATATCTTCACCCCATGTGGCGGCGGCGGTCTCACAGCAGGAAGTTATCTGGCAGCGCAAGGATTATCAAAAAATGCCAAAGTTTATGCCTGCGAACCCGAGATAGCTAACGATGCAGCAAGGTCATTCAAAGCAGGAAAAATAATAAGCTACAAAAGCGCTCCAAAAACTATAGCTGACGGCGCCAGAACATTATCAGTTACACCATATTCATTCGAAACGTTAAAAAAGATTGCCGGCGTGTTAGAAATTTCCGAAGAGAAAATAAAATTTTGGCAAGATAAATTTGGAAAAGTGACGGGGCATAAGATTGAAGCGACTTCTGCTTTGACTTTGGCCGGAATTGAACAATTCCTGGCGAATCATCCCGATAAAAAGAATTCTAAAATGTTAGCCATCATATCTGGCGGAAACGTTTAGATCTTTTCTTCCTTATTTGCAAAGTCCATAGCCACTAAATAAGTTTCCGCAGAGTCTTGCCTTGAAGATTTAGGTTTAAAATATTTTACTGTTTTAAAGCTTTTTCTAAGAGTTTTAACTATTTCATCAGAACTACCGCCTTGAAATATTTTTCCTACAAAACAGCCGCCATTATTTAATATTTTCTCCGCCAAGAAGAGAGACTCTTCTAATAACCCTATTATTCTTGCATGGTCGGTTCTTTTGTCGCCAGTTGTATTCGCGGCCATATCTGTTAGGATCACATCTGCATAGCTTGATTGATTAGGGTTGTGACTATGTTTTTTAAGTTCTTTGATTTCAGATATTATTAATTCGTGAGCATCATCAGCCAAAAAATCTAGTTGGATAAACTTCACATCAGGAACTGGACTTATCTCTAATAAATCAATCCCCAAAACATTTCTCGACCCTACTTTCTTCGCCGCAACTTGACTCCACCCACCAGGAGCCGCTCCAAGATCAACTACAAACTTACCTTTCTTAAAGATTTTAAATTTTTCATCTACTTCAAGAATCTTATAAGCAGCACGGCTGCGCCATCCTTCCATTCTAGCTTGTTCAACAAAGGGATCATTAAGTTGCCTTAAGATCCAGCGCTTTGAGGATTCTTTTAATTTTTTAGACTTTTTTAGTTTTTGTATTTTTAGGGGCATGAGAGTTCGTTGTTTTTTTGGTGATTATATTGATTGTTTCTTAAAAGACAAATCGCTTAGCTGAAGTGTAAGCGTCAGAATTCTTGAATCAACCATTCGTTGTTAAGAAACGAGCCATATGTGTAGGTGGTTTGATTAATTTGTTGAAAAAACGGTTATTGGCGTTTAAAATGTGTTTTTTTAAATTATTAAAAAATTTCTTTGTCTAAAATATCTATTAAACAAATTAGAAATATTGGCATTATTGGCGGTGGTCAATTGGGTCAGATGAGTTGCGAAGCAGCACAAAATCTTGGTTTTAGAGTTGTTATTTATAGCGACGTGGCCGAATGCCCAGGAGCGCTGGTGGCTGATGAGCTGATCGTGGGAGATTATTCGGATGGCAATAAGCTTAAAGAGTTTGTTGGTAAGGTTGATGTTGTTGCTTGTGAGTTTGAGAATATTCCGTATGAGACTGCAAAGATTATTAATGAGACTGTTAATATTTGTCCAAATCCAGAAATTTTAAAAATTGCTCAAAATAGAGTTTTTGAGAAGAACTTTATTAATGGCTGTGGCGTTAAAACAGCTGACTTTAAAGTTATAGAGTCAAAAGAAGGTTTGGTTGCTGGGTTACAAGAGTTTAAAAAGGCTGTGTTAAAAACGGCTACTTTAGGCTATGATGGGAAGGGTCAGTATGTTCTGACGCAAGGTGATAGTATGGATGATGTCTGGAATAATGTTAGTGGCTTAGAACTGGTTTTGGAAAAATTTTGTCCATTTGATTCGGAAATATCAATTTTAGTTGCGAGAAAAGAAAGCGGTGAGACGTCGGTGTTTGAGCCGACAAGAAATATTCATAAAGACGGTATTTTGGATGAGAGTCATTACCCATCTGGAGTTGGCGCAGATATAGTAGAAAGAGCTAAAGATATTGCTATTAAGCTGTCTAAGGGCTTCGACTTGGTTGGGTTATTATGTGTTGAGTTCTTCGTTTTGTCCACGGGAGAATTATTGGTTAATGAAGTCGCCCCTAGACCTCATAATTCTGGGCATTTTACGATGTCAGGAGCGAATGTTTCACAGTATGAACAGTTAGTTAGAGCTATTTCTCATTTGAATTTAGGAGATGTTTCCTACACGAGTGCGGGATATATGAAGAATCTAGTTGGAGATGATATTTCGGATTTGAGTATTTATGAGCAAGATAAAAATGCTACAATTCATCTCTACGGAAAGACAGAAGCGAGATCGGGTAGGAAAATGGGGCACGTAAACATTTTGGAAGAATAATGGAAAAAAAATTATCAGAGATATTTAAATTAATGCCGCAATCACAAGGCTTTCTGGGGATTGAAGATAGATATTCAAAGTCTGGAGATGATGCAAAGGTGGTTATTGTTCCTTTCGGCCTAGAGGGCTCGGTTAGTTATGGTGGCGGAACCAAGAATGGTCCGAAAGCGATCATAAAATCTTCGCATCAAGTTGAGCTTTTTGATGAGGAATTCTGGTTTGAAACTTATAGCAAATACGGGGTTGCGACTTTAGAGGAGCCTAAGATTGATAATTCTTCTGTGGCAAAATCCTTAAAGTCTTTGGAAAAAATAACGGCTAAGTTGTTGGACTTAGGTAAGTTCCCTTTGATTTTGGGCGGTGAGCATTCAATAACTGCTGGATCGATTAGGCCATTCGTTAAAAAATATCCTGATTTGGCTGTGCTACACTTTGATGCTCACGCTGATTTACGAGATGGCTATGACGGAGAGCATTATTCTCACGCTGCTGCTTTGAGACGCGTAATGGATAATCCAATTTCGACCTTAGTTTCTTGTGGAGTTAGAAATATTTCTAGAGAAGAGATACCTTATCTTGAGGCAAATGCTGATAGGATTAAAATTCATTTTGCAAAAGATAAAAGAAATTGGAATGTTGAAGAAATAGTTAAGGATTTAAAAGGCCGACCAATATTTCTTACGTTTGATCTAGATGGGTTTGACTCGAGCCTAATGCAAGCAACTGGAACACCAGAGCCAGGTGGAATTATGTGGGACGAAGCTTTGGACATTATAAGGGCTGCAAGCAAAGTTGGGAATATTGTTGGCGCTGATGTGGTTGAGCTAGCACCAGTCAAGAGTCTACACTCTTGTGACTTTTTGGCTGCTAAGTTGTGTTACAAAATTTTATCATATTCTCTGCTAAATTAGACACATATGATATTGATATTGATTTTTATTTTTATAGAGGTTAGTTTTAGGCACTTAATTGTTTAAGATTTTTTTAACTTTAAAATAATATAAAACATGCCTAGAGCCTCAGTTGTTGCTAAGAATTATGCCAAAGCGTTATACGCAGCGGCTAGAAAAAATAACAATATTGAAGAGGTTTCCAAAGAGTTGGGAAGGTTCAAAGAAAGCTTCAGTACAAGCTTCGCACAAGAGCTGAAAAGCCCTGTAATTTCAAAGGCAGATTTAATCAAAGTTATTAACGAAATTTCAGAAAGATTTTCTTTAGGAAGACTAACTTCAAGCTTCTTTTCTTCTCTTGTAAAGAATAGAAGATTAAACTTATTCCCAGAAATCTATGAAGAGTTTAGCCGCATAATTAGGTTGCAAAGTAATATTTTAGAGGTAGAAATCATCACCGCTGTTAAGCCAGGTATGTCTCAGATCGAATCTTTAAAAGATATTATTGCTAAGAAATACCCAGGAAAAACTATTTCGGTTAAAGAAACTATTAAGGAAAAAATCCTTGGTGGATTTCAAGTAAAAATTGGATCAGAGGTGATCGACGCCAGTTTGCAGAATCAGTTGAGCGACATTGGAAAAGAATGTTTAGCGGCAGCGACTAATTAAATTATTATCAATCACATTATTACAAACAAATGGAATTCAAAGTAGAAGAGTTTGCTAACATCCTGCAAAAAAATATTGAGAATTTTAAGTCTTCAGTAGAGCTTAAAGAAGTTGGGGAAGTTATTAAAGTCGGTGACGGTATTGCGCAAGTATATGGTCTTGATAACGTACAAGTTGGTGAACTTGTAGAGTTCGATTCTGGAGTTAAAGGTATGGCCCTTAACCTAGAGTCAGATAAAGTTGGTATCGTGATTTTTGGTGATTGCTCGAAAATTAAAGAAGGATCTGAAGTAAAAAGAACAGGAAAAATTGTTGAAGTTCCAGTAGGAAAAGGCCTTCTTGGAAGAGTAGTTAACGGTCTTGGTGAGCCAATCGATGGTAAAGGTGAGCTTAAAGACGTTGAATATAAAAAAGTTGAAGTTAAGGCTCCTGGTATTGTAGAGCGTCAGTCTGTTTTTGAGCCTATGCAAACAGGTATTAAAGCAATTGATAGTTTGATCCCGGTTGGACGTGGACAAAGAGAATTAATTATTGGTGATAGACAAACAGGCAAAACTGCTATCGTAATTGACACTTTCCTAAACCAAGCAAAAGCTCATAAGGAAAATGATGAAAAAAATAAACTATTTTGTGTTTATGTTGCTATTGGTCAAAAAAGATCAACCGTAGCACAAATTGTTAAAACTTTAGAAGATGCCGGTGCAATGGAATATTCGGTTGTTGTATCAGCAACTGCTTCTGAAGCAGCTTCTTTATTGTTCTTTGCTCCGTACACCGGATGTACAATTGGCGAGTATTTCAGGGATAATGGAATGCACGCATTGATCGCTTATGATGATCTAAGTAAGCATGCGATTGCTTATCGCGAGATGTCTCTTCTACTTAGAAGACCTCCAGGACGTGAAGCATACCCTGGTGATGTATTTTATGTGCATTCAAGATTATTAGAGCGCGCAGCTAAAATGTCTGAGGCAAGAGGTGGTGGTTCGCTAACTGCATTGCCAATTATTGAAACTCAAGCGGGTGATGTATCTGCATATATTCCAACTAACGTGATCTCAATTACTGATGGTCAGATTTTCTTGGAAACTGAATTATTTTATAAAGGTATTAAGCCAGCTGTTAACGTTGGTTTGTCGGTTTCACGTGTTGGTTCTGCCGCACAAACTAAAGCAATGAAACAAGTTGCTGGATCAATCAAGCTTGATTTAGCTCAGTTTAGAGAGCTTGAAGCTTTCGCTCAATTTGGTTCTGACTTAGACGCTTCAACACAGAAACTTTTAGATAAAGGTAGAAAATTAACGGAGCTTCTTAAACAGCCTCAATATAAGCCATTGCCTCTTGAAGAACAAGTCGCCTCAATTTATGTGGGCGTGAAAGGATATTTAGATAATGTTGATACAAATGACGTGGTTAAATTTGAGAAAGAATTTATCCAAAGACTTAAATCTTCAAGCCCTGAAATATTGGAATCAATCAAAAGTGATAAAAAAATTACTGAAGATAATGAGCCAAAATTAATAGCGGCTATCACAGAATTCTTGGAAATTTTCTTAAAAAACTAGTTAAGATAGATAATGTCTAATTTAAAGGCCTTAAAGCTTAGAATAAAATCAGTAAAGTCGACGCAAAAGATGACGAAAGCCATGAAGATGGTTGCTGCTTCTCGTTTGAAAAAGGCTAAAAGCTTGGTTGAAGGATCAAGACCATACGCTAATAAGATTGAGCAAATCATAACTGATTTAGCTTCTAACGTCGCAGTTAGAGGTTGTCTAAAAGAAGACTTCCCGCTTTTGACAGGCAAAGGAGAAGATAAACAACATCTAATCATTGTTTTTTCTACAGATCGTGGTCTTTGTGGCGGTTTAAACGGCGCTACTGTTAAAATGGCTAAGGCTCATATTGAAGACCTTGAAAAACAAGGCAAAAAAGTTAAGCTTTATTTTGTTGGGAAGAAAGCTTATGAACAGCTAAGAAGGGTCCATGAAGATAAAATAATAGAAAAGGATTTTGGACTATTTAAAGGACAAATAACCTTTGATATGGCTAAACAAATAGCAGATAAAGTAGTGAAGTTGTTTAATGAAGGTCAATTTGATAGTTGTGAAGTGGTTTATAGCGAATTTAAATCAGCAATTGCACAGGATCAAATCTTTAAGCAGTTAATCCCGGCTCAGATAGACATTAAACAAGTTAAAGAAAACACTCCTCAGGCTCCTGTTAGCTATGAATCTTCTGAAGAAGAAGTCTTGGGTGAGTTGTTGCCTTTGAATTTGGCAATGCAAATTTATAATGAAATGTTAGAAAATAGCGCATCCGAACAAGGCGCTAGAATGGCTGCTATGGAAGCCGCAACTAACAATGCAGGTAAAATGATTAAAGAACTTACTTTGGTCTATAACAGAACTCGTCAAGCCAATATTACAACTGAGCTAATAGACATTATATCGGGCGCTAACTCAGTTTAAGCGCGTTTTTCAAAGATGACGACAATATCTAATCAAATGAATTTATCTACTGATCCAATATGGCTGAACATAAATAAGCCTGCTGGCTACTCTTCGGCTAAAGTTGTTGCGATAGTAAAGAGATTTACTAAATCTAAAAAGGTTGGTCATGGCGGCACACTGGATCCTTTCGCGGTTGGAGTCTTGCCAATTGCGCTAAATAGAGCTACAAAGACTAGCCAAAGAATGATGGATTGTGAAAAGAAATATAGTTTTAAGGTTACTTGGGGAGAATTTAGAGATAGCGATGATATTGACGGGAAAGTCATTGAGACTAGTGATAAAAGGCCCCTGTCCCATGAAGTTGCCGGAGTTCTGCCCTGCTTTGTTGGTAAGATCAAGCAGGAGCCTTCCAAATTTTCAGCAATTAAAGTTAATGGCCAAAGAGCTTATAAGTTAGCAAGGCAAAATATCGCCTTTGAAATTGGACTTAGAGACGTTGAGATTTTTAGCCTATCGATGTTGTCATGCAATTCTGAATTTGGTGAATTTGAAGTTGAATGCTCAAAGGGAACTTATGTTAGATCTTTGGCGAGAGATATTTGTAGAAAAGTTGGAATATGCGGATATGTCAGTGAACTAAATAGACAAAGGGTCGGAAGTTTTTGCGTGGATAACGCAATTTTTCTTGACCAATTAAAAATAAAGCTTCACTATGGGGAAAGTTTTTTAGATGGTTCGTTGATCTTTTGTGGGGAACATCCTTTAGATAGTCAAGAAAGTAGATGGTCTAAGAAATAAATTTTTTAACGGTTTTTTAAAAGTTGGGCGCCAATGATACGGCGATCAGTCTTGTTGTTTAATTAATCAAATCTAAGTAAAATTATAAATTAAGTTTTAATATATGTCTTTATTGAATCAAACTAAGAAAGAAATAATCGTAGAATTTGCGAAAGATAAGAAAGATACTGGCTCAGCTGAAGTTCAGTGTGCGGTAATAACTCTTCAAATGAATAAATTAAGTGAGCACTTAAAAACTCATAAAAAAGATCATGCTTCAAAAAGAGGCCTTATTATTCTAGTTGGAAAAAGAAGAAAATTGCTAGATCACTTGAAGGCTAACTCTCAGGAGCGCTATGCTTCTTTGATTAAGAGACTTGAGATCAGAAAATAAATTTAACCTCTAAGAAGGTAGTGATAATATTTAATTAAATCGATGAAATATGTTTAATGTTGTAAAAAAAGAAATGGAATTAGATGGCAAGACTTTGTCATTAGAAACTGGTAAAGTTGCCAGACAAGCCGGTGGAGCAGTTATTGCAAGATACGGAGATACCACAGTTTTATGTGCTGTTACAGTGGCACCAAAAGCAGCTATAGGTGCTGACTTCTTCCCTTTAACTGTTAATTATTTAGAAAAGTTCTACGCAGCTGGAAAAATCCCAGGAGGATTCTTCAAAAGAGAAGCTAAACCTTCAGACGCAGCTACGCTAACTGCTAGATTGATTGATAGACCAATCAGACCAATGTTCCCAGCTGGATTCTATAACGAAGTTAGTGTAGTTTGCACAGTTCTTTCTTATGATCCCGAATGCAATCCTGATATCGTAGCTTTAATTGCTACTTCAGCTGCTTTATCAATTTCAGAAGCTCCTCTTTTAGAGCCAGTTGCTGCCTCTAGAGTTGGTTTAATTGATGATAAATTCGTTATTAATCCAGATGCTGAGCAACTTAAAGAAAGTTCACTAGATCTAATCGTTGCAGGTACCGAGAGTTCTGTATTAATGGTTGAGTCTGAAGCTAAGGAATTATCTGAAGAAAAAATGTTGGAAGCTATCAAGTTTGCTCATGAATCATTCCAACCAATAATCAAGCTTATCGCAGAATTAAAGGCGGATGCTGGTAAAGAAGAACTTAAACTTGTAGAAGAAGATATTACAGCTATTAAGTCAGAAATTAAAGATTTCGTTGGTGACAGATTGATCAAAGCTTACAAAACAAGAGAAAAACAAGCTAGATCTACTGACCTTGGTCAAATCCTAACTGACATTAAAGAAAAATTCGTATCTGAAGAATCTGGTATTGACGGAAATAAAGCGACTTCAATCTTTAAGAAATTATCTCAAGAGATTGTTCGTGGTGACGTTTTGAAAAACAGCATCAGAATCGATGGAAGAAAAACTGACGAAGTTAGACAAATTGACATCGAAACTGGAATATTACCAAAAGTTCATGGTTGTGCTTTATTCACTAGAGGAGAAACGCAAGCTTTAGTTGTTGCTACTCTAGGTTCAAGTAAAGATGAGCAAATGATTGAAAACTTAGATGCAGGTATGTCTAAAGAATCATTCATGCTTCATTATAACTTCCCTCCATATTCTGTTGGTGAAACAGGACAGCTTAGACCGGCAGGAAGAAGAGAAATTGGCCATGGTAAATTAGCATGGAGAGCACTTAAGCCAGTATTCCCAACTAGCGAAGAATTCTCTTATACTACAAGAGTTGTTTCAGAAATTACTGAGTCTAACGGATCATCTTCTATGGCGACAGTTTGTGGAGCATCGCTTGCATTAATGGATGCAGGAGTTCCTCTTAAATCTCCAGTTTCTGGTATTGCGATGGGTCTTATTAAAGAAGGAGACGACTATGTTATCCTTTCTGACATTATGGGTGATGAAGATCACCTTGGTGACATGGATTTTAAAGTTGCAGGTACTAAGAACGGTATTACTTCTTTGCAAATGGACATTAAAATTAATGGCATTAGTGCAGAAATCATGGAAAAAGCTCTTGAGCAAGCCAACACTGGCAGAATTCACATTTTGGATAAAATGTGTGCTGTTATGGAAGGTCCTAGAACTGAGTTAAATGAAAATGTACCAAAAGTTGAAATTTTAAACATTCCTCAAAAGAAAATTCGTGAAGTAATCGGAAGTCGCGGAAGTGTGATTAAAGAGATCTGTGCAGTTTCTGGAGCAGTTGTTGACGTTAATGATGATGGTACAATTAAAATCTCATCTAATGATAACGAAGCTATTCAAAAAGCATTATCAATGATTAATGAAATTACTTTCGAGCCAGAAATTGGTGATATTTATGAAGGTCCGGTTGTTAAAGTAATTGACGCTGGTGCGTTTGTTAGTATCTCTACAAATCGTGATGGCTTTATTCATATTTCTGAATTAGCAGATTACAGAGTTGATTTCGTTGAAGATGTTATCAATGAAGGCGATATCGTAAAAGTTAAAGTTATTGGATTTGACAAGAAAGGTCGTCCTAAATTGAGTTTTAGATGTGTTAACCAAGAAACTGGTGAAGACATCTCTGAGCAAATAGCTAACAAACCTCAAATTGTTGATGAAAGAGGACATGACAATAATAGAGGACCAAGAAAAGAACGCAGTGGAGACCGTGACGACAATAGAAGAAGCGGTGGCGGAGAAAGAAGAGAACGTAGTGGAGACCGTGACGAACAGCCTCCTAAGCGTCGAGGATTCTTCGGTTAAGTTTTATGGGGTCAGACCCTAAGGGGTCAGACCCCATTCTTTTTTGAAATGGTGTCAGGTGCTAAATGTGCCTGACACCATTTTAGTATGTGTTACAATTAATTGATAAAAAAGTGGCTGTTAAAAAATCAATGTTAGAAGATATATTAAAAGAGAAATTTCCAAACGCCGAAGTTGAGATTGTGGCTTTGGTTGATGATAATGATCATTATAGCATTACTATTAAAGATTCTATCTTTGCTGGCAAAAATAGAGTTGAGCAACAAAGAATTGTAAATAAAGTTTTGGGTGAATTATTAAAAGGCGATCTGCATGCCATGCAGTTAAAAACAATCGCTATCTAAAAAATTAAATTAATAAAATTATGTCTGATATATTTCAGCAAATAAAAGAAGTTGTTTCTAAAAATCACGTGGTCCTTTTTATGAAGGGATCTAAAGACTTCCCGCAATGCGGATTTTCGGCTATGACGTCGCAGATTTTAAGTAATCTTGGTGTTGAATATTTAGATGTTGATGTTTTGAAAGATATGGAAGTTAGACAAGGAATCAAAGATTATTCTGATTGGCCTACAATTCCACAGCTTTACATTAAAGGTGAATTTGTTGGCGGATGCGATATAATTAAAGAGATGTTTGAAGCTGGTGAACTACAAGAATTACTAGCTAGTAAATAATAACTAATCATTAAGTGACTTACGCTATTAACATTGAGGGGCTTTCTAAAACTTATAAGGGATCGAAAAGATCGGGGCCTAAGAATGCTCTCAATAATGTTGACCTAAAGATTAAGAAAGGTTCTTTCTTTGGTCTGTTGGGCCCTAATGGGGCTGGAAAGTCGACAATAATTAATATATTAGCAGGTTTAGTTAAAAAGACTTCGGGAACGGTTAAGATCGGTGGCCTTGATATAGATGAGCATTTGCAAGCTACAAAATATAAAATTGGAATTGTGCCACAAGAGATCGTGATTGATCCATTTTTCAACGTTAGAGAGACGTTGGAAATTTATGCTGGTTATTTTGGCATAAAGAAATCTGACAGGAGAACTGATGAAATTATTAATGCTCTGGGTTTACAAGATAAAATAAATGCTGTTCCAAGAAGTCTGTCAGGTGGAATGAAAAGAAGATTGCTAGTGGCCAAGGCTTTGGTACACAGCCCAGAAATATTAGTTTTGGATGAGCCTACCGCAGGTGTTGATGTTGAGCTTAGGACGCAGCTTTGGGATTATGTGAAGAAATTAAATGAAGGTGGAACTACTATCGTTTTGACAACTCATTATTTAGAAGAAGCAGAAGAGTTATGCGATGAGATCGCCGTGATTAATAATGGTTCGGTTATAGCGTGTGATAAGAAAGAAAATTTGATGAAAATTCTATCAAGAAAAGAGTTGTTGATCTCGCGCTGTGGTAATGAAGAGGTAGATTTCTCTGAGCTGGAAGGCCTAACGAGTAAGGTCTTGGATGATGGTAGCATTTCAATAGTTTATGATCCGGAAAAGACGGAAGTGTCAAAAATAATTAAGGCGGTAATGGATAAAAGAATTGAAATTAAAGATATTTCAACTAAACAACCAGACCTTGAGGAAATATTTAAATACTTAATTCATGAAAGATCTAATTAGCATTGATAGTTTGTCCCGAGACGAGGCATTTGAGATATTTGAGTTGGCTGATAGATATTTAAAAGATCCTACAATTGATAATGAGCATCTAGCCTCAAAAACTTTAGTTAATTTCTTCTTTGAAAATTCCACAAGGACAAGAATGTCCTTCGAAATAGCTGCCAAAAGGTTGGGAGCTAAGGTTGTTAATATGGATGTTTCTCTATCTTCTTTGAAAAAAGGGGAATCAATAATTGATACTGCTAAGACGATTAATGCGATGCGCCCGGATTTTGTGGCGATTAGACATAATTCAGGCGGAATTGTTGAGCTTTTGAAAAAATACCTTGCTGATTCGGCAATAATTAATGCAGGCGACGGCAAGAATGAGCACCCAAGTCAGGCTTTGTTAGATGCCTTCACTATTAAGAGAGTTAAAGGTGGCTTTGAAGGGCTTAAAGTTGTGATTTGTGGCGATGTTTTGCACTCCAGAGTAGCTAGATCAAATATAAAGTTATTGCGAAAATTGGGTTGTGAGGTTGGAGTTGTTTCGCCTCCTACCCTAGTTACTAAAGATTATGGGGTTTGGTTGAAGGATAGATGGGGCGTTGATCTTAATTGTAATTTGAAAGATGGGATTAAAGATGCAGATGTGGTGATGATGTTGAGAATTCAGCAAGAAAGAATGTCGGGTTGCCATATACCTTCTTTGACTGAGTATTTTAGATTTTATGGGCTAAACCATGATAATATAAAGTTAGCGAAAGAAGACGTGACGGTGATGCATCCAGGGCCGATAAATCGTGATGTTGAGATATCTTCTGCTTTGGCGGATGATAAAAAATATAGCGTGATTCTGGATCAAGTCGAGTCCGGAGTTTTGATCAGGCAGGCTATATTGAGATGGCTTCTTGCAGAGTAGATTTACATAATATTTTTCGTTAAAATTTTCATTTAAGGCGGACCTTTTAGATAGTCCTTTCTATAGATATTCACTTTTTTTCGTAATTAGTGATTTTTTTGTTTACAATTAAATCATTTTTTCTACCTTGCGCCCTCCTTTTTTTTAAAAAAATTTAAGTTAAAACAAGAATGGCAGAAGGGCATTTGGTAAATAAAGAATCTAAAGTTCGCTACCTTTTTGATAAGGCGGAAGAGCTTGGTAAATATGGTTGTGATTATAGCTCTTTGAGAACAATCGAAGAAGAACTAAAGGAAACAATGCCGTCAATTCCTGTCTATTTCTTGAGGCCGGATTCGGTAAAAAAGTCTGGAGAGTTCTTCTTGAAGAATTTTGTGGTGGAAGGTTTGGTAAGTAGGGTTCTATACTCAGTGAAGAGTAATCCTTGTGAAGATGTTTTGAAATGTTTGTTTAGCTCAGGAATTAGAAATTTTGATGTGGCCTCAACGGATGAGGTTAGGTTGGTGGATGGATTGTTTGGTAACGCCGTCAAGATGTATTATATGCACCCGGTTAAATCAAGAGAATCAATTAAAGAAGCTTATTTTGACTTTGGTGTTAGGGACTTTTCATTAGATAGTTTTGAAGAGCTGGACAAGATATTAGAAACGACAAAAGACGCGAAAGATTTGAATTTGCATATTCGCTTATCTATTCCCAACGCTTATGCGGCGATTGATTTGACGGGAAAGTTTGGTATTTTGCCAATTGAATCAATTGAGCTTTTAAAAGCGACTAAGAAAGTAGTGAAAAAATTGGGTATCTGTTTTCATGTGGGTTCGCAATGTATGGAAGCCTCGCAATATAGAAGTTCTTTAGATATTGTTAAAGATGTGTTGGAGCAGTCCGGTATTGAAATTGATGTTTTGGACATTGGCGGAGGTTTTCCTTCTTGTTACCCGGGAATGATGCCTGCTAAGTTGTCGACTTATTTTGATGAGATTTTAGATGCTATATCAAGCTTGGAATTGCCAGGAAATTGTGAGATTTGGTGTGAACCTGGAAGAGCTTTGGTTGCCGAAAGTGCTTCGCTGGCGGTTAGGGTTGAAGGCAGAAAGCAAAATATGCTTTATATTAATGATGGCACTTATGGTGGGTTATTTGATGCAGGAAGTTTGAATTTTATTTATCCCGCTAAAGCCCTAAGATTTGGAGGTGTCGAGCTTGATTCTCAGATGGAGCCTTTTGGATTTTATGGGCCGACTTGTGACTCCGTGGATGTTATGAAAGGGCCATTTTATTTGCCAAAAGACATTAAAGAAGGTGACTATATCGAAATTGGTCAATTAGGAGCTTATAGCAGGGCGCTTCGAACTAATTTTAATGGCTTCGGATTAAGTGAACAAAAGATGGTAAGTGATAAGCCTTTATTGAGCAATTATGATCTAGAAGGGATTTCAGATAATTTGGATAAGAATGATAATATCAGAACTTTAAAAAAAGGAACAATATAGATGGTTACAAAAAAAGAATTATTGAATAAAGAAGTTGAGCATATCGATATCACTAAGTTTGATGCGAGGCCAATTATTGAGCAAATGGACAAGATGTCTTTTACCTCAAGAGATTTGGCTAGGGCTTGCGAAATTTTTAATATGATGTTGGCTGACAAGGATTGCTCGATAATTCTGACTCTTGCTGGGTCAACGTCAGCTGGAGGTTGTATGGATTTATATTCTGACCTAATTAAATATAATATGGTTGATGCAATAGTTTCTACCGGAGCGGCAATTGTTGATATGGACTTCTTTGAGGCTTTAGGTTATAAGCATTATCAAGGAACACCTTTCGTGGATGATAAGTTGTTGAGAGAAAATTATATCGATAGAATTTATGACACCTATATTGATGAAGAAGATTTGCAGAAATGCGATAATGTGATTCTTGACATAGCTAATGGATTAGAAAAAAGACCTTATTCTTCTCGTGAGTTCATTTATGAGATGGGAAAATTCTTGAAGAAAAATTCTGTTAAAAAGAATTCTTTGATTGAGCAGGCTTATGATAATGATGTGCCAATTTTTTGCCCTGCTTTTACCGATTCCTCTGCTGGATTTGGTCTTGTTCTTCATCAGGCAAAAAATCCTGGAAATCATTTGACTATTGACTCTATCGCGGATTTTAGGGAATTAACTGACATTAAAATTGCAGCTGGAACAACGGGACTAATGATGATAGGTGGTGGAGTTCCAAAGAATTTCGTGCAAGATACGGTTGTATGTGCGGAGATCTTGGGAGCAGAAGTTGAGATGCATAAATATGCTGTGCAAATTACTGTTGCTGATTCAAGGGATGGAGCTTGCTCTTCTTCTACTCTTAAAGAAGCTTGTTCATGGGGTAAGGTCGACACTGCGTATGAACAAATGGTTTATGGGGAAGCAACTTCTCTTATTCCTCTTTTGGCATCTGACGCTTATCATAAAGGCTTGTGGAAGAATAGGAAAAGAAGGAACTTTTCAAAGCAATTTTCGACAGGCCTCTAGGATCCCTAATATATCTGATTGATTTATTGTAACTAAGCAGTATTTTTTAGTTGAAATTTTTTGTCTTGGTAACTTTGATTGATTAATAATGGTTAGAAATAACTCTCTGGTAAAATTAGCCTTGCTGTATTTGGTGTTGGTGTTCTTTGTGATTTTTAATATATTTGATGTTGGCGTTATTGGCTTTTCTAATATATTGCCGCTATTTGACGTGGCCGCTATATTTTATTTTGCGGTATATAAAAGATTTATTTCCACTTGGTTTGTGTTTTTGATAGGGCTTTGGGCTGATTCCCTTATGGGCAGTGCTTTGGGTGTGTCTTCATTATGCTATATTGCTTTGATTAGTTTATTCTCTTTCTTGAATCACAAGATGTATATTAGGGATAACTTTGTTCAAATTTGGCAGCAATTTATTGTTTTTTGCTTTTTATTTTTGATGTCTAGATATCTGGTTTTGTGTCTGATAAATGGTTCTTTCTACGATGCTTTGGATTTATTCGTGAGATTTGTTATTACCTCGTTATTATATGTGTCTTTGCACAGACTCTTTGATTATATGTCACGAAAATTGATGGAGGAATATTAGTGCTTCGTGATTTTAGGAAGAACAGAGTATTCAACCGTAGAGCATTATTAGTCGGCCTAGCGCAGGGGTCATTGGCTGGCGCCCTTGTGATGCGATTGAGTTATTTACAACTCGCAAAGCATAAGGCTTATGCGATGCAGTCTGACAGCAATAGAATTAAGCCTACTATAAATCCGTCTCCGCGAGGTGTTATCTATGACAGGAATGGCGTTGCTTTGACGCAAAATGATAGTAGCTACAGGTTGTTACTGTATTTAGACAGAAGAATGGACAAAAAGGCGCTGATTGATAAATTAGCTAAGGTCCTTGATCTGAGTGCTAAGCAAAAAGAGTCCTTTTTGAAGAAAATAAAAAATGCGAGACGAAAAAGTGTCATATCTTTGATGGATAATTTAGATTGGGATGATTTGGCCCGAGTTGAAAGTAATTCATATGCTTTGGGTGGTGTTAGAATTGAAAGAGGAATTATAAGAAAATATCCGTATCCACAAGAAACAGCACATGTAGTGGGGTATGTTTCTTCTCCCTCAGAAAGTGAAATGCAATATTCGCAGTCAAATTTATTTATGCATCCTGATTTTAGAGTGGGTAAGTCCGGCCTGGAGAAGTCTTTCGATGAGAGCTTGAGGGGTAAATATGGGGTTAGTTATGTTGAAGTTAATGCTTTAGACGTTCCACTTAGAGTTCTGTCAAAAGATGACACAACTAAGGGTAGCCCTTTATATTTAACTCTTGATTTGGAGTTGCAGAAGTTCGTTACGCAAAGGATAAAAGATCAAAGTGCCTCTGTGGTGGTTATGGATGTTGGTAGTGGTGAAATTTTGGCTTATGTTTCAAGCCCATCTTTTAATCCAAATAATTTTGTCGAAGGTATTTCGCATGAATATTGGAAAGAGGTTAGTGAGGATAATCGAAATCCCATGCATAATAAGCCTATAGCTGCTCTTTATCCTCCGGGGTCTACTTTTAAGATTATGGTAGCCCTTGCTGCTTTGGAAGCGGGCATAAGCCCTGATAGAATAATCAGGTGCCCTGGCTATTATCGTTTAGGAAGGAGAAGATTCCATTGTTGGAAAGAAGGCGGTCATGGTAGCGTAGATTTGGGGCAAGCAATTGCACAATCATGTAATACTTATTTTTATTCTCTGGCTAATAAGCTGGGAAGCCAAGCCATATATGATGTGGCTAAGAAATTTGGTTATGGTGAAGAATTTGATATTGGATTGCCTGGTTTTAAGAGTGGAATTTTGCCCAATAGCGACTGGAAGATTAAAAATAATCGAGGAGTATGGGTTGGAGGAGATACGTTAAACATGTCCATTGGTCAAGGATCTTTGTCGGTTAATCCATTGCAAATGGCTGTGGCTGCAGCAAGGGTCGCAAATGGTGGTTATAATGTGAATCCGCAATTGGTGAAGAATTATAGTAAGAACAGACAGAATTTTAATCTCGGGATTGATAGTAAAAATATCGACTTTGTTAGAAATGCAATGAGCGATGTAGTCAATACAAAGAAAGGAACAGCTTATTGGACGCGCACAAGGTTGAAAGATTTTGCGATGGCTGGAAAAACTGGAACTTCTCAGGTAATATCGAAAAGAGAGTCAGAAATGACGGAGAAAGAAAATAAATTAAATGCGAATCACGCTATATTTACAGGGTTTGGTCCAACGAGCAATCCAAAATATGCTATTTCTGTAGTGGTAGAACATGGCGGAAGTGGTTCTGCCGCTGCGGCCCCGATAGCTAGAGACGTATTTAAGAAAATCGCTCAAAAGTAGTTATATTTGAGTAAGATATCATCTTTTTAAGATATTTGCCAAAATGCTAGGAAGGGCTAGAGGCGTTGGTATAATTTGTGCTTGCAAATTTGAAATTTATTAGCACAATCCGCTCGCTTAATTATTAAAAAATTAATTTTAATTTAGAAACGAAACAAATGAGTAATATTGGAAAAATAACACAAGTAATTTCTGCGGTTGTTGATGTAGAATTTGAGAATGGTGAGTTACCTGCTATTTATAATGCTTTGGAATGTGAAAATAACGGTAAAAAATTAATTCTAGAAGTTTCTCTTCATATCGGCGAAAGGGTTGTGCGTACTATCGCAATGGACTCAACTGATGGTCTTGTAAGAGGTCAAGAGGTAAAAGATTCTGGTACAGCTATTTGTATCCCAGTTGGGGAAGAAACTCTTGGTAGAATCATGAACGTAGTTGGTGATCCAATCGATGAAAAAGGTCCTATAGAATCAAAAGGCAGACGCCCTATACACGCTGAGGCTCCTGATCTTACTAGACAATCAACTGAAACAGAGATTTTGGTTACTGGTATTAAGGTAATCGATCTTTTGGCTCCTTATTCTAAAGGTGGTAAAATTGGTTTATTCGGTGGTGCTGGTGTTGGTAAAACTGTATTGATTATGGAATTAATTAATAACGTTGCTAAGGCTCACAGTGGATATTCAGTTTTTGCTGGTGTTGGTGAGAGAACACGAGAAGGGAATGATCTTTATCATGAAATGATCGACTCAAATGTTATTGATGTTGATAATTTGAAAAATTCAAAAGTGTCTCTTGTTTACGGACAAATGAATGAGCCTCCTGGAGCGCGTGCAAGAGTTGCTTTGACTGGATTGACACAAGCAGAATACTTCAGAGATGAAGAAAACCGCGATGTACTTTTCTTCGTTGATAACATCTTTAGATTTACTCAAGCTGGTTCGGAAGTATCAGCACTACTTGGTAGAATCCCGTCAGCTGTTGGTTACCAACCAACTCTTGCTACGGAAATGGGAACTATGCAAGAAAGAATTACATCTACCAAAGATGGTTCAATTACTTCAGTTCAGGCTATTTATGTACCGGCTGATGATTTGACTGATCCAGCTCCTGCTGCATCATTTGCGCATTTGGATGCGACAACTGTACTTTCAAGACAAATTGCTGAGATTGGTATTTATCCGGCTGTTGATCCTTTGGATTCTACTTCAAGAATTTTGGATCCAAGAATCGTTGGGGAAGAGCATTATAACGTAGCAAGAGAAGTTCAAAAGATTTTACAGGCTTATAAATCTTTGCAGGATATTATTGCTATTCTTGGAATGGACGAACTATCTGAAGAAGATAAGTTGGTAGTTGCAAGAGCTAGAAAAATTCAAAGATTTTTATCTCAGCCATTCCATGTAGCTGAAGTATTTACTGGTTCTCCAGGTACATTGGTTGATTTGAAAGATACAATTTCGGGCTTCAAAGAAATTTGCGAAGGTAAATATGATCATTTGCCAGAAGCTGCCTTTTATATGGTTGGTGGAATTGAAGAAGTTATTGCTAAAGGTGAAAAACTTTTGGCTGAAAATAAATAAATTGAGATGCCTAAGTTAAATTTAGAAGTTATTTCCAAAACTGGCGTTGTCTTTAGTGGGCAATGCTCTCAGGCCGTTGTTCCTTGTATCGAAGGGGAAATCGGCTTTATGGTTGGTCACGAGATTGTCGTGGCCATCGTTAAAGAGGGTAAAATCAAGATCCTTGGAGATGAAGACAAGTTGATAGAAGAAATTGATGTTGAAAGTGGATATGTTGAGATGAAAGGAGAAAATGATCTAGTAGTGTTGATTGACTAGATGACAGGTCTTATATCCTCTTAAGTTCTTTGAAGACTCCCTTAATATTTACCTGTAAGACAAGAAAAACACTATATAGCGCTAGCCATATAGTGTAAGAAGTTGATGTTGAAAGCTTATTTTTCCTTTGAGTTTAGGAAGCAACGAGCAGCAAGACCAGAAGCTATTTTATCATTCAAAGACTTGTCAAATCTTTTGCCGCCTAATTCTTCTTTAAGACCGCTATAATCAGACATGAAGCTATATAGTTCTGCAGTTATTTTTGCCATTGTTTCATGGTCAAAATCATAATCTTTATAGAATTCATGAGCAGTGCTCATGGCTTTTAAAAGTAGTTCTTTGTCATCTTGGTTGAATTTTTTTTCTTCTTCTTTACCAGTTATTATTTGATTCGGGCTGATATGCAATACTTCAGCGAGTTTTCTTAGAACTTGGGGAGACACACCGTTTCTACCATTTTCAAAGCCCCAGATAAGTTGTTTTGATACACCGGCAAGTGTGGCTAATTCGGTTTGGCCAATATTTTGGCTTTTTCTTAGTGTTTTTAGGTAATTTTGGGACATTTGACAAAAATTAAGGTTAAAATGTAGCATTACTTTATTTGTAGTAAAAGAATTGTCAAATAGAGTGTTGTTTGTTTTTTATTTTATTAATGATTGTCCTATAGATAGATTCTAACTTAGAAAGAAGGATATTTGATTCTGAGAAAGTTTAGTTGAGATGTAAACTTTGCCGCTATGTTGTTCAATTAATTTAGTAGCGATACTTAGGTCTAGCCTTTTGTCTCTTGGGCTATTGATAATTGAGTCTTTGCTGGAATCGATAATTTCAGTGCTTTCGCATTTCTTGCCATTATCAGAAATAACAAAGGTGGGTTTACCATCCTTTTGTCGTGAGAATATTCTAATTTGCGGTTTGTCTCTTTCTATTTTGTTGAGTGAGTAAATGGAATTTTCGATAAGGTTGATAAATATTTGGATAAAATGCGTTTGTGAGGCATTAATCATAAGATTAGGGTCAATTGAGATTTTTAGGTTGAATTTTCTTAGGCTATCTTCTTTTAGTTTCTTAGCTGTTTCAATAGCCTCAAAAACATTGAAGTCTGTTCTTTTAATATCTTTTTGTAGGAGGGACAGGTTTTTAAGATTGTCAATCGTAGAATGAATTCTCAACGTTCCTGTGCGCATGTCTGCATAAATGTCTTTTAGTTCTTCATTATCAGTGTAATTGCTAATGTTGCCGAGTGCGTTAAGGGCAGTGATTGTGAAGTTTAGGGGGTTGTTAATCTCATGGATTAACTCCGCTGAGAGATCAGCGGTGGCTTCATTTTTTTCTTTATTGATTAGTTGTTCTTGTGCTTTTTTTATTTCTTCGATTTTTCTGTTTAGTTTATAATTGAGGCAAAAATGCTGAAATTGCAATTTTGATTTGAGGTTAGTCGCAGTTACTCCTACGACAGAGGCTAGGACTAGAGTAAATATGTTATTATAAACTATGCCAAAAGTTGTGATGTCGGTGCATAAGACGGCGCTAAGATATATTGATATTGAGAAAATACTAAACATTAGTATTTCTTTCTTGGTCAGGGGTAGCAATATTGCAGCGGTTAATATGAGTAGAATTATGGCATTATAATAAGCGAGATCAAATTTATTTGAGATTACAATCATGTAGCAGATCAAGGCCTGTATCAGAAAAAGCCAGGAGAAAGTTAAGGCTCGTATAAATGACTTATTTATTGTTTTATGAAAATGAAGCCATAAAATGACGAAGGTGAGAGCGGTGCAGACTAGCCTGGCGTATAGGAATTCAGTAAAAAATTCATTATATAGTAGATAATCCGAGCTCGCACCAATTGGAACTAGTAAAATACTTAAGATGCAGCCAACTATTGAGCCTTTAATTTTTAGGGCGGTGATATGTTGACGGTAGTCTTGTTTAATTTGGCTCATAAGTATTAAATAACATCAAAGATAATGACTAAACCTTCAAAATACGCTGGAAAATATTTAATAATATTAGTTGATGATGAAGAAATATCTCTAAAATATTTTCACAAAGAATTTAATTCAAACTATAAAGTTATTACAACTACAAATCCAGAAGAAGTTCTGGAAATTGTTGACGCAAGGCCCGGAGAAGTCGCGTTAGTAATATCTGATCAAAGGATGGGACGTATTAAGGGTGTTGATTTATTGACTTTAATTAAAGATAAAGATCCAGAAATCATTAGGGTTTTAACTACGGCTTATGCGAGCTTAGAAGATAATATTGAGGCTATTAATAAGGGAAATGTTTTTGCTTATTTGATGAAACCTTGGAATATTGAATATGTTGAAGATGTTATTAATAGGTCTCTAGATGAATTTGGGCGTAGGAAAAACTATCTTAGTTTAAGCTCTTCTATCGCTAGTGAGATGAGAAGTCCGCTGAAAACGGCGTCAGAATCCGCCGAGATGATTAGAGCGAAATTATCTAATTATAAATCAATTGATGGTGTATCTGGAGTTAGTGAAGGTGATTTGGATGAAATTGTAAACTTGAGTAACGACCTATCCTCTCTAGCGAAGAGAGGAAATATAATAATTGATACAATATTAGATAGTTTTGAGTCAAAAACTGTTGATACAGCTTCTTTCAAGAATTTTAAAATTAGCCATATTCTAAAATCTACATTCTTACAATTTGAATTTTCTAAGGAAGAAGGTGAAATGATGGATTTAAGGATGAAAGGCGATGAAGATTTTGAATTGAGATGTAATGACATATTATTTGGCTATGCTATTAATATTCTATTAACGAATATTTCGGAAAATGATCCAAAAATCACAGGGATAGATTGCGTTGTTAAAAAAGGCATCGGTGGTTTTAACCGCATAGAAGTTTTCGCGGATAAAAGGTTTGATATTAATATCCTAGACGCATTTGGTATATCTTTTGATTTTGGCAGGAGGGTTATTGAAGACTTCGGTGGTAAGATTTCGAGCTCGAAAGGTGCAATTATAATTGAGTTGCCAAAGGTTGGGAGAATCAAAGAAGATGGTCAGGAATGTAGAATTTTAATTCTGGGTAAGGAGAGCTTTTTTGGTAACTTAAAAGGAAGCCCTAATGTTTTCTCTGAAGACCTGGTTTGTAAAGTTTGTGGAGATTTTAAAGGAGCTTTAGAAGAAGCAAAAATCAATGATTACGATGTGATCTTGGTTGAGAATAAAAAAGAATTCTCGGGTTTCTGGGATGAAATTAGGCGTTTTGATTCTTTAACCGCCGTTTTATCTTTATCTAGCTTGGGTGAATCTAGTTTAGTGGGAGAAGTTGACGGAGTTATATACGCGGATGAAATGAAGAATAGAGACTTTAGGTCTCTTGCTAAATGGGCTATGGCTGAGTTGAGTGAAAAATATTATGAGAATATTAACTTTGAAGGAATCCTAAAAGGCAAAAGAATATTAATGGCTGACGATGAACACTTTAATATTATTCTTGGTTCGAAATATTTCTCTGATTTAGGAGCCGAAGTTGTAGAGGTAAGAGATGGATTGTTGGCACTTGAGAGCTTTGAGACAGCAAAATACGATTTGGCATTGATTGATATAAATATGCCTAACCTAAGTGGAATTGAGGTGGCAAAAAAGATTAGAGAAATTGAAAAAAACCAGGGTTCGCAACCCACTCCATTAATAGCTTTCACGGCGGATGATGATAAGGTTAGAGTTAGAGAAATATTAAAGGCAGGCTTTGATGATTATTTTATCAAAAGTACTAAATATAATAATTTGGCTAGATTGATGTCGTTATATTTAGGCGGCTAAGAGTTATCTTGCTCAACATCGTATTCTTCGATAAGAGTTATTTTTCCTGATTTTTTGCCTTCAATCCCTAGGTCCGAGATATTTTGAATTGCTGAGTAAATGCCTCTATTCATGGTTTTGGCCATTTTGTTGTGCGTGTTTAGTGCTTTGTTTAGGGATTTCCCTAGGTCTGTTGATTCTTTGAAAACTACGGACACGTTGTCTAATAGTCGTCCTACCGCAATTTTTAGGCTTTCAACATTTTTTTGTTGTTTGGTGCGGTCAATAACTATGCGGGTTTGGGAGAGGAAGTTTATTAGGCCTATGGGTGAGGATACAATTACTCCGCTCTCTAGGGCTCTTTGTTCGAAGTTTGGGTCGATTTGGCTTACAATGTTGAGCATTTTTTCTGTTTGTAGGAACATTATTATTAGGATTTTGTAATCTTTGGCATTTTTGCTTAATAGACTTTCAAAAAGAGAATTGGCGTAGTCTTTCTTTTTTAGGGAGTCGAGGTGACGTCGGAAGGATTCTTTGATTTTTGCGAGGAGTTCTTTTTCTTTTTCTTTGTCATTATCGATGATGGCTTGTTCTAGTTCGATAAAATGAGGGGAAGATTTTGAGTCGATGATTGCGACTTGGTCTCCGGGGAAGAAAAGCAGAGCGTCTGGTCGGCTGCCTTCAGAGCTATTGGCGGAGAAGTCGGAGAAATGAGATTGTAGAATATAGTCGCCGGAGCTTTTTAGGCCTTCTCTTTCTCTTAGGCCGGAGCTTTTAAGGATATTTTCTAGGGTGATTTCAGCTGTTCGGCCAGCAGAGCCGGGGTTAAGAAGTGCTTGCTTTGTTAAGCTGATATCTTTTGAAGATTCTTTGACTTGGTCATTTAAGGAGGTGACTTTTGATGTTACGTTTTCGAAATCTTTAAAGAGAGTATGTGTTATTTTTTGGATATTTTCTTCTTGTCCTTTAGAAATTTTGTCTTGTTGTTCTTGGTTTTTGAGAAGTAGTTTTTCTGATAATTGTAATAAGGCGGTTTCTTTCTCCAAGCTCCACTCTTGGGATTTTTCCGCTAAATGTTTGTTTGATTGATCTAGTAAGAGGTTTTCTTTTTCTAGGTTGAAATTTTGGATTATGAGGTTGGAGTTTGCTTCTGTTATATCTTGGTTTTTATGAATAAGGCTATCTATCTCATCTGAGTTTTTTTGGTTAAGGAAGCGATTTTTTGTAGTAATGACGAAAATCAGGCTTATTAGAATTATGATGATAGTAGAAAAAACCAGGGTAATAGCCATTGTAATTTGTGATAAGATTATTATCTTGAAATTGTGATTTGAGGCGGACCCTCAAACAGTTCCAAAATCTAAATAGAAGCGAAGAATATGGTTAAAAAAATAACAAAACAAGATATTAACAAAGAAGAAAAAAGCGCTTTGAAGAAGGATGTAAAAGAATTGCAGATGCAGATATTTCACGCTTTGCCTCTTAGAGATACGGTAATTTACCCTTTTAATACTACCACTATCTTGGTGGGCAGGCATAAATCTTTGGCTTCGGTTGAAGAAGCAAAAAAGGCTGATCTTCCTATTTTTGCTATTAGCCAGACTAATCCAGATACTGACGGATTCGTGGAAAATAATTTATTTGCCTCGGGCACTTTATGTAAGATTATTGAGTCTATTAGAACCCCGGATGGGTCTTTGAAGGTTATTTTACAAGGTATTATTAGGGCTGATTTAGTTGAAATTTTGGATTCGAAAGAGTCATTCCTATGTGCAGTGGACGTTGTGGCCGAAGAAAGCAAAGCGACTAATAATAAGGAATTATTGGGCCTGATTAAGGCTTGTATTGAGAGCTTTACAAAATATGCGGCTCATAATAAGAGAATTACAGCAGATGTTTTGGCTTTGGTTACGAAAGTGAAGTCTCCGGAAGAGATTGTTTATTTGATGGCGTCTTATGTAAGTGGTGTGATGAAGGATAAATATAGAATTTTGTCTGAGAAAACTATTACGAAGAAGCTTTATAAGTTGTTAGAATTATTACGTGTTGAGATTGAGATTGGTCAAACTGAAGAAAGAATTACTAAGTCAATTCATGAAAAATTTTCTAAGCATCAAAAGGATATTTATTTAAACGAGCAGCTTAAAAACATTAAGAAGGAGCTTGGGCAAGATGAGGAAAGTGAGAATGAAGAGTTAAAAGAGAAGATTGGAAAGTTAAAACTGACCAAAGAAGTTAGCAAGAAATGCAGTGGAGAGTTAAATAAGTTAGAGAAAATGAATCCGTACGCTTCAGAAGCTGGTGTAGTTAGAAACTATTTGGATTGGATAGTTAACTTGCCGTGGAGTAAAAAAACTAAACTTTTGAGTGACTTGGATAAAGCGCAGAAGGTTTTGGATAAGCATCATTATGGTTTGCAAAAAATCAAAGATAGGATTTTAGAATTCATCGCAGTGCAGATTAAGACTAAAGACTCTAAAGGTCCGATCTTATGTTTGGTCGGAGCTCCTGGTGTTGGTAAGACGTCTTTGGCTAAGTCAATTGCGGAAAGTCTGGGTAGAAAATATGTTAAGGTATCACTTGGCGGTGTTAAGGATGAGTCGGAAATTAGAGGCCACAGAAAGACATACATTGGGGCGATGCCAGGTAGAATAATTCAGTCTATGAGAAAGGCAGGGACGGTTAACCCTATGATGTTGTTAGATGAGATTGATAAAATGTCTAATGATTTAAGGGGTGACCCGGCGGCGGCTTTGCTTGAGGTTTTGGATCCGGAGCAAAATAGTAGCTTTTCTGATCATTATTTAGAAGTTGAATATGATTTGTCTAAGGTAATGTTCGTAGCAACCGCTAATAGCCTGGCTACTATCCCTATTCCTTTGAGAGACAGAATGGAGATTATTAATCTGTCTGGATATACGGAATCAGAGAAACTGAACATCGCTAAGGATTATTTAGTGCCAAAACAAAGAAAAGAAAATGGTTTGAGCATTAAGGAATTTAAAGTTGTTGATGATTCTTTGCTGACTTTGATTAGGAAATATACTTTTGAGGCCGGGGTTAGGAACTTGGATCGTGAAATTGCAAAATTGGCGAGAAAAGTTGTTAAAGAAATTGTTACGAAAGTAAGAAAGTCGGTGGTGATTAGTGACAAAAATCTAAAGGATTATGCTGGTGTTGAGAAAAGCCAGTTTGGCGTGGCAAAGAAGCACGACGCGGTTGGAATCGCTACCGGCTTGGCTTATACGCAGTATGGCGGAGACTTGCTTGATATTGAGGTATTGAAATTTGAAGGAGCTGGAAAGGTTTTGACCACCGGTAGATTGGGTGACGTGATGAAGGAATCTGCGAGTGCGGCTTTAAGTTATGTTAGGTCTATTGCGAAGAATCTTAATGTGGATGCGAAAAAATTTAATAAATTTGATTTTCATATCCATGTTCCTGCCGGTGCGACACCAAAAGATGGGCCTTCAGCGGGTGTGGCACTTACTGTCTGCTTGGCTTCGATTATTTCTAATAAGAAGATTAGGAAGGATATTGCTATGACTGGTGAGGTTACTTTGTCGGGGAAAGTTTTGGAAATTGGTGGTTTGAAGGAAAAACTTCTTGCGGCTTTGAGAGGAAAGATCAAAATAGTTTTAATTCCTGAAGATAATAGAAAGGATTTAGAAGAGATGCCAAAAGAAGTTTTGGATCAATTGACAATAAAGCCGATTTCTCATGTGGAAGAAGCTATCAAAGAATGTTTAGTAAAATAACTCTTAAAAATGGAAAATAATAAAAATATCTTAATGGCGACAATTTTGTCGGCGATCGTTTTAGTTGGCTGGACCTGGTTTTTTGAAAAGCCTAGACTTGAGAAGAAAGAAGAACTACATAAGGAATATTTACAAAGCCGTAATGGTAGTGAAGAAGTTCAAAGAGTTGTAAAAACTTCTGTAAAAAAAGACGTTGTAGAATCTAAGGGCTTGTCTATTGAGGCGGCTGTTAGTTTTAAAGACAGAGCAGATATCATTAAAGAGGGAGAGAGAGTAAAAATTTCAAGCCATAGCTTGCATGGGTCTATTCTGTTAAGGGGCGCGAGGTTTGATGATCTGACTTTGGCAAAATATTTTAAAACTACGAAGAAAGAAGAAGAAGTAATTTTGTTTTCGCCGTCAGACAGTAAAGAAAGATACTTTGCTGATTTTGGATGGGCTAGCTCGGATAAGAACTTAGATTTACCTGGACCAAATACTTTATGGAAATCTGATAAAAAGAATCTGACTCCTGAATCTGGGGTTACGCTAACTTGGCAGAATAAACAAAGGATTAAGTTCGTAATCAAGGTTTCAATTGATGATGATTACATGTTTAGCGTTGATCAAGAAATCATTAATGGTTCAAGAAAAGAAATTTCAGCGGCTGTTTATGGAAGAGTTAATAGAAGTTTGGGTCAGTTGGAAAAATCAATTTACATTTTGCATGAAGGTGCGATTGGTGAGTTTGATGAGATATTAAATGAGGTTACTTATAAAGACCTGATTGATGATGGAAAAGTTAAGTTTGAACAGAAAAAAGGTGGTTGGCTTGGAATTACTGATAAATATTGGTTGAGCTCGATTTTACCGGATAAGAAATTGCAATATAACGCCTCTTTCGACTTTAAATATCATAATCAAAATAAGTTATTTAATACTGAGTTTATTGGTCAGGAATATAAGTTGGCGCCAAAAGAAAAATTAGAATTTAATCACCATCTATTCGCTGGTGCGAAGAAAGTTAAATTGCTTGATCAATATAGAGATGATTATGACGTTAAGCATTTTGATAAGGCGGTTGATTTTGGTTGGTTCTATTTCTTGACGAAACCTTTCTTTTACATGATTTCATTCTTTAATGATTTGCTTGGTAATTTTGGTTTGGCAATTTTGGCAATGACAGTTTTGGTTAAAGCTGCATTATTCCCAATGGCGAATAAGTCTTATAGAGCAATTGCTAAAATTAAGCAATTGCAGCCACAAATTGGAAAATTTAAAGAAAAACACGGTAAAGATAAAATATCTTTTAATAAAGAGATGATGGCTCTTTATAAGCAGGAAAAGGTTAACCCTGCTTCAGGATGTTTGCCGGTTGTTTTCCAAATTCCTATTTTCTTCTCTTTGTATAAAGTGTTGTTTGTGACTCTGGATATGAGACACGCAACATTCTATGGATGGATAAGTGATTTATCGGCTCCGGATCCAACAACAATGTTTAACTTATTTGGATTATTGCCATTTGATGTGGGACCTTCTATGACGATTGGTATTTGGCCGATTTTGATGGGACTAACCATGTTCATTCAGCAAAAATTAAGTCCGGTTAGTTCTGATCCGATGCAGACTAAAATTTTAAAATGGATGCCGGTAGTATTGGTATTCGTTTTATCTGGTTTCCCAGCTGGTTTGGTAATTTACTGGACTTGGAGTAATACATTGTCTGTGTTGCAGCAATATGTTATTGTTAGGAAATATAAGTAATCGAATTTTATTGATTAGGCAGGAATGGTCTTGCAACCCTTTCCTTAAATGTTTATGTCTTTATGAAATGAATATAGGGTCGGGGGTGCATCCCGAGACCCGCCGCATATCTTGATGGCCGAGGCTTTTCTGTTAAGAAAACAGGCTAAACGCATGTTTTTAAGAAAAGCGGGAAAAGGAGCGTAAGCGACGTATTCCCAGAGGGATTGATCCTCTTCGAGCAAAGCAAGAAAAGGGATTAATTCAAGGTTAACACAAAGTACATCTTTTATGATGTATTACCAACTTTTTACACGGAAGGATGGCCGAGTGGCTTAAGGCGCACGCTTGGAAAGCGTGTGTAGGGCTCAAACCCTACCGAGGGTTCGAATCCCTCTCCTTCCGCCATCCTACTCTCTTCGAGCTACGGCTGGCAGGCCATTAAAGGATGATGTTTTCTTTATACTCCCTGAGGGATTAGAACCCGATCAGACTGGTTCGACAAATGACGCAGAAACGATTCATAATCGTTTTGAGTAATTTGGACGCGTAGCGAAGCGGCAGCGCCCGAAGGGTGAGGAAAAGCGCTAAGAGCTTTTGTGAATTATAACTTCGTAATAAATTGAGCGAACAGCGAATTTAGAAAAATCTTGCGTTTGCAAGAGAGCAAAGCGAACGCCATCATCTAGAGTCCACCTAATAAAGTTCTTTCGAGCCAAAAAAAATAATCGTTATTTTTATAGTAGCAGATCATCCTTAATCTCAATAAAACTAGAAGAAGCGGCAATTAAAGAATCAGCGGTTAAGTTCCTTACCCCATAAATTTCAACCGAATTGTTAAAATTCTTTCTAAGTTTCTGTACCAATAAATCAAAATCACCATCCCCAGAAAGCAAGATAACTATGTCAGATTCCTGAGCGTGTTCAATTACATCAAGAGTAATACCAACATCCCAGTCTCCTTTCGCCGAGCCATCGCTTCTTTGGATATAGGGTTTTAATTTTACTTCGAATCCGATAGCGCGTAAAATATTCTGGAATTGTTTCTGTTTAGGATCGTTTCGAGAAGTTGCGTAAGCAAAAGCTTGAACGACTTTCCTATTTTTTGTAGCTTTAGCCCAAAAAGCGTTATAGTCGAAATTCTTTTGGAATTGTTGTTTGGTGGTGTAGTAAATATTTTGAACGTCAACAAAAATGCTTACGGTTTTCATGGTTTTATCTATTGAATTATACAAGTGCTACTAGTTGGCCCATTTAATGCACTTTCAAGTTTTCTAACGGATGCTTTGAGGTTCTCTTCTCGTACATAGCAGGAAGTTTTGGGCTCTGTTTTGGTGGTTTCTTCTTCACGGATTGCGTTTAATAAGAAGCGGCCTGTTTCTTTCATATTATTATTAACAATAAAATTGACGTTTTGATCAATTTCCTTGTCGTCTAATAAGAGCAATAGTTTTTTAGTAATATCATCATTGGAATTTTTCACTGTTAATATTAAAGGGGTATGGCCATCTTGATTCACCTCATTTCGATTGATTCCTGGGGTGTTTAATAAAATAGTTGCCGCATTGTCATTATTAGCTTCTATTGCGTAAGGCAGTAAAGATTCTGCGATTCTCCTTATTTTATGATCTAGGCGCCCTGAAAATTCTTTTGAAACTTTTTCTAAAACTCTACAACTTTCAGTTATGTGCTCAGGCGGTAATTTGGAAATAAGTAATTTTAAAACTGGATCTTTATCGTGTGAAATGGCGGCGTTAAGTATTATATTCTCTGATAGGCTTTGTTCTATCGGAGTTTCTATTTCGTTCATTTTTAACAATAATTCTATTGATTTGCAATATCCGGATCTCGTCGCGGCTAGAAGAAGTGTTATTGGATCTTCTAAGACTTTGGAGTTTACGTTAGCGCCGAGTTGTTGCCAAAGCCTGGCTTTGCCTTCGTGATTTTTTATTACTTCTTCGACCAAGGCTACGTCTTTTACGTTTTGAGTTAAGTCTGCCGGGTTAATTGTAATTGATTTATCTCGGATCCACCATTTTCCAGAATCTTCGGGATTTGGTGATGATAAATGGCGTTTTAAAATAATTTCTCCTGAATCATTTTGTTCTGCTTTTATTGAGCTTAATTTAAAAATATCGCCATTTTTATTTTTAATTCCGATGGTTCCGGGAAAGTTTATAGTCGCATATTCAAATAAATTATCAGTTCCATTTTTTAGAAATTCTTTTTCTAGGCCAAAATGTAGTTTATGTGAAATTGACTGATGTTTAGACCCAGAAGACACTACTATTTCAACATTTGATAAGGACTCTTCATCTTTAAGATCTTTTAATACTGCTCCGCAGAAGCATGATTCTATAAAAATCTTATCAGTGTTTTTGGCGCCTTTTTCTAGTAATGAAAGGGTCTGTGCGACAACTTGTCCGTCACTATCTTCATCTAATAGGGATTGATGAACGCTACGATTAGTTGGTTCTTCATCTTCTTCTCTTCCAAGATATGTTCCATGAGTGAAAAAGGTAATTTGTTCATATTTTTTATCAGGGCTAAGTTCCCCTGAGTAAAACTCGGCAACAGTTTTGGTTTCTAGTTGATGAGACATATCAAAATCAAGTAGTCTGGATGTGAGAGCAAGGTCTTGATAATGCACTAGCAATATATCAGTCTTCATAGTTTGAATATTTAAGTGTTACGATTAAAAGCGATAAGCTCCGCCAAACATCATTTCTAGGTCTGAAGAGTCATTTGAAAGTCCAAAATTCATTGCCCCGTCAATAGTGATATTCTTGGTTAAGGCGTAAACTACTCCAAAATCTAGAGTTTGTTGGAAATGTTTGCTATTTTCCGGGATTTGGCTGTGATAATATTCGATGTAGCCGGAAAGATTGTTGTTAAAGCTCTTCCCAATTACAAAAATATTAACAAAAACAGGTTTGTAATTTAGAGTGTCTGATCTTTTTAGGATAAGAGTTTGTGGGTTGTAAGTCAGGCTGTAGCCGTTTTTTAAGGCCAGCTCCATAGGTATTGAAATACCACCTTCATTGTAATTATTAGCTAGGTTATTGCTGTTAGTGGGAATCTTGAAAAAAGGAATTGCCGCAATTGAGAAATTTCCAGAATCATTACCGATAAAATTGTATTTTAGGCGTAGCGTGGTGTCGACAAAGCCATTGCTGCTTTGGGTACTACCGCTTTGGAGATCTTTTTGCTTTCGCCAAATTATGGGCGTGGTTATTATTTCAAACTCACTTGATTGCGTAATTCCGATCCTCAGAGCAGTTGAATTAAGGAATGATTGATTGGTGGTTCTTGAATCTGTCGTTTTAGTTTTGTCAAAAGAATAAAGGCTGGTTTCAATTTGGATACGTCCTGAATCGATGGTGTAAGAATTATCTGATTTACTTGGTCTCGCGGTAGACATATTGCGCATCTTGTCTTTTGGGACAGGATTAAATATGGAATATTTTGAGGCGATTGCGCTGTGGGAATTTAGTAAAATCCATATTGCGCAAAATAAACAGAGTTGGAGGATTTTATAAATCATATTTAGCCGATAATAATTTTATTTATTAGGATAATGGTAGTTTGGATCTTTTTTTATCTAAGGCAAATAAAGATGGAAAATGGTATAATTTGAAATTTAAAAATATTTTGATACCCTCTAGTTCGTTATAAGCTTTAATCACTAATAGAATATTAAAAAGAGTCTTCTAGATATTTACAAAATAGAAAGATGGGGTGTAGAGAAGTTAGAAAGAAAACCCAATGAAGCTGATGAATTGAGAAAGGGCCTGTCCTATAAATTCAAAAGATTGCTAGAATATGAATCAGAAGATTTTTCTAAGGATTTTGGGTTGGCAAAGAAAATATTGAAGGAAGTTTCTTTCTTATCTGAGAATCTGGATAGTGAACTTAACAGTCATTATTCCATGAGAGTTTTGCTGAAGGATATGGATATTTTGATTGAAAAAGCTAATAACAAAGTGCGCCAGATTTACAGAACACAAAAAACTATTGATAGCGTTTACAGGTCAAAAAGGCCTGAGGGTGATGAATCGGTTTCAGACATATTGAGAGTTGGATTCTTGAAAAGAAGAGTCAGGACTCAAAATGTGATTAGGCACCTAAGCAGAGTTAAAGTTGAAGTGTAAGAAATAAAAAAGATAAGAAGGAGCGAGTTCGCGCTATTTAAACATTCATATAAAAAGTATGACATAACTGATAGCCGAACAAAATTGCAGGCCCTTAAAACTGAAATTTCTGCGAGTATTTATGAGTTAGAAGGCGATATTTTTGCTTTAAACGAACTCTCCTACTAACGCTAATGCAGAAATTATCGCGGTATCGGTTTTTAATATTCTTGTTCCCAAGGATATTTTATGTAAATTTTCTTTTTGATACATTGCCTCAAATTCTCCTTTGCTGAAGCCTCCCTCGGGGCCGATCAGAATGACTATTTCTTTATTTTTTAATAGTTTTTTGGAGGTTAGGTCGGATAAAACTTTCAGAGCCCTGCCCTCCTCTTTCTCAAATAAAGTTTCGTCACACAGAATGTAGAGTTTGTTTGAGTCATCTTCTTTGAGAAATTTATCTAGTTTTTTTACTTCTTTTAGAGTTGGTACATCAGTTCTTTGGCATTGTTCGCATGCTTCCTTAATATTTACGCTAAAGCGTTCAGAATTGAGCTTGTCAGGGATTGTGTGCTGACTTATTAGCGGTTGGAAGTTTTTAACTCCCATTTCGGTGGCTTTTGTGGCGATAATGTCGATTTTGACGTTTTTTATTAGAGCAAAAGCGAGAGTTACGTTGGCTGTGTCTTTTTGTGGGGCGGTTTGTTCAATAGCTTTTAAAATCAGGGATTTTTTGTCTATTTGGGAGATTGAGGCTGAAAATTCGCCGTCAATTCCATTGAATATGTAGAGTTGGTCGCCTTGTTTTGATCTCATTACTTTTGTTAAATAATGAAAGTCATTATTGGTGATTTCAATTTCAAGATCAGGAGATAATTTTTTTGCATCGATAAAAAGCCTGATATTGTTGGTTTTAAGTTTCTTCATTTTGTGAAAATAACATTGCATTAGAAAAGTTAAGCGGCTATAAAGCCTCGCGTAAATGGTAAGATCCCTTAAAATACGGTGAGTAGTGGGGACCATAAAAAGTACTAAATATATTTAATGCTTATTTTTATTTGTTTAATAGCAATAATTTTTTCTTTGGCTTTCTTCCAAAAGGTCAAATACAGCAAGTTGCGCGCTAGCCTTACCAAGACTCCGGGAGTTTCCTCTTTGCCGGCTCATTATTCTTATTGTTTCGTTTTATGGTCGATTATCACACTTTGCATGGTGATGATAATTTCTGGTGGCGGCCTGTTTGGAGCATCATTGTCTGTCGTCTTAGTTGCGTCTTTACTGCTTGTAACAAATCAATTATTTCATAAAGGTTTTAATTCCAAAAAACATATTGAAGGTTTTGGTGTCGGTGTTCTTAGCCTAACTGCCGGTATTGGGATATTGATTACTGTTGTAATTACCGCTTCTATTATGTTTGAAGCATTAAGATTCTTTAAGTATGTTAATGTTTTTGACTTTCTATTTGGACTTAGCTGGAATCCTCAAGTAGCGATTACCAAAGATCAAGAAATTGGCGAAAGTGCGTTTGGTGTGGTACCAGTATTTTTGGGAACGATATTAATCATGCTAATAGCCATGCTTGTGGCTGTTCCTACAGGAATCATGGGCGCGATTTATTTATGCCTTTACGCAAAAAGAAAAACTAGAGATTATTTAAAGCCGATAATTGAGATTTTGGCTGGAGTACCAACGGTAGTGTATGGTTATTTTGCGGTGATTACTATTGCGCCGTTTTTTAAGAGTGTTTTTGCCTCCTTGGGTATTGATTTAGCATCTGAGAGTGCTTTATCTGCTGGTTTTGTGATGGGTGTGATGATTATCCCTTTCGTATTGTCTTTAACTGATGATGCTTTAAACGCCGTGCCTCAGGATTTAAAAGATGGCGCTTTGGCGATGGGAAGTACTAAGTCAGAAATGATTAAGAAAGTTGTGTTGCCCTCAGCAACACCAAGTATTGTCGGTGCAGTTATTTTGGCAGTTTCAAGGGCAATTGGTGAAACGATGATTGTGGTTATGGCGGCTGGTTTAGTGGCTAATCTGACATTTAATCCGTTAGACGCGGTGACCACTGCGACGGCACAAATAGTTACTTTATTAACTGGAGATACTGAATTTGATAGTCCAAAAACTTTGGCGGCCTTTGCTTTGGCGCTAACTTTGTTTATTTTTACCTTTCTTTTCAATATTATTGCTTTGATGGTGATAAAAAAATACAAGAAAAAATACAGTTAAATGGCACTTAAAAAAATTGAAAATTTAAAGAAAAGGCACCGCCAGGAAAAGAGGTTTAAAGCTCTTGGGATTTTGGCTATTGCTTTTGCTTTGGCCTTTTTGGTGATCTTATTTTCCATGATTATTTCTAAAAGCAGCGGCGCCTTTTTGAGAACGCAAATGGCGCTTGAAGTTGATCTTACTAAAGCTGAAAGTGTTGATAGTGTTAATTCTCGTCGAGTATTGAAAAAGGCTTTAAAAAGCAGATTTAAGACTGAGGGTTACTCGGAAGTTAATGATTTGTATCGGACTTTAAGTAAGCTTGGTAGGTGGGAACTTAATGATTATTTGGAAAGTGATGCAGAGTTAGTGGGCAAGAAAGCTGTCTTGTGGTTTAGTGCTGCGTCGTCTGTGGACATGTACATTAAACATGGAAATGAGGTGAACTTAAGTGAGAAACAAGTTGAATGGATTGATGATTTAGTGAAAAACGAGCAAATAAGAACGGTTCTTAATTGGAAGTTTTTTCAAAATGCGGATTCTAGAGAACCAGAAATCGCAGGAATTGGTGCCGGCCTTAAGGGTTCTTTCTTAGTAATGATAGTGTTCTTATTGTTTGCTTTTCCGGTTGGCGTTATGTGTGCTTTCTATTTAGAAGAATTCGCCAAGAAGAACAAAATGACTGACATTATTGAAATCAGTATCAATAATTTGGCCGCGATTCCGTCAATTATTTACGGTTTGCTTGGTCTGACTCTGTATCTGCAAATTATGCATTTGCCAAGGTCTTCAAGTATTGTTGGTGGAATGACTTTATTCATGTTGGTTTTGCCGGTTATCATTATTGCCACGAGAAATACGATTAGAACAATACCGGATTCAATTAGAGACGGAGCTGCGGCTTTGGGTGCCTCGAAAATGCAGATTGTTTTGCATCATTTACTGCCTTTGTCGATGCCAGGAATAATGACGGGAACAATTTTGTCTATTTCTAGAGCTTTAGGCGAGACAGCACCGCTTTTGATGATTGGGATGGTGGCATTTATTGCAGATATTCCTCAAGGCTTCTCGGATCCGACTACCGTGTTGCCAGTGCAAATTTATTTATGGTCTGATTCTCCAGAAATGGGTTTTGTTGAAAAGACCTCGGCGGCTATTTTGGTGCTTTTAGGATTTTTGGTAATGTTTAATTTGATAGCGATTATTGTAAGGAAGAAGTTTGAACGAAAGTGGTAGAGTTGTACCAATTAAATTCAATAACTGGTATTAGATGACTAAAATTGTTGGAATACTTAACCTTACTCCAGATTCGTTCTCCGATGGTGGCAAATTCGACTCAAAAGATGCTGCCCTATCCCAGGTAAAAAAATTAATAGATGACGGCGCTGATGTTATTGATATTGGTGCTGAATCAACTAGGCCGGGTGCCAAAAAGATTTCTTATCAAGAAGAATGGTCTAGGCTGCGAGGCATTCTGCCAGGCATTGTACAAATAGTTAAAAGCTCAGATAGGAAAGTTAAAACCAGCATTGATTCATATCATTTTGAAAATATTAAAAAATCCTTTGATGCCGGAATGGATATCATTAATGATGTAACGGGTTTAAGTGATGAGAGAATTGTAGATTTTATTGCTGCGAAGAATATTCAGACGATCTTAATGCATAATGAGAAGATAGAACCACTTGAAGGAGTGGTTTTGAACCAGCATCTAAATTTGACCAGCAAGATTTTTAGATGGGCTAGAGAAAAGATTAATTATTTAGAAAAAAAAGGAGTTAACCAAGAAAATCTCATTTTCGATGTAGGAATAGGCTTCGGTAAAGATACCGACCAATCAATGAGGATCTTGAAATACATACATTACTACAAATTACTAGGTCTACCACTTTACGTCGGTCATTCAAAGAAGAGCTTTTTGAAAGGAATAGATTTTAGTAATTATGGTAGCAACCTAGATGCAGGAGAACAAACCTTAATAATCTCCAAATATCTAGTAGATAGAGGCGTAGATTACCTACGAGTCCATGATGTAGCAGAACACTCCAAATCCGCAAAGAAATAATCATTTTAATGAACGCAAGGTCCGGGTTACAAACACCGACCTGCCTAACTCCGGTCTTTCCTCGGGCGGGTCGGGGGTTGCGCCCCCGACCTCATGTTCATACTTAAAATTGTTCTTTTTTGAATTTTGAACATAGTGTGCAGAATTCAGAATTAATTAATTTCGCCCTGCCCCTTGTAATTGACGAAGGACTTCTTAAATCTGCTCTAGAATTTTTTTTAACTTAAAATATTTAAACAATGTCAAAAGTAATTGGAATTGATTTAGGAACCACAAACTCATGTGTTTCAGTCATGGAAGGTAAAACAGCTAAAGTAATCGAAAACTCAGAAGGTGCGAGAACTACTCCGTCAATCGTTGGTTTTTTGGCAAATGGTGATAAAGTTGTTGGTGCGTCTGCAAAAAGACAAGCTGTAACTAATCCAGAAAATACTGTTTTTGGTATTAAAAGATTAATCGGTCGTAGATTTGAAGATGAAACTACTAAAAAAGATAAAGACTTAGTCCCTTTCAAAATTGTACCATCTTCTAATGGTGATGCTTGGGTAGAAATAAAAGGCGAAAAATTTTCTCCTAGTCAAGTTTCTGCTCTTATCTTAGGTAAGATGAAAGAAACAGCGGAAAGTCACCTTGGTGAAAAAGTTGAAAAAGCTGTTATTACAGTTCCTGCTTATTTTAATGATTCTCAAAGACAAGCTACAAAAGATGCTGGTAAAATTGCCGGTCTTGAAGTTTTAAGAATTATTAACGAACCTACCGCAGCTGCACTAGCTTACGGTTTAGATAAAAAAGAAGGACAAACAATTGCAGTGTACGATTTAGGTGGCGGTACTTTTGATGTATCGGTTCTTGAAATCGGTGATGGTGTTTTTGAAGTTAAATCAACTAACGGAGACACTTTCTTGGGTGGTGAAGATTTTGATTTAAGAATACTTAAATACTTATCTGACGAATTTAAAAAAGAGCAAGGTGTTGATCTTTCAAAAGATCCAATGGCGTTACAGCGTTTGAAAGAAGCTGCTGAAAAAGCAAAAATTGAGCTTTCTTCAACTCAAGAAACTGACATTAACTTGCCATACATTACTGCTGATGCTTCTGGTCCTAAGCACTTAAATGTTAAATTAACTAGAGCAAAATTAGAACAGTTAGTTGACGATTTAGTGCAAAGAACAGTTAAGCCTTGCAAAAATGCATTGCAAGATGCTGGTCTTAAAGCTTCTGAAATTGATGAAATAATTTTAGTTGGCGGAATGACTAGGATGCCAAAAGTAATTGAAACAGTTAAAGCATTATTTGGTAAAGAGCCAAATAAAAGTGTTAACCCGGATGAAGTTGTTGCAATTGGTGCGGCAATTCAAGCTGGAGTTCTACAAGGTGACGTTAAAGACGTATTACTTCTTGATGTTACTCCTTTATCTTTGGGTATCGAGACTGCGGGTGGTGTATTTACTAAATTAATTGAAAGAAATACTACTATCCCTACTAACAAGAGTCAGGTTTTCTCAACTGCGGCGGATAATCAATCTGCAGTGACTATTAAAGTATCCCAAGGTGAGCGTGAAATTGCGATTCACAATAAAGTTCTTGGTGAATTTAATTTAGAAGGAATAGCTCCTGCACCTAGAGGAATGCCACAAATTGAAGTTATCTTTGATATCGACGCTAACGGTGTTGTGAATGTGTCTGCTAAAGATAAAGCGACTAATAAAGAGCAAAAAATTACTATTCAATCTTCTGGCGGACTGTCTGAAGAAGAAATTGAAAAAATGGTTAAAGATGCGGAAGTTAACGCCGAAGCGGATAAAGCTAAAAAAGAATTGGTTGAAGCGAGAAATCAAGCTGACAGCCTAGTTTACCAAACTGAGAAATCATTAGGTGAGCATGGTGATAAGGTTGAAGCGGAAACTAAAAAATCTATCGAAGATGAAGTGCAAGCTTTGAAAGATGTATTAGCTAAAGAAGATGCAACTCCTGAAGAAATTAACGCATCGGCTGAAACTTTGACTAAAACTTCAATGAAGCTTGGTGAAGAAATTTACAAAGCTACTCAAGCTGAAGGTGGAGATCCTGCTGCTGACGGCCAAGAAGCTTCTGCTGCTGATGAAAAAGAAGAAAAGGTAGTTGACGCTGAATATGAGGAAGTTAAAGAAGACGACAAGAAAGAAGATGATAAAAAAGAAGGCAATAAGTAATTAAATAATTACTAATGCTTTAAGTGTCCGCTCCCTTTTGGGGTCGGGCACTTTTTTTATGCTTCTTTTACTTCTGAGGTCTTATTTAGGTCAATGTTTAGGACTAGACCAAAACCTATCATCATTGTGGCCATTATGGTCCCGCCATATGAAATGAATGGCAAAGGAGCGCCAACTACGGGAATTAAACCGATCACCATGGCGATGTTGACGAACATATGTAAGAAGAATATGTTCATGACACCCATTACTAATAATCTGCCAAATTGATGTTTTGTATTGGTCGCGATTCTTATGCCGATAAAGATAATAGCCATGTAAATAGCTATTAGAGATACGCCACCAATTAGTCCTAACTCTTCAGAGAGCATAGTGAAGATGAAGTCGGTTTGTTTCTCTGGAAGGAAGTTAAGTTGGCCTTGTGTCCCTTGTAAGTAGCCTTTACCTAAAAATCCTCCGGAGCCGATGGCAATTTTGGATTGGATAATATTGTATCCGCTCCCAAGCGGGTCGCTATTTGGATTTAGGAAAGTTAGGACTCTTTGTTTTTGGTAATCATACAACATGAAATTCCATAATAGAGGTATGGCAATTAAGGCTGAAATTCCAGCTGATACGAATATCCACAGTCTAACTCCGGCAAGGAATAAGATGGATACGCCAGTTATTAGTAATATTGAGGCTGTTCCTAAATCAGGTTGGTGGAAGATGAAAAATACGGGCACAATAATAATTAATACAGGGATAATTAGATTTTTGATTTTTGTTATTTGGTCGGCTTCGATAGAATAAAAATATTTGGCGAGAGCGAAAACGGTGAAGACTTTCATTATTTCAGAGGGCTGTACGGTTATTGGGCCTAATCTGAACCATCTAGTAGCCCCCATCGCGTTATGTCCTGCTAAGTCGACTATTATTAATAAAAGCAGATTTGCAGCGTAGAGGTAATAGCAAGACTTATGGATCGCCTTAATATCAGTTAGGGCAATAAAGATCATGATCGGGAAGAATATCGTAAAGAAAGTCATTTGTCTTAATAACCATGGTCTGAAATGGCCGCCTCCTGCAGAATACAACATTAGAAACCCGACAAAGGCTAGCGTTATGATTAGAGAGATAAGAGGCCAATTAAGGTTCTCTATTTTGTAAAATATGTTATTCTTAGATTGATTTTGGCGCATAATAAGAGATAGGAAATGGTTAAAAGTTAATATAGAGGGTTGTTGTTTAAATTATGTAATATTAACTTGGCCGATATAATTTAGAATTAAATTTAATAAATGGTATAATAAATATTTGAATATAATTTTCTTTATTTAAAACCTTTTTTAATTTAGATAGCGTCGACACTATCTAAGTAATCGCAAGCAATTTTGTTTTTTAAGCAATGGTAGGCAAAAAACCCGAGAGAAAAGAGAAGAAAGCTCAGCTAAAAGTAAAGAGTTGGTACTCAAACCGATATCAGCTGGTTATTGTGCAAAGAAATATTTTGCTACTTCTTACCATGATTTCAATGTTCTCGGTTGTTGTTTCGGTTTTATTCGTAAAACACGTTATGTCGGCTAAGTCTTTAGAGCCATACGTTATTGAGGTTGAGAGAAAAACGGGAATTGCCACGGTGGTTGATCAAACCACAACTCAGAGATTTACGGGTGACCAAATGATGAGAAGATATTTTCTTAATAAGTTTGCTCACGCTGCCCTTGGATATGATCACAAAACCTACTTAGATGATAAAGAATTGGTTAAATTATCTTCTACTCGTGGTATTTATGGGCAATATGCAGGTAGAATCAACCCTAGGTCTTTAGGAGATTTCTCTAAAATAAATATTAGAATTAGTTCTATTCAATTCCTTGATTTTAATACAGCAAAAATAAGATTCATTCAGCAAACAATAGTTAAGGATAAAGAAAAAAAAGATAATAAGATTGTCGATATCAAATTCCATTATTCGCCGGATATTAATATTTCAATGGAAGATAGATTGATAAATCCTCTAGGTTTTCAGGCTTCACAGTTCTTGATCACTGATGAGCTTTACGATTTAAATTAAAAATTACGTAATTACATAAATGTTGTTTATTGGTAAAAAATTAAAGGTTGTAGCGTTTCTTATCTGCTGGCTGCTAGCTTTTGCCCAATATTCTTTTGCTCAAGCTCCAATTACAACTGATTCAAGAATTAGAACTCTTGTTTATAACGCTAATGAAGTCTACGAGCTTAAATTCTATTACAATTACCAGTCTTTTATAGAATTCTCTCAAGATGAAGAAATTGAAATGATTTCAATAGGTGAATCCTTTGCCTGGCGCTTAACTCCTGCCGGGAAAAGATTATTTATTAGGCCATTAGAAATAGCCGCGCATACTAATATGACAATCATTACTAATAAGAGAACTTATCATTTTGACATTAGATCTGACGAATTTAACGGCAAGGCAGATGAAGATTTAGTTTATACTGTTAGGTTTTTCTATCCTCAAATTAATCAACCATTGCCGATTCCTCCACAATTAGTGGTAGCAAATATTGCCGCTCCCCCAATTCCACGTCCAGTTACAGCAATAGTTAAGACTCCTATCCCAAGTGCAGATGTTTCTGATAAGCTACCATCAGTAATTGAGAGAAACCCTGAAGGCCATCAGTTAAATTTTGATTATAGTTTGGCTGGAAAGTCCGATGATATTGTGCCTTTAAAAGTTTATGATGACGGGCAAGAAACTTACTTCCAATTCGCAAATGATAATTTGGTTGTTCCAACTATTAGTTTGGTTGACCCTAACGGTAATGAAACTCCGCTAAGATACTTATTAAAAGATAATTACGTATCTTTGCCTGTCACTGGTAGGCAGTTCACTTTGAGGCTGGCTGAGAGCTTGTTATGTATTTACAATAACAAATTATTAACTGCTGCAGAAAAATAAATAGAAGCTACGGAGTTAAGACAAGCTTATTATCTGAGAATTCATATTTTTTAAACCTTTTCAGGAAATTTATCCCCATTAAAGAGTTATTCATTCTTCCCTGGTTCACCGAGGCTTTAACATTGTCGAATTCTAGATCGGAAATTCTGATATGGTCTAAATTAACTGAGGCGCCGCGAGATATTCCATTAGCTGTGTGGTATCTTTTATTAAAGATTAGCTTATCGATATTTATTCCCACCTTTTTTGCATCTCTTAAAGACAAGGTTAAATCTGTTGCTCCTGTATCCACCATTAATCTGACTTTTTTATTATTTATGAGAAGATTTACGTAGAAATGGTCTCCAATTGATGAATTTATAGTGATGCTACCATTCTCATCTAGTCTGGCACTGCTAGGGTTAAGTTCACCCGAAATTTTATTGGTAAAGCCTTTAAATTCTGACCGATAAGAGTAAACAATGACAAGAACTAGTGCGATTCCTAGCCAATAAGCGCTGTAGCGAATGATCTCTTTGGCCTTTATTGTCTTACTTACGGCAAGGCCATAAAGCAAGAAACCTAAAAACACTCCCAAATATATTAAGTTAGCCCAATTTTCTTCCATAATACTACTTTAGTAACTGTTTTAGAGTTTTGATAACGTAAAGATTCTCTTTCTGTTTCCCTACAGTCATTCTGAGGCACGTCGGTAGATGATAAGCACTCATTTCTCTTAATATGATACCCTTTTCTAGTAAGGCATCATTAACTTTTCTAGCTATCGTTGTGTCCTTAAAGTCCAAGAGAATAAAATTAGCTTGAGATGGATAAGTTTTAATAGCTGGGATTGATGATAGTTCCTTATCAATAGTTTTTAGCCATTTTGTATTATGCTTTTGCGATTTTTTAAGGAATTTATCATCTTCCAAAGCTGCCAAAGCCGCTTTTTGTGCTGCTCCGGAGACATTAAATGGTCCTCTTACTTTGTTTAATATGTCAATAATATCTTGCGAAGCATAACACCAACCTATTCTAAGTGAAGCTAGGCCATATATTTTTGAAAATGTCCTGGTAACAATAACATTCGGATGTTTTTTTACTATTCTTGTCGCTTTTGGATAATCTTTTGCTGTTACAAGTTCTTCATAAGCATGATCCAAGACAATAATAATATTTTTAGGTGTTTTACTTACCAATTTATCGATTTCAGAGTCACTAAGATATGATCCAGTAGGATTATTTGGGTTGGCGATAAATATGATCTTAGTTTTCTTGTTAATCAGCTTTAATATTGCGTCTATGTCAGTCTTAAGGTTCTTTTCATCAGCTGCAACTGGTTTTGCACCTACTCTTTTAGCCGAGATTGGATACATTAGAAATCCGTGCTTACTATAAATGATCTCGTCATTTTGTGAAGCATAAGCTTGTGCAATTAATGATAAAATTTCATCAGATCCTGCACCACATACTATTTGGCTAGTTTTAACCTTATTCTTCTTGGCTAAAGTACTGCGCAGTTCAAAACAATCTCCGCTAGCGTATCTAAAGACATCTTTACTATGTTTCTTATACTCTTTCAGAGCTTTAGGGCTAGATCCAAGTGGATTCTCATTAGAAGATAGCTTTATTACTTTCTTTAATTTAGAAATTTTAGACTTGCCAGGTTTGTAACTTTCTATGTTACTTAGATACTTATTAGCTACTGGAATCATGTTGCATTTAATGTTGCCTGTTTCACGTGAAACAATTATTATTTAACTTCAATTTTCGCAATGAATTGTTGAAGCTTATTTATATCGTAAAATTTTAAGGTTACTTTACCCTTATTAAGAAGTGAATTATATTTGATTTGAGCCTTTAGACCACTATTCCTAGAAATTACTTCTTCAAAACTAGTTATATAATCATTATTGAGATATTTGGTTTTGGAGTTTGCCGTGATCATCATAGGCAAATTACCAGCGGCGTTTGTTTCGAACTTTTCTAGCCTTAATATCTCTTCAACTTTCCTAACACTTAATTTATTGGCTATAATATCTTTAACCAACTGCTCTTTATTATCAGCTTTAATAATAGCACGAGCATGACCCATAGTTAACTGGTCATTATTTAGTAAGTCTTGAATATTTTGTGGCAAAGTTAGTAATCTCAAATTATTTGCTACATGGCTTCTACTTTTTCCAACTTTTTTTGCTACTTCTTCTTGTGAATATGAGAATTCTTTCATAAGTTTTTTGTAGCTCTTAGCTTCTTCTACAACGGTTAAGTCGGATCTTTGAACATTCTCAACGATAGCTAGTTCTAAAGCTTGATGGTTATTAAGTTTCTTAATAATTGCTGGAATTTCTTTTAAACCAGCTTTCTTAGAAGCTCTAAACCTTCGCTCTCCAGCGATAATTTCGAATCCGCCTTCTGCTCCAACTTTTCTTAAAATAATTGGCTGTAAAATACCATTTTCTTTTATCGAATCTGCTAGTTCGTTAATCTTGTCTTCATTAAATTCCTCTCTCGGCTGATATTTCCCAGCTTGTATTTTGGTTATTTTGACCAGTCTAATATTGTCTACGGGTGATCCTTCTTGATCAAGGATACTGTGAGAGGATTTGCTCTCCCCAATTAATGCTGATAATCCTCTGCCTAGTTTTCTTTTTTGATTGTCCATTTTCTCTTTTGGTTAATTTAACTATGTTTCACGTGAAACATTTGCTTCTTTGTTCATTCTTCTAATTATTTCTTTTGATAGTGTAATATATGCCTTTGCACCCGTTGACTTAGGATCATATAAAACTCCAGGAACACCATAAGAAGGAGCTTCTGATAGTCTCACATTTCTTGGAATAGATTGTTTAAATACTTTATCTTGTAAATACTCTCTAACATCAACTTCAACTTGCTCGGTAAGATTATTCCTTCTATCTCGCATAGTTAAAATGATACCAGATATTTTTAAATGCTTATTCAGATTATCCTTTATTAAATCAAGTGTTGTAAGTAAATGACTAAGTCCTTCCAAAGCAAAGAACTCACATTGCATTGGTATTAATATAGATGTGGAAGCAGTTAAAGCATTTATAGTTAATACTCCTAAAGATGGTGGACAGTCAATAAAAATATAATCAAAATCATTTTCTATCTCTTTTAATGCGTCATTTAAAAGATACTCTCTTCTATTTATGTTCGCCAACTCTACCTCGCAAGCAGATAAATCAACTGTAGAAGTTATGATCTGTAAATTCTTAATTCTGGTGGGTATCAAAGCTTCTTTTGGTTTACACTCATTAATCAAAACTTCATAGATGGTTTTTTGTCTTTGAGATTGCTCAATGCCAAAGCCAGTGCTTGCGTTACCTTGAGGATCAAGATCTATAACTAAAGTTCTTTTTTTAAGTAAAGCAAAAGTAGTGGCAAGGTTTATGGCTGTAGTGGTCTTTCCAACACCGCCTTTTTGATTAACCACGGAAATTATTTCAGCCGTTTTCTTTTTTGAAGACATATTTAAATCTGTTTTAAATGTTTCACGTGAAACATTTTGTTCTCGTTATCATAAATAATTCAGTATTATGTAAATTATGCAAGGTAATATTTAAATAGTTTAAATATTAGCTTGAGTTTATGTGATAGTTTTCGTTCTGCAGGCACCAAATGTTTCACGTGAAACATTTACCTTTTATCTTTGAAAAACTTTTGAAGGAGTTTTTTGGATTCTTCTGAGTTGATACCTGAATAGATCTCTGGCTTAAAATAAGAGTTATCTTTGTAGAGTGTTTGATTACTTTCCACACATCCAAACTTCTTATCATCAAGGCAATAAAAAATACGCTTTATCTTCGCTAGCGATATTGTCGCTGTGCACATTGCACATGGCTCAAGAGTAATGTATATGTCACAGTCATCTAATCTGGGTGTTCCTAACAGTTTTGTAGCTTCTTTGATTGCAAGCGTCTCTGCATGAGCAGTTGGATCATTTTTAGATATGACTAAATTATGTGCTTTGCTGATAATCTCATTATTTCTCACAATCACTGCTCCCACAGGGACCTCATCTTTTGCAAAGGCTTTTTTAGCCTCGTTAATCGCCTCTAATATATATTTATTCTGATTCACTGGCTGGGGCTTTCTTAAATATTTTGAAGAAATTCTTAGTTGTTTGATCCGCAATTGTTTCACGTGAAACATTTTTTAGTTCAGCTATGCAATCAACCACATGAGAAGTATAAGCTGGTTGATTGATTTTTCCTCTATGAGGAGTCGGTGCTAAATAAGGAGAATCCGTTTCAACAAGTAAATATTCTAGTGGTACTTGTTTAACAATCTCTTGTAGAGCAGTCGCATTCTTAAATGTAACTATACCAGAAATAGAAATATACATTCCAAGATCTAAGGCTTTTTTAGCTAAATCCGGTCCACTTGAAAAACAATGGAGTAGTGCAGGGAAGCTTTTTTCTTTTTGCTGTTCTTGTAATATCTTAATCATGTCATCATCTGCATCGCGACTATGAATGATTACAGGAAGGTCATTTTGTTGAGATGCTTTTATATGTTCAATGAATGATCTCTTTTGCAATTCCATATGTGTTTTATCATGAAAGTAATCTAACCCGGTCTCACCAATTCCGATGATTTTTGGATGTTTGCATATCTCAATTAATTTATCATGGCCAATCTCTTCTTCTTCTTGCACATTACATGGATGAATCCCGGCAGATGCATAGATAAAATCCTTCTTTTGAGTGTAGGATAAAATTTGATCTAAGTTAGATATTTTTGTTGAAATAGTCTGTAAAACCTTAACATTCAGTTCTTGGCAATTTTGTAGGATTGTATCCAAGTAAATGCCTTTTTCTTCTATTAAATCAAGATGACAATGTGTGTCTACGATGTAAGTCATTTTTTTTATTATTATATTAAATGTTTCACGTGAAACATTTATCTCAATTTAGCCAAGTAGAATTGCTAGTGCTAATATCATACCAAAATAAATATTCTTTTTAAAGGTAGATAAACAACTTTGAGGGTTTTTATAATCGCATTTTATAATTAATTTATTCAAATAAAGGTCAGCAACTAATATTGCTAAGTAATACTCCCATTTCAAACTTAGAGAATATCCCAGCAACATTAATAGGAGGAACATAACGAAATTTAGTGATTTTAAAATGGTCTCCGGATTATCTTTAAAAATTAAAGTCGTAGATTTTACACCAATTTTAATATCATCCTCAATATCTTGAAACGCATAAATCGTATCATAAATTATAGTCCATATAATTAAGGCTAAATATAAAAATATTATTTCTGCACTTACCATATTCAAAATTGCGATAGGTGCAATTATTGCTCCGATGTTAAAAGTTAGCCCAAGAAAGATTTGTGGAAAATAAGTTAGTCTTTTCATTAGCGGATAAATCAAAACCAATATAAAGGATAATAAGCCCACTACAACGGTTTTACTATTAAACTGGAGTAATATGACCAAACTTGGAATTAATAGTGCGAGAGTAAAGACTATGGCGGACTTTTTTGACACCTCTTTATTAGCAATTTTCCTATTTTTTGTTCGAGCAACATTACTATCAAATTTACTATCTAAAATATCATTTATAACACATCCGGCAGATCTCATCAAAGCTGACCCAAAAAAGAACAATATAAGGTAATATATAATATTTGGATTGTTGTTAGGGTATTTAAGTGATAGCAGAGTGCCAAATAAGCAAGGTAAAAACAGTAATAAGATGCCAGCTGGTTTGTCTAGCCTAGCTAATTTGAGATAGTTTTTAAAATTCATTTGAAGTTTTGTAAGTTATGTCTAGAATCTTGCTAATATACGAATTTTAACAACCTATCTAAATTAATTCAACAATGCAAAAATTACTTATTGCTAATAGAGGTGAAATAGCTTGCCGTATTATAAAAACATGCCGCAAACTAGGAATTAAAACTGTCGCAGTATATTCTGACGCTGACACTAACTCCCTTTTTGTTCAGATGGCTGACCAGGCTGTAAATATCGGCCAAGCTCCTTCTTCACAGAGTTATTTGTCAATAGAGAAAATATTAGACGCCATCAAAAAAACCGGCGCTACAATGGTTCACCCGGGCTATGGTTTCTTATCAGAAAATAAAGATTTTGCTAAAGCTCTAAAAAAAGAAGGCGTAATATTTGTTGGTCCTTCAGTTCACTCAATTGAGAAAATGGGTGACAAAATCGAATCAAAGAAACTAGCGGCCAATGCGTCTGTCAGCACGGTTCCTGGTCACATGGGTATTGTTAAAGATGGAAAAGAAGCTACAAAAATAGCTATAGAAATTGGTTTCCCAGTAATGGCAAAAGCTTCTGCCGGTGGCGGTGGAAAGGGAATGAGAATCGTATGGAAAGCTGAAGACATGGAAGAGGCTTTCATCTCCACAACTAATGAAGCAAAAAATAGTTTCTTAGATGACAGAATATTTATAGAAAAATACATCGAAAACCCACGTCACATTGAAATCCAAATAATTGCCGATCAGCAAGGAAATACAGTATGTTTAGGTGAAAGAGAATGTTCAATTCAAAGAAACAACCAAAAAGTAATTGAAGAAGCGCCAAGTCCATTTATCGATGAAGAAACAAGACAGAAAATGTATGCGCAATCAATAGCTCTAGCCAAAGAAGTTGGATATTACTCAGCTGGCACAATTGAATATATCGTAGACAAAAATAAGAATTTCTTCTTCTTAGAAATGAACACGAGACTACAAGTAGAACATCCAGTCACAGAACTTATTACAGGTGTCGATATAGTTGAATTAATGATCAAAGTTGCACAAGGAGAAAAACTACCTTTCAAGCAAGAAGACATTAAGCTTAATGGCTGGGCAATGGAGTCAAGAATATACGCCGAAGATCCAGCGCGCGGTTTCCTACCATCATCTGGAAGAATCAATTTATATATAGAGCCAGAAACTAGTGAAAATGTAAGAGTTGATACAGGTGTTTATGAAGGCGGAGAAGTAAGCATGTTCTACGATGCCATGATCGCTAAATTATGTACTTATGGTAAAGACAGAAAAGAAGCCATAGCTCACATGAGACACGCTCTAGAAAGCTACGCAATTGGCGGTGTATCGCACAATATTAGCTTCCTTGAAACCATCATGAAAAATGATCGTTTCGCTAAAGGAAATATCACAACAGCATTCATCAAAGAAGAATTCCCAGCCGGTTTTTCTGGTAGTGAGCTAGATTCACAAGCAGAAGAAGTTTTAATTGCTAGTGCAATGGAAATATTCTTAAAAAACTACGAAAGAAACTCCCACATGACTGGGCAACTTAGAAACAGAAAAAAACAAATTTCTGAAAGATGGGTAGTCATGATTGACGACAAATCATATCTAGTAAAATTAGAGGACAGATCTGAAGATGAAATGTCACTGACTTGCAACAATAAGAAAATAAAACTAAGCAGCTCATGGAATAATGGCGAAAAACTCTTCAGAGGAAAAGTTAATGGCCGTAATGTAGGCGTAAAAATCAGAGAAAACAACAATACCGGCAGCTATTTAATGCAATATTCCGGTCTAGACGCATTCGTAAGCGTTTATTCCCCAAGAACTGCAGAATTGTCTAAATTCATGCCAAAATTCGAGAAAAACGCTAAACCAACAAAGCTAACTTCTCCAATCACAGGAAAAATCATCCGATTCAAAGTGGAAGAGGGCGAAGAAGTAAAGGCCGGACAAGAATTAGTAATAATAGAAGCTATGAAAATGGAAAATATTATCAGAACCGATCATGATATAAAAATAAAATCCATCAAATTCAAAGAAGGCGAAATAGTAGGAATAGGCCAAGTCGTAATCGACTACGCCTAGTCCTTCTACTAGCTCTACACCACAAAAAACCCAACACACACCAAGAAACCTAACCAAACCCCATGACAAACAAAATCACGCAAAGCGATATAGCCATCTATCAAGGCGAAGATGGCCAATTCTCATTTAATGTTAATGTTTTTGATGACACTGTCTGGTTGACTCAGAAGCAAATGGCAGATCTATTTGATAAGAGTGTTAAAACAATTAATGAGCATATCACCAATAGTTTTAATGATGATGAAGTTGAAAAAACATCAACTATCCGGAAATTCCAGATAGTTCAAAAAGAAGGTAGTAGAGACATTTCTAGAGCGGTGGAACACTATAACTTAAATGTTATTATATCGGTTGGATATAAAGTTAAATCCAAAAGGGGAGTGCAGTTTCGTAAATGGGCAACAAACATCTTAAAACAATATATGCTTAACGGCTACGCTGTTAATGATATCAGAATAAAACAAATAGAATCCTCAATAACTGAACTAGTCGCCTCCAACAAAATCCAAGAAGAAGAAATCACAGAAATTAAAAACTTATTAAAAAGATTAATAGATAGACCAATAATAATCCAAAACCACCATCAAATTAATAATAATGTATCACTTGGAAGCAAAGACCTAGAAACAAAAATCACCCACCTAATAGATAAACTAATCGAAGACCTAAAAGACAATAAAAAAGCCTACTCAGTTAATGTGATATTTTCGATATTTTTTTCTGAAAGGTTGCGGATTTTGTCAAGAAACCTTACCTCCATTCTAAACAACAGATCTCTGCCAGAAAATATTTCCACTGGAGTTGATATTTTACCATTATTTTTAGAATTTTCTTCTTTTAGATATTTAACATAGTTTTTGCATATGTTATCAATGTTTTCATATTTATATTTGCTAGGATCAAAGGCGTTAGCAATTGATATATTTATAAAAAATATTATAAAAATTAAAGTAATTTTACTTATCATTGCCAATCTTTTGATTAAAAAATTAAGGGTAAGGTTTAGTATACTTATTGAGACAGGTTGTTTGAATAATAAATTTTCTGTATTTTATTTATCAATTAAATCATAAGCTAAACTTGCAAGAACTATATAATGAATTGCAAGATTTTTATCTATATCTTCTGCTGGCTTATGGGACTTTTCATTTCTTAGTTTTTGTATTGCCATGTGTAAAAACTTTATTCCATCGAAATTGGGGTCAAATTGGGGTCAAGCCTCTTGTGTAAAGTATTAAGTTCTCTTCCTTAATTAAAATTTGTTATTACTCCAAAGTAATTTTTGTAATCTTACTAGCAGCCAGAGTAGCTAAAGACACAGACAATATGGCAATAGCAACTAAAGTTGGCATAAGATTACTATTCGGTGCGGATATTTGGTTAAAGGAAAGTATTAGCACTGGAATTATTAAGGGTAACATTATTACAGCAGATATCGGGGCTGAGTTTTTTAAGGTGGAGAGACTGCCGCTTAGGCAGCTGATGAAGTTTATGGTTAGAGACGTTAAAAATAGTGTTATGGTTAGGTTTGCTAGATTCAGCTCTATATTATTTAGTGAGATGATGAAAGGTGCTGATAGAATTATTGGTAGGTTGTTGATGATAAAGTTATTTAAAATCTTAGCGAGTATGTAGCTTTCTAAATTTTCTACTTTTCTTGCTATTTGCTCTAATGTGCCATCTTCAAAATCTTCTTGTAGGAAAGAGGAGTTGGTAAAGATTGAAGATGAAATAAGGCAAAACAGAATTATCGATATTAAGTAGTCGCCATTATTTTCTGGGATGGCAAAGTTTTTTGACAGGATAGTGAAGATTGAAGATAGGATGATAAAAAATAGGAAATTCGTGAAGATCTTTCCAGAATTTACCAGGCTCAGTTTTAATTCTTGTTGTAGTATTATAAGAAAAGAACTCATTTTATCTGCCGTAAATGTCGCTGAATCTTATTATGTCGTCTTCGCCTAGGTAAGAGCCGGTTTGCACTTCTATTATCTCTAGAGGAATTTTTCCTTTATTTTCCAGTCTATGTTTTTTGCCAATAGGAATGTAAGTTGACTGATCTTCGGTCATAATAAATTCTTCTGTATCACAAGTAACAAAAGCTGTGCCTTTAATCACTATCCAATGCTCAGCACGGTGATTGTGCATCTGCAATGACAGGCAAGCTTTTGGATTTACGATAATTCTTTTGACTTTGGTTCGATCTGACAAATGAATAGTCTCAAAAGTGCCCCATGGCCTATGCATTTTTGTATGGCTTTGACATTCTTCTCTTCCTTCTGCTTTTAGGATATTAAAAAGTTTTTTAACGTCTTGGGCATTATTTTTATTAGCTATTAAAATCGTGTCTTTTAGTGCTATTACTATTAAGTCTTTAACTCCAATTGTTGCTACTAGCTTATCTTCGGAGTGTATATAACAATTCTTTGTGTCGATTGTTTTTACGTCGCCAATTAGTGAATTATTATCTTCATTTTTGTCACTAATATTATGTATTGAGTCCCACGATCCAACATCTGACCAATTCGCGTCTAGTGGAACCAAAGTCGCCCTTTTGGTTTTTTCCATTACGCAATAATCAATAGATATATCTGGGCATTTCTCAAAATATTCTTTTTCAAGCCTGATGAACCCTAGATCTTTCGTTGAATTATTGTAGCTATTGCAGCAATTTAAGAAGATTGGATTATTGTGTTTTTGTATTTCTTCTAAGTAAGTCGAGGCCTTGAATAAGAATATTCCGCTATTCCAGAAATAGTCTTTAGTTTTAATGAATTCTTTTGCTGTTTTTAGATTTGGCTTTTCAACAAATTTTTCAACCAAGAAAGTCCCTTTTAGATCTTTAACCTTTGTAGATTTTTTGATATATCCATATCCGGTTTCAGGAGATGCTGGTACAATACCAAAAGTCACTAAATATTCTTCATTTGCCGCTTTTGATGCGACTTCGACTTGTTTTAGAAATTCTGCTTCATCTTCAATAAGATGGTCAGAGGGCATGACTAACATTAAGTCGTCATTTTTCTTGTTATTGGTTACAATATCTATCGCTGCTACTGCAATTGCTGGGGCTGTGTTTCTGCCAGTAGGTTCTAATATTATAGATTTAGGGATGATTTTAATATCTTTTAAAGACTCAGATACGTTGAATCTATGCTCATTGTTACAAATAACTACTGGTCCATGAAAGATAGCTGAGTTTTTTGTTCTTAAAGCTGTTTTTTGGAATAAAGATTGTTTTCCAAAAAAGTCTGAGAATTGTTTAGGATTAAGCTCGCGAGAAATTGGCCATAATCTAGTTCCTGAGCCACCTGAAAGTATAACTGGAGTGATTTTCATAAATGTTATAAGGTAAAGTAATCGATTGCACCAAAGGAAGATATCTTGGTGTTTCTAATTTTATTAATATTCGCGTCGGACACGCCACCTAAGGCATATAATCCTGGCTTACTGTAGGCTATTGTTTTATATTTTAAAGAAATTTTTGCCAAATTCGTTGATCCCAAAGCTTTTGAGTTATTATGACTCGTTGTAGGGTAGGCCGGGGAGATAAAAAGCTGGTCTATTTTATATTTTGAATATTTGATTAAGCTTTTGAGGCTATGGCATGACAGGCTTAGTACAAAGTCTTTCCTAAAGGAGTTTCTTTTGAAGAATTTTAGAGGTATTTTATCCAGATCCGAGAAATGAACTCCGTCAGCTTTGCTCTTTAGGGCTAGGCCAATATCTTTTGCAATTATAATTTTGATTTTCTTATTTTTGTGATTTTGCATCACCTGCTCTATAAAGCGCTTTCTATCACTTAAATCAAGGTCATATTCTCTGATAATTACGGAAGATAATTTCGGCAGGCTATTGATTGTTTTGTCAAGGTTGGTAATTTTATGTCGGTTGGTAAATAACGCCGGCTTCTCTTCAAATTTATTAATATCGAAAAACTTATTATAATTCATGACAATTGAGCGAAATTTATATTCTTTAAGTTACAAGATAGAAAAATATTGTAAAATATACAATAAAAAAGCTGACCTTATTGATCTGGTAGCAGTTTCAAAGAAAGTTGGCCAGGATAAAATAATTGAGGCGATCAAGCTGGGTTGTAAGACTTTCGGAGAAAATTATATTCAAGAAGCGCAAGAGAAATGGACCGAAATTAAAAAAAACCACAGCGCCAAGGTACATTTCATTGGCCATCTACAAAGCAATAAAGCAAAAGAAGCCGTAGAACTTTTTGACGCGATAGAAACGCTTGATAGTAAAAAACTAGCCAAGGAGATTTCTAAATACGCAGATAAATTAGATAAGAATCCTGAGATTTTTATTCAAGTAAATATAGGGCAAGAAGAGCAAAAGGGCGGTGTATCTCTAGATGACCTTGGGGAGTTGGTTTCTTATTGTAGAGATGAATGCGGTTTAAATTTGGTTGGTTTGATGTGTATTCCGCCAAGCGAAGAAGAGTCTTCTCCTTATTTTGCGTTATTGGCTAAGTTGGCAAAAGAAAATGGTTTGAAGAGATTATCTATGGGTATGAGTTCGGATGTGGAAGAAGCTATTGCGTGTGGAACAAGTCAACTAAGGATTGGAACGGCTTTGTTTGGGGAGAGAGAATAAGATTTGGTGAGCCCAAGACGATTCGAACGTCTGACCTACAGCTTAGAAGGCTGTTGCTCTATCCAGCTGAGCTATGGGCCCGTAATAATTACGAGGATCCTATTATAGTTTGATAATTATTGAAAAATCAATAGAAAAATTGATGCTTAAAGTAAATAGCGTCCAGTTTGGTTTGGTAATCAGTAAAAATATGGATAAAACCATAATTTTTTTTGCAAAAAGTACTGTACAATAGAGATTGTTTTATTTAAAAATATGCTCCCATCTAGGGGAGTAGTAGCGTTCCTCATCTTTTTATATATTTAATTTCCAAAATTTATTTTATGTCCATTAGTAAAAAGAGTAGTTGTTTAAGTATTTCTGACATCTTTAAAACGGTGAAAGATAACAATGTTGAATTTATTGATTTCCGTTTTTGTGATTATAATGGTAAGTGGCTTCATATCAGCCACTGTGCAGACCAAGTTGGTGAAGAAGCACTAACTAAAGGTGTTGCTTTTGATGGCTCTTCAGTTCCGGCTTGGAAGGGTATTCATGAATCTGATATGGTCTTGATGCCTCAGTTTGATACTGCTTTTATTGACCCAATTAACGCTGTTACTACTCTAGTATTGATTTGTGACGTTATTGAGCCACAAACAAATGAAGGATATGAAAAAGATCCTAGAAATACTGCTAAAAAGGCAGAAAAATATTTAAAAGATAGTGGAATTGGTGATGTAGCTTATTTCGGTCCAGAACCAGAATTTTTCGTTTTTGATGATGTCAAATTCAATGTTAAGACAAATGGTAGTTTTTATGAGGTGAATTCTTCGGAAATGCCACATAATTCTGGCGTAAATATTGATGGTGGTAATATGGGCCATAGATCACCTGTAGTAGGTGCATATTTTGATCTAGCTCCTTTGGATAGTGGTCAAGATTTAAGATCTGAGATAGTTGACACTATGAGACAAGTTGGAATGGTTCCTAGTTTGCATCATCACGAAGTTGCTAATGCGCAATATGAAATTGGTTTTGAATATGACACTCTAACGGCTACGGCTGATAATATTTTGAAGTTCAAATATTTGGCACAAAATGTTGCAGATGCTTATGGCAAAAGTGCTACTTTTATGCCTAAGCCGATTCATCAAGATAACGGTTCTGGAATGCATGTTCACCAATCTATTTGGAAAGATGGTGAAAATCTATTTGCAGGTACAAACCATGCTAATTTGTCTGAACTAGCTCTATATTATATCGGTGGTATCATCAAACATGCTAAAGCAATTAATGCTTTTGCAAACGCCACTACAAATAGTTATAAAAGATTAGTTCCTGGTTTTGAAGCTCCGGTTATTTTGGCTTATTCAGCTAAAAATAGATCTGCTGCTATCAGAATTCCACATGTCAGTAATGAAAAAGCTAGAAGAATTGAAACTCGTTTCCCTGATCCAGCTGGAAATCCTTATTTAACTTGTGCAGCTCTTTTGATGGCGGGAATTGATGGAATTAAAAATAAAATCCATCCTGGAGATCCAAGAAATCAAGATTTATATGCACTTAGCGAAGAAGAAGCTAACGAAATACCACAAGTTGCAAGATCACTTCGTGAGGCTCTTGGATCTTTAGATGAAGATAGAGGATTCTTGCTTGAAGGCGGAGTATTTACTGATGAACAAATTGATGCTTACATTGGACTTAAAATGGAAGAGGTGAAAGCTTTTGAGCAAGCACCTAGCCCTATTGAGTTCAATATGTATTATAGCCGTTAGTTCTTTGAACTAAAAAACACCAAAAAGCCCGTTCTAACACACCAAGAACATAACCCAAAGTAATATATGGTCGCAAAAATAAAAACCTTCGCGTTTCGCGGAATAGAAGTCGTAGATGTTGGCGTTGAAGTCAAAATCGTTCCAGGATCATCCCATTTTAATATAGTCGGACTTCCAGATAAAGCAGTAGGAGAATCTAAAGAGAGAGTCCTGGCTGCTATTTGCTCAATAGGTTTAGATTGGCCGTTCCAAAAAATTATCGTTAATTTATCTCCAGCGGATTTGCAAAAAGAAGGAAGTCATTTTGACCTAGCCATAGCTTTGGCGATCATGATTGAGATGAATGTCTTAAAACAAGCCGACTTTGATAATTATTATATTCTAGGTGAACTATCTTTGGATGGCGGTATCAACTCTGTGGGTGGAATAATTTCTGCGGCAATTGGAGCCAATGAAAGAAAATGCGGAATAATTTGTCCAAAAGAAAATGGAAAAGAAGCCGCATGGGCTGGTAATTTAGAAATTATCGCTACAGATAATATATTGTCTTTGTTAAATCATATTAAGGGACTGCAGATTCTGGAAAGACCAGAGGCCAAAGGAGTCGTCGAAGAAGTATATTATCCCGATTTAGTAGATGTAAAAGGTCAAGATGTCGCAAAACGAGCATTAGAAATCGCCGCTATTGGTGGTCATAATTTACTAATGGTCGGGCCCCCAGGAACTGGCAAATCAATGTTATCTTCAAGGCTAGCAGGTATTTTGCCCAATATGACTTTGAAGGAAATATTAGAAGTTAATATGATTCAAAGTATTAGCGGAAAAATATTGAATGGAAAATTGGTAGTTAAAAGGCCATTCATAGAAGTACATCATTCTTGTTCTATGCCAGCAATGGTGGGAGGAGGTCAAAAAGCTAAGCCAGGAGAAGTCTCTCTGGCGCATAATGGCGTGTTATTCCTAGATGAGTTAGCAGAATTTCCAAGGCAGGTTCTAGACTCATTGAGACAGCCATTAGAAAATGGCAAGATCTCTATTTCAAGAGTTAACACACATGTTACCTATCCAGCCAATTTTCAACTTGTCGCGGCAATGAACCCGTGTAAATGTGGTTATTTAGGAGATATTAAGAGACAGTGCAAAAAAGCCCCAGAATGCGGCACCCAATATAAATCAAAAATCTCTGGACCACTACTAGACAGATTTGATCTTGTTGTATATGTAGGTGCTGTTGATGTTATGTCTTTAAAAAAGCTAAAGTCAGGTGAGTCTTCAGCAATAGTGAAAGAAAGGGTGGAAAATCTAAGAAAATTGCAATATGAGCGCTTTGATTGCAAAGCAGGAAATGATATTTTGGTCAACGCAAAAATGAATGGATCATCCTTGGAAAAACATTGTCAGCTAGAAGAAGGGGATGAGTCAGTTTTAAATGATTTTATAGAGAAAATGGGCGTATCAATGCGCGGCTTATCAAGAATATTAAGAGTGGCCAGAACAATATCTGACATGGATGAGGAGAAAAACATTAAAAGAAAACATCTACTAGAAGCTATGTCCTACAGGAGAGGCATTTAAAAATTATTAAAAAAAAAGAAAGGGGTCAAACTTGAAAAGTAGCCTGGCCCATTTCTTTAATCTACGGATCTTTTAATAATAATTAAGCAATTGCAGCTAATAGTTTTTCTGCGGCAAGTTCTGAACTTGCAGGGTTTTGACCAGTTATTAATAAACCATCTTGGAGAGCAAAGGCGTTCCAATCATTACCCTTTTGGTAGTTGCCACCACGCTTAAAGAGTTCATCTTCTAATAAGAAAGGTACAATATTGGTCAACTGCACGGCCTCTTCTTCAGTGTTAGCAAAACCTGTAACTGCTTTACCTTTAACGACATATTCGCCATCAGCATCTTTAATATTCAAGAAGGCTGCAGATGCATGACATACCGAAGCAACGGGTTTATTTTCAGCTAAAAAGCTTTCGATTAAAGCAATTGAGTCTGTGTTATCTGTTAAGTCCCAAAGAGGTCCATGTCCTCCTGGATAAAATACAGCATCATAATCTGATGATTTCACGACAGCTAACTTATGAGTATTCGCAACTAACGCTAGTGCTTCTGTATCGGAATCGAAGCGTTTAGTTGATTCAGTTTGAAAATCTTCCATTTCACTTTTTGGATCAATTGGAGGTTGTCCGCCTTCTGGAGATGCTAGTGTTACTTTAACGCCAGCATCAACAAAAGCATAATAAGGCGCAGCAAATTCTTCTACCCAAAATCCTGTCTTTTCGCCTGTATCACCCAAATATGCATGAGAGGTGATTACCATTAATATTTTTTTATCGTTGAAATTAGTCATTACTTTTATCTCTTTTTTGTTAATAATTATTTAACGCTACCAGCAGGAGAGGAAAAACCACAGCGAAGCGGCGGTTTATGTTCCATCTGTCTGGCCTTGTTAACTGTTTAGTACCCCTATGAATAGGTCAATTCATAGCTACGTGAATAGATGAATGTTGTCAAGTCCCGCCACTCAGACACTAAAGAAAAGGTACCAAACCCATCTCAGAAAGTATACTTATTGGAACACACTATATGCAAAGGTACCAGGTCACTTGTTTGAATTCAAGATGAGTAATGTATCTTAAATGAGTCTTATTATATTAAAAAGTGACCTGGCACCTTTTCTTGGGTATGAATGCACATTAAGTATGTCTAAGAAATGGTCTCAGTTAATGTCTATGGCTGGCAGGGGTTTCATCCGCCGCCCACCTGACTATCGCCTGCTTTGTATTAGTCCTAGCTCATAGAAAACTATTTCTCTAACTTTATCAGGATCATTTAGATGTGGGGCGTGGCCGCAGTTGGGGAAGAGTTCTAGGGTGAAATCTTTTATTCTTTCTTGAAAATAGTTTGTTTGATTTGGGTGGACTATCATGTCGCCTTTTCCTTGAAGGAAGATTGTTTTTGGGAAGTTGGAGAAATTTATGTTGAAGCAGGTGAAGTTCTTTAATTCTTCTAGCCAGAATTTTAAGTTGTCTGAATTTTTATCGGTAATGTCGAGATTTTTTGCTATTTCTTTTGAATGTTTGTCATTCATTGCTGTGAGGATCGAGAATTGTTTTAGGGTTCTTGAGGGTGAGGTGGTGAAATTATTGTAGAATTCTTGGTAGGTTTTCTGTGACATGGCGGTGTTTATCTTCTCGTCTTTTACCATTTGAAAAGGCGGGGCGATAAGAATAAGGGACTTAGGATTTATGATTTTTTTCTCAATTAGTCTAATTGCTAATTGTCCACCCAAACTCCAGCCAATAACCATTTTAGGATTTAGGTTTTGCTCTTCTATTGAAGCAAAAAACTCTTCTATGTTTGAGAATTTGCTATAATCAACGTGAATTATTGGATTTTGAGCGAAAAAAATGGGATCAAAAGTTAGATCTTTAAAAATTGCTTTTAAAGAATCGAACTTTTGGCCCCATCCGGAAAGTAATAAAATCATCGAGATTTAAACTAATCTTCTTTTTTATCAGCTTCAGTTTTTTCTTCGGCTTTTTCTTCAGTTTTTTCTGCAACTTTAACAGCTGTATCAGCTTTTTTCCCAGAAAACTTGAAATCACCAAACTTGCTTTTGAATTTGGTAAGTCTTTCATCATTAGCGTTGATGAAGTTTTGTGCTTTATCTTGCCAAGCTGGGTGATTTTTTGGATCAACATCTAAAGTTAGAGTGTCGCCTTCTTTACCCCAGGTTGTAAGAATTTCTAATTTTGAACCATCGGTCATTGTAACATTAACTGTGTGTTGTTTTGGATCAACTCCAGTTATGGCACTTTTTGTACTGACTGCTTGTGACATTTTGAGAAATAGTAATTAAGTATTAATAATTAAGGGGGCAAACGGTAGCGAATAGTTTCTATTTAGTCAATATTTTTATTAGGTGGTAAAGTTTTCTTGATAAAGGTCTTGACAGATGAGGTAGAAATTCAAGAATCAGCTTATGTTTGTTTCGGTTTTTTCTTAGCAAATATATTATTAACATTATTATAGATGAATTCCTTTACTAGGCTAGTGAAACTGCTGTTCTATCCCCTGTATCTTCTTAAGAGTGCTTGCTTGTTCTTGGTGGTTGGTGGTTTTAATTTTCTAAAAAGAGAAAGAAAATTATTATTAGTTACAAATAGCCGAATTTCGACTTTTAATCTAGGCCTGTTCCTACAAGTTAGTGCTGTGATTTTTGCTATTTTTGTGGGAGTTTTATTCATAAAATCTTTCAGCTATGGTCGTTACATGGTTGAGAAAGACAGTGAAGTCGAGAAGATAAAATCCGTTAATAAGTATTTTGATGAAGAAGTTAAAGGAGTTAATGTAAAACTGCAAAAAATTAACGAATATCTATTATCCATAACTGGCGAAATTGATGAAGAATCTATCCGAGATCATAATTTTCGTGCTCCAGAAAGTTTTAGCGAAGATGAGATCGGAAAATTAGATCAGGAAACCTTAAGAGAGATAAAAAAGGCTTCTGAAGCTATATCTGCTATTCAATTTGTGGCTGGAGAAAGGATTAAAAAGATAGAATTGGCAATTAATAGAGCTGGACTTAGTGGGAAGGTCTCTACTGATCTTGAAAAGAGTTTATATCTTAGTGGAAATATTGGGATATCCGCCCAAGGTGGTCCGTTACTTGATGATGAAGAGGGAATCGATGTGGATGAGTCTCTTATCTCTAATGGTAATTTAGAAGATCATTTAGAGGATGTTAAGTTTAGCGGTGAGTTTGATTATTTAATGACGTTAGAAAAGCTAGTTGAGATCATTCCTTTTTCTAAGCCAATGAAGAATTATTATATTTCAAGTGGTTTTGGTAGCAGAGTTGATCCAATCACTAGTAGAAAAGCTAAACATAGAGGTTTGGATTTCGTTGGCCCTGCAAAAGGAGAAGTATATAGTCCATCAGAGGGAAAAGTTATTTTGGCTGGTAAATTTCACGATTACGGAAATGCTGTAGTTATTGACCATGGTTTTGGTATTACTACTCGTTATGGGCATTTATTTGCGGTAAAAGTTAAAAAAGGTGATGTTGTGAAAAGAGGGCAGTTAATTGCACTGCAGGGAAATACAGGAAGAAGTACAGGATCTCACTTGCATTATGAAGTTAGATACAAGAAATCTCCTCTGGACCCCTATAAATTCATACAAGCTGGGGAATTGTTATATAGTAATAAAGGTAAAAATAGTTAAGCATGTCAATATCTAAAGTTATGTCCTCGACAAGAAATACGACTAAGAATGCGTCTATTAAAGCGCAATCCATTAAGTCTACTCCTACAATCATCGCTCGTGATGTTTCTTTTGAAGGGGAAATTAAAAGTACTGGTTTAATCGAAGTTGAAGGTAGAATAAACGGCACTATTAAAGGAAACGCTGTTGTCATTAGAGAGTCAGGTTTCGTTGAAGGAACTATTATAGCTGAGTCTGTGGTTGTTAAAGGTGAGGTTAGTGGTAATTTAAATGCTAAGAGCGTTAGCATAACTAACAAAGCTAAGGTAGTTGGAAATATAGACTATGGCACTTTGTCAGTTGAAGATGGGGCTTGTATTGATGGCACCTTTAAGAAGATCTCAATAGAGTCTAATCAAACTTAGGCTAACTAACTCCTAGTCTTTCAAGAATTAAATCTCGGTCAATTAAGTTAATCAAATATTTTAACTCTGGACCATGGCTTTGACCGGTTATGGCTATTCTTAGCGGCATGAAAAGCTGTTTACCTTTACGATCTGACGATCCCTTGATTTGTTCTATCCATTCTCCCCAGCAATTCTCATCTTTGGTATTTTCGGGTAGTAATTTTGCTGCTTCAAGAAGGAATTCTTTATCTTCATCACTAACTTCGAATTGAAGACTCTCTCGGCATATTTTTAACCAGTTAGACATTTCTGAGAAAAAAGTAATATTTGGTGACACACATTGCCATAATTTTTTTGCGTAGTCTTCTTCAAGCTTTGGTAGCCTGTCTTTTATCTCATTGAATTCTAGAGATTGAATTAGCTTTTGGTTCACGTTTTCTAACTCAGATATCTCATAGTTTGTTGATGATTTTGAGAATATAGCAAAGTTAAAATCCTCAGCCAGTGAGTCGATATCTTTATGAATTCCGATTGGTTTCGAGGTGCCTATTTGGCTAAGTAGATTGATGATTGACATTGGCTCATAACCATCTGATCTTAAAGTTTTGATGTCAAATCCACCTATTCTTTTTGATATTTTTCCATCTCTCGCTTTAATAAGGCCCAAGTGAGCAAAATCTGGCATTTGAGCTCCAAGGCTTTCAAATATTTGTATTTGGATGGCGGTATTTGTTATATGATCTTCTCCTCTAATGATATCCGTTATATTAAAAGCAATATCGTCAATTACTGAGCAAAAAGTGTAAGTCGGAATTCCATTTTCTCTAATCACAACTGGGTCAGAAAAATGTCTTCCTGGGTAGGAGATTCTTCCTTTTATTCTATCAACCCAAGCAGTTTCGCTGTCATGTAATTTAAAGCGGAAGTATGATTTTATTCCTTGTTGTTTTAGATTTTCTTTTTGCTCTTGGGTCATATTTAAAGCGCCGCGATCATATATTGGACGCATTCCAGCAGCGGTTTGTGATTTTCTTTGTAGCTTTAATTCATCTGCGCTTTCAAAACATTCATATAAATGTCCTGATTCTATAAGTTTGTTTTTAGCTTCTTCATATTTATCTAAGAAGTCTGATTGTTTTGTTAGACTATCATAGCTAATTCCTAGCCATTTAAAGTCTTCCAGGATCATTTGGCTATATTCGTCTTTTACTCTTGAAGAATCAGTGTCGTCAAACCTTAATAAGAACTTTCCATTATGCTTCTTTGCATATAGGTAGTTAATGATAGCGGCTCTTATATTGCCAACGTGCAAGAAGCCTGTGGGGGAGGGTGCAAATCTGCAGATTTTTGTCATTTAGGAATGATTTAATGAAATTTTACTACTCGCGTATCACAAATTCTATCGTGGAGTGAGATTCTTTCTTTTGAGTAGAGTGCAATTAAAAAACTCGTAATTGCTATAGGTAAAATTAAAAAAGAAATAAAGATCAATGATGATCTAAGTAGCGCTTTGCCCATATTTAAACCTGATCCATCATGATTTACAACAATTATTTTAAAAATCGATTTACCAGGTGTGCATCTTTGCTTCGATATTTTGAAGAAAGCAGAATAAAAAATGAAAGTCGTAAATAATGCACCAATATATTTTGCATTGTCGGGAGACAGATAAATATCTTTGAAATTTATCATTTTCCAGCTATCAACTTCGAGGTAGAAGGAATAAAGATGAGAAAGCATATCGTCTATCCTAATAATGTTGCAAAATGACAATAATAAGATGATTACAAAGGCTAATATTTTGCAAATAAACAGGTCAAGCAAGAGTGATAAAGATCTGGGTATCAGACCACTATGAGATTCACATTTAATAGGAATGTGTCTAGTTACTAGACTAAATACTCCAAGCATAGTTATTATATTTTTTGTTTATAAAATACTCGCGTTTTGTAAATGAAATCATGCAGTGAGATTCTTTCTTTTGTAATTAGTACTGACAAAAACCCAATTCCCAGAGTTGAAGAAGTAACTACGGACATTAATGATCGCGCCAAAGATCTTTTTTTCGATAATTTTGAGCCGTCAAGATTTCCAACATATATTCGCAACATTCTTTTTCCTAGAGTTGCTTGAGAGTTGCTGGAGACAAAATATGTAAGATATGGTATAGTAATTATTAGGCTAATTAGGTTTATTTCATTTTCATATTGTGATATGTTCTTTAGAAGAGAGGCCGTGTCGCTGAAGTCTAGGCTAAGAAATGCAAAGGCAAAGATTAGTAGAGGTGGTAATAAAACTATAAGATCGAGAATACCGGCTAATATTCTTATTGAAAATCCGGCATATTTTTTATCTTCTGACATTTTTAAGATGTTTTGCCATTATAAACTCTAGTAGTGCAGATAAAGTCATGAATTGTGATTTTATCTGATCCTACTAGCAGGCTAAATAGGTTTATTACTGTTGGTATTATTAATAAAGTTCCTAGTTCGATTATTTGTAAATCAAAAAATGATGTGTCATTGAATATTTTATTTTCATCAATCAAGAATGAGGCTCCTAGCATAAATAATAATAGTACGACGTATCTTAATATTACTCTGAAAAAGGCCTTAATCTTTGATATTGCTAAACCGTCTCCCTTGTGGCCTATGAAGATATTCATAATTCTCTTTCCTGGAGTAGCTTGCCAAGATGATGAAATACATAATATTTCTAATATTGCCGTAAACATGATCGGGATGAATATGGTAATGATTAGAAACAGCATATCAAACAGAGTAAGAGTTGATAAGGGGGCTTGTGGGTAAAATAAATTATAGCTTATAAATAATAGGCCAAAAAGCAGTGAGGTAAAAAAGGATATGTCTATTATAGAAGCTGAGATTCTGCGCCAAATAGGTGCGTATAATGAGTTGGTCATTTACAATATTTGTTTGTAATTGGGTATCTTCTCTCAATATCAAAAGCCATTGTTGAAATTTTAGGTCCAATTGGAGACTGACTTCTTTTATATTGTGAATTATAAAAAAGTTTTGCAACCTTTTTTACCTCATCTGCAGCAAAGCCTAGTGAGATTGTATCCTCTATTGATTTTTGTTCTTCTATTAAGAGATTTAGTATCTGATCTAGTGTTTCATATTCTGGTAGAGAGTCAGAATCTTTCTGATCAGGAGCCAGCTCGGCACTTGGTTCTTTCGAGATAATGTTACTCGGGATTAAATTGTCATTTTGATATAGGGATATCTCGGAAATATTATTGTTGCGCCATTTTGATAATTCAAAGATTTGCGTTTTATATATATCCTTGATCGGGTTAAACGCGCCGCACATATCTCCGTAAATTGTTGTGTAGCCAACAGCTAATTCAGATTTATTCCCGGTAGAGAGTAAAAGAGATCCAGTATCGTTTGAGATAGACATTAATATATTAGCACGAATTCTTGATTGTAGGTTTTGTTTTGCTATTTCATTTATATCTCCAAGGCTTTTGAGCATATTTTGAAATATATCCTCTATTTCGATAATTTTTAGATCTAAGCTAAGATTTTTGGCACAATCCTGAGCATCTTTTAGTGATTCTTGAGAATTGAACTTTGTAGGCAGGGCGTAAATTTCTACATTTTCTGGACCTAGTGCATCAGTTGCTATTGTAGCTGCGATAGCTGAGTCTATTCCGCCAGACATTCCTAATATTACTTTTTGGAAATTATTCTTGTGAATATAATCACGAAGACCCAGGACGCAGGCTTGATATATTAGATCATTTTGATCTTTTGGTGATTTAGCAGTTGCTGGTGAAGATATATTTATTTCTTGAGCTTCTTTGGTAATTTCAAATATTTCAGAATCTTCTTGGAACGCTTCTAGCGATAGAACTTCTTCTTTTGACTGGTTAAGCACAAAAGAGTTTCCATCAAATACCAGGCTGTCTTGTCCGCCGACTAGATTACAATATATTAATGGTTTGTTAGTGATTCCGACAAAGTTTTGTGCTGCTTTGATTCTTTCTTGAGGTTTGTTTGTGTGAAATGGAGAGGCATTTATAGAAATTGAGAAATCAAATATTTGTTGGCTGGCTAATGTGGCATTAATGTTACTCCACATATCTTCACAAATTAAAATATTGAGAGTAAATCCTCTAAATGTTGGATAAGATAGATATTTCGATTCTGCAAAATATCTATTTTCATCAAACACTTCTTTATTTGGTAGAGATTTCTTATTGGCAATATCTTGGATTTCACCATTTTCAATTAAAATGGCTGAATTGTGAGTTATTTTCTGTTTTCTTTTATTCAGGCTGGTAGTTGGGCTACCAAATAATATCGCGCAATTTTTATTGACGGTTTCTTGGCGGATTTTCTGAGTTTTTTCTTTTATTTCCTCAAGAAAATAGTCCTTTAAAAGCAAATCTTTGCAATCATATCCGCAAATCGCCATTTCAGGGAAAATTGCAAGGTCGCAACTTTGTTTATCGGCTTCTTGATATTGGGATATTATTTTTTGGCAATTTCCGTCAATGTCCCCAACGCAAGGGTTAATTTGACAAAGGAATATTTTTAATTTTTTCATTAAATCTGTGTTTCGTAGAATTTCATTATGAGATCTTTAACATTTTCTCTGCCTAAGGTGGTATTTACTTTAGCACGAAACAATGCTGATCCGTTAAGTCCGGCGCTATACCATCCAATATGTTTTCTGGCCAAAGGAATAGCGGTTTGTTCGCCGTAATGCACAATCATTTCATCAAAATGATTAAGTACAATGTCTCTTTGCTCTTGTATAGTCGGAGTTTGGCTGACTTCTTTATTATTTATTTCTTCATTAATTTGATTTATCAGCCATGGTTTCCCATAACATCCTCTGCCAATCATGACCCCATCTGCGCCAGATAATCTTAAGGCTTCTTTTGCATCATCACCATTTCTGATATCGCCATTGGCGATGACTGGTATTTTAACGGCTTCTTTTGTTTTGGATATTTCTGCCCAATCGGCATGTCCATTATACATTTGGCAACGAGTTCGGCCGTGTACCACAAGCATTTTTATTCCGACATCTTCAGCTTTTTTAGCAAGGCTTGGAGCGTTAAGGTTTTCACTATTCCACCCAAGTCGCATTTTCATCGTTACTGGTATTTTAACGGCTTTTACAACTTTTTCCATAATTCTAGTTGCTAGATCCTCATCTTTCATCAAAGCGCTTCCGGCGAAGCCATTCACCACCTTTTTTACAGGGCAGCCATAATTTATGTCTATTATATTAGCTCCCATAGCTTCATTTAATCTCGCAGCTTCAGCCATGACTTCAGGGTCGCAGCCGGCAAGTTGAACAGACATTGGGAAGTGCCCGTCATTTTGGCATTTCTGTATTGATTGCCTGGTTTGTAGGATCATAGCGCGTGATGCGATCATCTCTGATATTACCAAACTAGCTCCAAATTTTTTGACTAATCTTCTAAAAGGGAGGTCGGTAACTCCTGACATTGGGGCAAGCAAAACATTATTTTCAAGCTTAATGTTGCCGATTTCGATCATTTTATATGTAAATTATGCTTTTTATTTGTCGGATTTATTTCCGATATAATCATATTTAAAGTCTAGAGCTCCTATTGTAGAGGCGTCGAATAAATTTCGCAAATCTAATATTCGTCTGGAATTAGTGAGAGACTTGATTTTGTCGAAATCTAGATTTTTATACTCAGCCCATTCTGTCGTGATTAGAATTAGGTCACAATCTTTAATTGCGTCATATTGGTCTTCAAAGAATTCTATATTTTGTAAGTTTTTTAACTCTCTTTTGCTATTATCAAGAGCAGCGAAGTCATGACATCTCAACAATGCGCCTTCTTTATTTAGCTCTTTTACAATCTTAATTGCTGGAGAATAGCGTATATCATCTGTATTTGCTTTAAATGCTAGGCCCAAGACTGCGATCTTTTTATTTGCGAGATTTTGATCAAGGTTATTCTTAACTTTTTTGATCATCTGTAAATTTCTATTCTTATTTGAAGCTATAACAGAATCGATTAAAGAAAGACTAACATTGTGCTCGCTGGCTATATTTATAATTGCCATAATATCTTTAGGGAAGCAGCTTCCGCCAAATCCTGGGCCGGGATTTAGGAACTTATTGCCAATTCTTTGATCCAAACCCATAGCGTGAGATAGTTTTTTTATGTCTCCGCCAACTATTTCGCAAAGATCAGCCATTTCATTGATGAATGATATTTTGGTAGCAAGAAATGAGTTCGAGGCATATTTGATTAACTCAGCCGTTATTATGTCGGAGTTAATTAGTTTTTCTTTAGGGAAGTATTGGTAAATCTCTTGTAGAATCTTTAATGATTTTTCATTATCTGTGCCGACTACTATTCTGTCTGGTTCTAGGAAATCATTTATTGCCATTCCCTCACGCAAAAATTCAGGATTGGAAGCTGTGTCAAATTCTAGAGCAGGATTTTCTTTTGTAACTAGTGCTTTTATTCTTGCTCCTGTTCCAGCAGGTACTGTTGATTTGGTGATGATTAATTTATATGAGTCAGATTTTATGGCTATTTCTTTTGCGGCGTCCAAAACATAAGATAGATCAGCGCTGCCATCTTCATCTTGCGGAGTACCAACAGCTATAAAGACAACATCACAATCATCCAACGGCTCTTGTAGGTCGGTGGTGAAGGAAATATTATTGTTTTTTTGTGCTTCTTTTAGCAGATCTTCTAGACCTGGTTCAAAGATAGGTATTATGTTAGATTGTAGCTGTTTTATTTTATTTTCGTCTTTATCGACACAAATAACATTGTGACCAATCTTTGCTAAGCATATTCCTGAAACCAGGCCAACATAGCCACTGCCAATTATTGTAATATTCATTATTTAGGTAAAAATATTGTTACTCTTAATCCTCCAAGATGGGATTCAGATAATCTGATATGTCCGCCTTGGGAAGTTATTGCGTCTGTGGCAATCGCCAAGCCTAGTCCCGAACCACCTGAGTTAGATTTTTTATCAAGATTTCGTGAATTGTCAATGCGATAAAATGGCCTTAGGACTTTGTCTCTTTCTTCTTTCGCAATTCCGGGGCCGTTATCGTCAAGTATAATTATTAAATTGCTGTTCGATTCAGATACGATCATCTCTACAATTTTAGCATGGTTGAAGGCGTTATCTATTAGGTTGATTAAGGCTCTTTTTAGGGGCATCCTTTTCAGATTTACTCTAAGATTGTGATTGATTTGTATATGGGAGTTAATTTTTTGACCCATTTTTGAATAATATTTAACGATATTGTCTTGGAAGAATCTTTTAATAGCTACCGGAGTAGATTTTTCTTTATCGCCGCCGCTAGCAAAATTTAGATATTCTTCTACTAGTTTTTCCATATCTGTGATGTCATTTTTAAGCTCGGTAATTTCTTCACCTTTTGGCATCATTTCGAGCTGTAATTTCATTCTAGTTAGAGGGGTTCTAAGATCATGAGAGACGCCAGAGAGCATGTCAGTTCTTTGCGAAATTTGTCTGGTTAGTCTTTCTTGCATCTTCTTGAAGGAAATAGCCAGAGATCTAATTTCTTTGGAACCATATGCTTTTATATGAGGGTTACTGAGGTTGCGACCGAGATTCTCAGCGGCTTTTGAGAGTTCTTTTATGGAGCGTATTTGGTTTTTTAGAAATATTATTGAGATAGTTAGAGTGATTATTGCCGTTAGCGCCATCCACAAGGTAAAAACATATCCGCTTGAGCTAATTATTCTTTTTGTAGGTATTTCAAATGATATTATTTTATCTTGATGTGGAATTTCTATTATAATGGTTTTCTCATTCTGCGGGTTTGGATAGATGCTGGAGGGTGTTAAATCATGTTTGAATAGTTCTATCTTAAATTGGTTGTAGGGGTCTATTATGGGTTTTATATATTTGTAATTAGAGTCAAGGCGGTCAGATTCTCTAGTGGCAGTTAGATTTTCCTTAATTTTGTAACCAACGCTGATATTGTTAGATAAATCTCGTAAGAATGGCTGATATTCTTCTTGATCAATAGAATCTTTGATAAATTGCATTTCTACTACAACGCCTCTAGCCATATGTTTTGATATATTATCAATATGGGTATAGAAAAAGACGTAAATAGAAACGATCTGCACTATTAAAATAGGCAAAGCTATGATAAGTAAAAATCTGCCGTAAAGTGAATTTGGAATGAATCTTTTTAGTTTCATTTTGAAAAGATACTGACTAATATTTGGAACTATTGGTAATTGTAAACTAAGCTATATTAGATTTAAAGACTTATGACAAATAAGATTTCAGCAAAAAATGTCAATTTGTTCTATTCTCAGAAACAGGCATTATTTGATATAAATTTAGATTTTAAAAAAAACACTGTTACGGCATTAATTGGTCCTTCCGGATGTGGTAAATCTTCATTTTTAAGATGTATAAATAGAATGAACGACACCATTAGTGGTTGTCGTATTGAAGGTGAAATAAGCCTAGATGGGGAAAATATTTATGATGATAATCTTGATTTAGTTCTTCTTAGAGCGAGCGTAGGAATGGTTTTCCAAAAGCCTAATCCTTTTCCAAAATCTATCTATGAAAATGTAGCTTATGGCCCAAGAATTCATGGCTTATTTAATAGTAAAGCTGGGTTGGATGAAATAGTTGAAGAAAGCCTAACTAAGGCTGGTTTATTTAATGAAGTTAAAGACAGGCTTCATGACCAAGCAACAACTCTTTCCGGTGGTCAGCAACAAAGACTATGTATCGCTAGAACAATTGCTATTGAACCTGAAGTTATATTAATGGATGAGCCATGCTCTGCTCTTGATCCAATCGCGACCGCCAAGATTGAAGGATTAATTGATGAATTAAAAGGTAACTTCACTATAATCATGGTAACTCACTCTATGCAGCAAGCCGCGAGAGTATCTAACATGACTGCATTTTTTAATATGGGAGAAGTCGTAGAATATGACTCAACTGACAAAATATTTACAAACCCATCAAAGCAAAAGACTCAAGATTATATAACCGGAAGATTTGGTTAGTCTAAAAATAATTTCCTAACATGTTTGGCATTTCCTTTACTGAATTAATAATATTGTTGATAGTCTCTCTGGTTTTTATCAGACCAGCTGACTTGCCGGAGATTGCCTATTTTATTGGTAGAGTTATATTCAGAGCTAAGAAAACCTATTATGATGCAAAGAATTATTTGAGAGAATCAGGTAAGGAATTTGGTTTGGATGAAGTAAAATATGAAATAGATAGAGGAATAGCCGATGAAAAAGCAAAATTAGATGATGATGTTACAATCGTAGTTGATATGGATGGAAATGAGCACAAAGTTAATTTGAAGAATATTGATAGAGATGTTGATAAGGATGAGGTTGAAGAGTTAAACTCAAAGAATTCATAATGAATCAAGAAAAAGATGCCAAGGTGGCATTATCCAAATATGATTTAGGATGGATTAGCAAGTTTGAAGAGGAAAAGAAATTTCTATTAAATATTCTAGGCGATTATGTTTGTGGTAGTGTAGAGCATGTCGGTAGTACCTCAGTTCCTGGATTAATTGCTAAACCAGTTATAGATATAATGTTTGGAGTAAAATCACTAGATGATTCTAAGTCGGCAATAAAGATACTTGCTGAAAATGGATATAATCATTCTTCGTATAAAAAAGATGTTATGCACTGATTTTGCAAGCCTTCTCCAGAATTTAGAACTCACCATCTTCATTTAATACCTTTTGAAAGTGAGTTATGGAAGGATAGAATAAGATTTCGTGATATTCTTAGGGTAAATAAAGAAACGGCATCTGAATATGCATTAATAAAAAGGGATCTTGCAACAGAATAAGAAGATGACAGGGACGCTTACACCAAAGGCAAAAGTTCTTTTATTACAATAGTTTTAAATAAAAAATAAAAGATGGGGAATGATATTATAGGTCAAAAATTATCCCAAAAGTTATACTTCTATTAATCAGATTCGTTACTTTTCTATTTCTATCATCCTCATATCGTCTTTGTTCAAAATTATGTCTTAGCTCTATAGATAGTTTATGATTGAGGCGATAAGAAAGTCTGGTTTTAATGCCGTTATCGGTGCTTTCATGATTTATGAAGAGATATCCCTTTTGAATTAGTTTTAGGTGCTTGCTTAGGCGGAAATTGGTTCTAATGGAGGGGATAAAACTTAGAGAGTTTCCGGAATATTTGGTGTTGCGATATCCGGCACTTATATCCAATTCTGTTTTGTCGTTAAAAATCATTTTTCCAAAACCAACTCCGTTGTAGATATCATAGTAATAGGCGGACATGTCGTCATAGAGTGTTCTATGAAATAATGTGGTGTAGTATTTACTTTCTTTGCTAAATCTTCTCTTACTGGAAACAACTAGGTCATAGCTCTCAGCTTTTTTTACTCTATATTGTTTGTTTTCTCCGCTGCCTTTATCGGCATATTTATTCTCATTCCTGAAGTTAAGCTCGTTGATATATTGTTGGGTTTGGTGTAGGTATCTCGTAGTTACGTCAAAATCTTTGGAATTGTAATCTGAGGAATAGACGCCGCCAAAGGCAATATATTTTCTGGATTTTTTGCCTCTATAGAATCTCTTTGATCTAGCAGTGACAATCTCTTCTCTATTGGCTTCGGATTCAATAGCCACAGAGGGATTAATAATAATTATTTGGAATAAAAGAGAGAGCAGTACAGAGACGTAAAGATGGTAAGGTGTTTTTAGCATGGGTTCTTTGGTGTTTGGGTTTTTGGGTGTGTTTAGGCTTAGTTTTGACCAATCATATTATTTTATTCATCAAAACTTTCTGGTGCCTGGTCTTCTACTTTTTGAACGTCATCCGGTTTATTGATGTCGTTCTTTATTTTTACTGTTTTAGCGATATCGTGTTTTTTCTTGATGTCTAGGATTTCAACTTCTTGTTCTTTTACTTCGAAAAGCCAGCTAAAGTTTTCTTTAACTGGTCCGGAGTAGGCGACGCCAAAGAAGAAGACCGAGACTAACAGGACAGATATCATCACTAATTCAAATAATTTAGACATGATTTTATGATTAATTACTGATAATTAGTTGGGAGTTTGTGTATAAAAACTTTACTTTCAAGTAATTTTTTATATGCAATAAAAATTAATTAATAAGAAGTGATATTTTATTAATTGTCGTTTAATGAGACGATTTAGCCTAGATAAGCATTAATATTGGCTCTTCGATATATTTTCTAAGTGCTTTTAAGAATTGCGCTCCAACAGATCCGTCAACTGATCTATGATCTGAAGAAAGGGTAACATTCATTAGGCTAGCTATCGTAATATTATCTTTGTTATCTACCACAGGCTTTCTAACAGCTCTAGCCACAGCTAAAATACAGCTTTGAGGTGGATTTACTATAGCGCTAAAGTTATCAATTCCAAACATCCCTAGATTTGATATACTAAAAGATCCACCTTGGAACTCTTCAGGTTGCAATTTATTTTCACGAGCCTTCTTGGCTAGCTCTTTAGTTTCTACAGAGATTGTTTTAAGATCTTTTTGGTCCGCATTTTTTACAATTGGAGTAATTAGTCCTCCGTCAATAGCTACTGCCATTGAGATATCTACATTATTGTAAATGATAACTTCTTCATCTGTCCAAGAAGAATTGGCATTAGGGACGTCTCTAAGAGCTAAAGCGCAAGCTTTGATAATTAGATCATTAACTGAAATTTTGTAGGCTGGTTTTTTATTTTCATCAATTGGAGATTCAGCATTTATAGTAGCTCTCATTTCAAGAAGTTTATCTATGTTAAATTCGCAAGATAGATAAAAATGCGGAGTGTTTTGTTTTGATTCAAGAAGTCTTTTAGCAATTACCTTTCTAATATTGCTATTCTTAATTGCGTATGATTCTTGGGAATTTCTTCTAACAACTCCAGAAGACGAAGATGGAGATCTTAGGAAGTCTATGATGTCATCTTTAATTATTCTGCCATGCGGACCAGTTCCCGCAACTTGGTAAAGACTTACATTTTCTTCTTTAGCGATTCTTTTAGCTAGTGGACTAGCTTTAACTTTGTTGCTAAATGAAGATTTGCTTGGAGTAGGTTTTGTCGGGATGCTTATAGGCTTAGTTTCTACTATTGTTGGTACTGGGTCTGATTGGGCTTCATCTTTCTTAGGATCTTCTATTGATTCTGGAGTATTGACCAAAGAACTCACCTTGTATGTGTCTAGAGATTTTTTATCTTCACCATCTTCTAATATTAGGGCAATTGCTGAATTTACAGGTACATTTTCTGCTCCTTCTTGTACTAAGATTTTCCCTAATGTTCCTTCATCAACAGCTTCTACTTCCATGGTTGCCTTATCAGTTTCTATCTCAGCAATAATTTCTCCAGCCTCTATTTTGTCACCTTCTTTCTTGATCCATTTAGCAAGGTTCCCTTCTGTCATTGTTGGTGAAAGGGCTGGCATTGTAATTTCTATAGGCATGTTTTACTTAGTTGTTTGTTATTATCTCTTATTAAGCGATTTTAGTTGAGTTTCTTGGAAAATTACAACCATAATTAACTAATTTTTTCTACTATCAAAGCTATCTCTTAAAGCTTCACCAATAAATACTAATAAGGTTAATAATATTGTTATGGTTAAAAAGCTGCTAATTCCTAGCCAGGGTGCGTGAATATTGTTCTTGCCTTGAGATAGTAATTCTCCTAAAGAAGGGGACCCTATCGGCAATCCTAGTCCCAAAAAGTCGAGAGATGTTAGTGTAGTTATTGATCCAGCTAATATGAAAGGGAGGTTAGCGATTATTATTGGAGATGAGTTTGGTAGGATATGTTTAAATATTATCCTTGAGTCTTTAGCTCCTAGAGATTTGCTAGCTTTAACAAAGTCAAAATTCCTAAGTCTTAAGAATTCTGCTCTTACATAGGAAACTATTGATAACCAGCTAAAAGCAAGCATTAGAAATAATAAAGTAAAAAATCCAGGTTCTATGATTGCAGAGAGGATTATCAATAAGAATAGCATCGGCATGCTTGACCATATTTCTATGAATCTTTGCAATATTAAGTCACATACGCCGCCAAAATATCCCTGAATTGCTCCAAGTGATATGCCTATAGCCATACTAAGGCAGGTTAGTGTGAGGCCGAATATCAAAGATATCCTGATTCCATATAGAATTCTTGCAGCAACATCGCGGCCATTGTCGTCTGTGCCAATAATATTAGTTAATGAAGGTATTGATGGTGCAGGCGAGGAGAGATTGAAGTTTATGCTATTATAGGAAAATCTTATTGGTGCGAAGATGATGAAGCCGTCCTCGTTAATTTTCTTTTGAATGAAGGGATCCTGATAGTCTGTTTTGGTTTTTAATTTTCCGCCAAAGGTTGTTTCGGGGATGTTCTTTATAAATGGTAGGAATATTTGGTCTTGGTATCTTACAAATAAAGGTTTGTCATTGGCTATGATCTCGGAGAATAGGGTGGTGATAAAGATCAGGGAGAAGATAATAAAAGAGTAATATCCTCTCCTATTTTTTTTGAATTTGCTTATGAAGTTTGAATTTTTTGATATCATTTAACTTCAAATTTTATTAGCACCTGGTACTAGAGTACCAGGTGCCTTAATAAGATTTATTCGCTTTTTTCTTCAAGAATTTCTTCAGCTGAAGCTAAAAGATCTTGTTTTTCAAGCTCGAATTTTGCTTCATCAGCGGCTTGTTTGCGATATTTTGCTGCCATTAAACCTGTTCCAGCTGGAATTAATCGGCCGACAATAATATTTTCTTTAAGACCTTTCAAGTTATCTACTTTTCCTTGAACTGAAGAGTCTGTAAGAACTCTGGTAGTTTCTTGGAATGATGCAGCAGAGATAAATGATTTAGTCTGTAGTGATGCTTTCGTAATACCCAAAAGAACAGGAACGCAAGTTGCTGGTTTTTGTTTATTTTCGATTGCTTTAACATTTGTTTCTTCAAATACATCACGATCAACATATTCTCCATTAAGAAGAGTAGTGCCGCCAGATCCAGTAACTTCGACTCTTTTAAGCATCATGTTCAAAATAACTTCAATATGCTTATTGTCTATTTTTACACCTTGCATGCGATATACTTTTTGTACTTCATTTACCATGTAATCGGTAAATGCTTGCATCCCAAGGATTCGAAGTATGTCGTGAGGAACCGGGCTACCATCAACTAAGATATCACCTTTCTTAACGAAGTCTCCTTCGCCAACAAATAAGTGCTTAGTTTTGGTTATACTATACTCAACTGCTTCGATAGATGCGTCTTTTGGTCTAATAATAATTCTACGTTTTGTTTTGTAGTCTTTACCAAATTCAACAAATCCGTCAATGTCACACATTACAGAGAAGTTCTTAGGTTTTCTAGCTTCAAACAATTCAGCAACTCTTGGAAGACCACCAGTAATATCACGAGTTTTAGAAGATTCTTTTGGAATCCTCGCCATAATGTCACCTGCTTTTATTTCTTCATTATTGGAAACACCAATAACTGTGTGCATTGATAGTGGATATTCTTTAGAAATACTACCATCAGCATCTACAAGTGTTAATCTAGGTTTTAACTCTTGTTTACTATATTGTTTCCAATCAATTACGATTTTAGTTGAAACGCCAGATGCTTCGTCAATTTTTTCACGTAGTGCAACATTATCGGTAAGGTCACTATATGTAATCTTCCCGTCTGCTTCTGCAATAACTGGTATGTTATATGGATCCCACTCTGATATTACTTCTCCTTTCTTAATAGAAGCGCCATTCTTGTGATTAATAAATGAACCATAAGGTAGTTTGTATCGGTGAAGTTCTTTATCTTTAGAATCGTGTAGAGTGATTTCACTACTTCTATTAATCACCACTGTTTTACCATTTCTGTCAGTGATTGTATTTTCTTTCGAAAATTTAAGTTTTGCATCACTAATAGCAGATATTGAAGATTGCTCATTACTTCTTTGTGCTGCTCCACCAATGTGGAATGTTCTCATAGTAAGCTGTGTTCCTGGCTCACCAATTGATTGAGCTGCAATTACACCAACCGCTTCACCAATACTAACAATATTACCCGTTGCTAAGTCTCTTCCATAACATTTAACACAAACACCATTTCTTGTGTTACAAGTCAAGACCGAACGTGCCAAGATTGATGTTACTTCCGCTTTTTCTATTCTATCAGCAGCTGCTTCGTCAATCATGTCGTTTGCGTTGACGATAACATTTCCCTTTTGATCAATAATGTCTTCAAAAGGAACTCTACCAAGTGATTGATCAGCTAAAGATGAGATAACTCTACCATCATCAAGAACTGGCTCAAGAGTGATATGTTCAGATGATTGGCAATCTTCTTCAGTAATGATACAATCTTGAGAAACGTCTACTAATCTTCTAGTTAAGTAACCAGAGTTTGCAGTTTTAAGTGCAGTATCAGCCAAACCTTTTCTGGCACCGTGAGCAGAAATAAAGTACTCAAGTACTTTTAGACCTTCTTTAAAGTTTGAAGTAATTGGAGTTTCGATAATTTCACCAGATGGTTTCGCCATCAAACCACGCATACCAGCAACCTGCTTAATTTGGTTTTCTGAACCACGAGCTCCAGAGTCAGCCATCATAAAGATTGAGTTGGCGTTTATTGGTTCTTTGAATTCTGAAATTTCTTTCATCATTGCGGTTGAAATGTCGTTAGTACATTCGGTCCATTCATCAACCACTTTGTTGTAACGCTCACCTCCAGTAATTAAACCTTCGCGATATTGTTTTTCTAATTTTTTAACTTGGTCGAAAGATTTTGCAAGTCTCTTGGCTTTCGTTTTAGGTATTATCATATCGTCTTTACCGATTGAAATACCTGCTTTACCAGCATTTTTGAAGCCAATTTCCATGATTTTATCACAGAATATTACAGTTTCTTTTTGACCACAATTACGATATACATTGTCAATAAGGTTAGTCACTGCCTTTTTAGTCATAACTTTATTAGCTAAAGTAAAGTCTGACTTCATTACGCTTGGCAATATGTTATATATTGCTATTCTTCCTGCAGTTGTTTCAACTTTTGCGTAGCTTCTATCACCATTAGTATCTTTTATCAGATAGCGAAATAAGATTTTAGTGTGAAGGGTTATGCTCTTAGTATGAAGTGCATGCTCAATTTCATAATCATTGGCAATCGGTCTCGCTTTTACGTCAGCAAAGTCAGATGCTTCCATTGTCATGTAGTATAGACCCAAAATAATATCTTGAGAAGGAACAATGATTGGTTTTCCGTTTGCAGGACTTAGGATGTTGTTTGTAGACATCATAAGAGCTCTGGTTTCTACCTGAGCTTCTATGGAAAGAGGAACGTGAACAGCCATTTGGTCACCATCAAAATCTGCATTAAATGCTGCACATACTAAGGGGTGTAACTGAATAGCTTTTCCTTCTGTCAAGATTGGCTCAAACGCTTGGATACCAAGCCTATGAAGAGTTGGAGCACGGTTAAGAAGAACTGGGTGTTCTTTAATAACTTCGTCTAAAATATCCCAAACCTCTGGTCTTCCAGAATCTACTAATTTTTTAGATACTTTGATGGAAGGAGATTTTCCGTATAATTCTAGTTTTGAATAGATAAATGGTTTGAATAATTCCAAAGCCATTCTTTTTGGAAGACCGCATTGGTGAAGTTTTAATTCTGGACCAACAACAATTACACTTCTTCCTGAGTAATCTACACGTTTACCTAACAAGTTCTGTCTGAACCTACCTTGCTTACCTTTAAGCATGTCGCTTAATGATTTGAAAGGTTTCTTATTGGCATTTTTAACAATAGCTCCAGATCTGCCGTTATCTAATAAGGCATCAACTGATTCTTGAAGCATTCTTTTTTCATTCTTAATGATGATTTCAGGTGCTCCAAGCTCCATTAATCTTTTAAGACGGTTATTTCTGTTAATTACTCTTCTGTATAGTTCGTTAAGATCAGATGTAGCAAATCTACCGCCATCTAGCATTACTAGAGGTCTTATGTCAGGTGGGATTACTGGTAATACATTCATTACCATATATTCTGGTTTATTGTCACCTGATTCTATGAATTGCTCAATAAGCTTTAATCTTTTTATTGTTTTTTCTTTCTTAAGCTCAGAGGTTTGAGTAGCTAAATCTTCTCTTAGATCTTTTTGTAATTTTTTAAGATCAAGTTTTCGTAGTAATTTTTGAACTGATTCTGCTCCCATTTCAGCTTCGAAGCTTCCATATCCGTGCTCTTCTTGAAGTTTATCATATTCATCCTCAGTAAGTATTTCGCCTTCTTGAAGAGGTGACATTAATGCGTCAGTTACTATATAAGATTCGAAATATATAACTTTTTCGATAGCTTTTAGAGTAGTGCCAAGCATGGTACTAATCCTTGATGGAAGAGATTTTAGGAACCAAATGTGAGTTACAGGAGCTGCTAACTCTATGTGACCCATTCTTTCTCTTCTTACTTTTGATGATGTAACTTCAACACCACATTTTTCACAAACTATGCCTTTATATTTTATTCTTTTATATTTACCACATAAGCATTCGTAATCTTTGATTGGGCCAAAGATTCTAGCACAGAATAAACCTTCTCTTTCTGGCTTAAATGTACGGTAGTTAATAGTTTCTGGCTTTGTTACTTCGCCAAAAGACCAAGATCTAATTTTGTCTGGATCAGCTATTGTGATTTTAATAGCGTTAAAGTCTAGAAGGTCAACGGCATTATTTGAGTTTAAACTTAATAAACCGTGTGAAGATGTTCCTGCTAATGACATATTTATTATATTTTATTTTTATTAGTTACTTGTCCGGCATAGCCTTTCGGCGACGACGGATTAGTTTTCTATTAATTCGATATTTAGGCCCAGAGATCTAACCTCTTTAATCATTACGTTGAATGATTCGGGAATTCCGCAGTTGAAGTTTTGGTTTCCTTGAATTATTGATTCGTAAATCTTAATTCTTCCAACTACATCATCTGACTTAACAGTTAACATTTCTTGGAGTGAATAAGCAGCTCCGTATGCTTGTAGAGCCCAACATTCCATTTCACCAAATCTTTGTCCACCGAAGTGAGATTTACCGCCAAGGGGTTGCTGAGTAATAAGACTATATGGTCCAATTGATCTAGCGTGAATTTTATCATCAACTAAGTGATGAAGTTTCAGCATGTAAATGTAGCCGACAGTAGTATGGCGATCAAATTTTTGACCGGTTTTACCGTCTGTTAGCTGAATTTGTCCAGATCTGTCAATACCACTAAGTTCAAGTAGTCTAGTGATATGAGATTCTTTAGCATTTTCAAAAATACCTGTAGCGAAAGGAACGCCATTTTGAAGTTTGCCGGCAAATTTTACTACTTCATCTTCAGAAAGTGAATTGATGTGAACAACTTCAGATTCTAATGTATAGATTTCAAGTAACTTGGCACGAAGATCTCTAGCAATATTAACTTTTTCTTCTGCTAGTTGATTGTAGATCTTAGATATTTGTTTACCTAATTCCTTTGAAGCAAGTCCTAAGTGAACTTCTAGGATTTGTCCAATATTCATACGAGAAGGTACACCAAGTGGATTTAATATTATATCAATTGGTTCCCCATCTTCAGAATAAGGCATGTCCTCAATTGGTGCTATTTTAGAAACAACACCTTTGTTACCATGACGTCCAGCCATTTTATCACCTGGTTGTAGGCGATATTTGGAAGCTATATAAACTTTTACAACTTTTAAGACACCTTGTCCTAATTCGTCTCCGGCTTTGATTCTTGCAACTTTCTTGTCAAAAGTTTTTTGGGTATCAGCAAGCTTATCAACATTTCCTTTGATAAGCTTTTCTGCTTTATCCATAGCATTTGAGTCATCAACTGCAAGTTTGCATAGTTGAGCTTTTGAAAGCTGTTTTAAAGAAGCTAGGTCAAGTTTTGTTTTGGCTTTAATATCACCAATCGCATTTACTGACTTTGTGCCGTTAAATTGTTTATATAGGCTATCTTGAAGCGCAGAGTCTATGAAAGATATTTTAAGATCTTTTGCTTTAGAAAGTTTTTCAATCTCTTGCATTTCGATATAGATCGAACGTTCGTCTTTTTCTATACCTTTTCTTGAGAAGACTTTAACATCAACTACTGTTCCACTAATGCCAGTTGAGGCATAAAGCGAAGAGTCTTTAACGTCTGCAGCTTTCTCACCAAAGATTACTTTTAGAAGCTTTTCTTCTGGAGTCATTGGAGATTCACTCTTAGGAGTGGTTTTCCCAACTAGAAGGTCTCCTGGGTGTATTTCGGCACCGATATGGATAACACCTTCTTCGTCAAGCTTGCTTAAGATATCTTCACTAACATTTGGAATGTCACGTGTAATTTCTTCGGGCCCTAGCCTTGTATCTCTTGCTACCACTTCTAACTCTTCAATATGAATTGAAGTGAAAGTGTCGTCAGCTAGAAGCTGTTCGGAGATAATGATTGAATCCTCAAAGTTGTAACCATTCCAAGGCATGAAAGCAACTCTAACATTTTTACCAAGAGCTATTTCTCCACCTGAAACACTATGTCCGTCAGAAATTATTTGGTTAGTTTTAACTTTTTGTCCAACTTCAACAATTGGTTTTTGGTTAATACAAGTATCTTGGTTAGTTCTAGTATATTTTTGTAGATTGTGAATCTCAATATCTGAAGAATCTGCATCGTCCGATTGAATGACTATTTTTGATGAGTCTACAAATTTAACAGTACCATTGCTCTCGGCTTTAACTGTAGCTCCAGAGTCAGCAGCAATGATTGCTTCCATTCCAGTTCCAACTATAGGTGCTTCTGCTTTAAGCAAAGGGACAGCTTGACGTTGCATATTTGAACCCATTAATGCACGGTTTGCATCATCATTTTCAAGGAATGGGATTAATGTCGTTGCAATCGAAATTAGCTGTTTTGTTGAAACGTCAATATAGTCAATATTTTCTGGTGCAGTCATGAAATACTCACCATTTTTACGACAATTAACTAATTCATCAGTTATTTTTCCGTCTTTATCGATGTTAATGTTGGTAGGAGTTATAGTGCAATCAACTTCTTTCATTGCAGAAAGATAATCAACTTGAGTAGTAACTTTCCCATTTGTTACTTTACGATAAGGAGTTTCGATAAACCCGTAATGGTTAACTTTTGCATAAGTAGCTAAAGAGTTAATAAGACCAATATTTGGTCCCTCTGGAGTTTCTATTGGACATATTCTACCATAGTGAGTTGGATGAACGTCACGAACTTCAAAACCAGCTCTTTCTCTTGTAAGACC
>Ga0115003_10000026_pt1 | contig 95924 bp, 94 predicted proteins | sample ArcticOcean_MG_C_7_FD_88736 | JGI IMG/M metagenome (GOLD analysis project Ga0115003, IMG submission 88736) | Marine microbial communities from western Arctic Ocean - ArcticOcean_MG_CB11_88 | ecosystem: Environmental > Aquatic > Marine > Oceanic | place: Arctic Ocean: Canada Basin | collected...
TGCACGAACTAACGTTTCAATATGGGAGTTAGTAAATGGAATTACCGATTTTGCATCTCATGATTATGGCTTCGAAGTAAAAGATCAAGAAGAAACTAGAAATCGTCTAATGGTTGACGCTGGTGGAATTCTAACTAAGAATTACGATACTCAAAACTTACTAGTTGCGCAACCTTTCTAAGATTACGTAACATATCATATACATTATTTGTTGTTTTGTATATTGTTTAAGAGGGCTTCTCATCATGAGAGGTCCTCTTTGTTATTGAATAAAGCCACTATATAAATATATGTAAGAGGAATTTAAGATCAACTATAGATCCTGAATAGATCAAGAAATATCAGCACGTTCCTTTATATGGATGATCAAATCTTTGTTACCCTTTATTAAACGATGAACTCTACCTTCTTTAATGAAGATAGGATTTTCGTTAGTAAGGTCTACAGGCAATTCATTATCAAATTGAAACTTCCAATCAGTCTCTGATAATGGTTTAATAACTCTATCACTTTCATCAGCATGCCATTTAAGTAAATGTGATTCTGTTTCAGCAGGAAACATTCTAATTATTCCAGACGAATTATTTAGTAAAGTTAAGTAAGGTTTGTTATTTTCAAATGTGCGATCAAAAGCTCTTTGTTCGCAGTCGGTGCAGTTTTCTACCATGGATCGTTAGTTTTAAGTCCTAATTGTTTATAAAATAAATGAACATTACAAGACCACCATCCGCTAGCATACTGATCTTTCTTTTTTGCACAACCATGTCTTGCAAGGAATGCTTTACGATTACCTTCTTCTTGATGTTTCTTAATCATATTAACTCCATTCTTATCAGATCTTTCTCCAAAACCTATTTGCATTGCTTTAACTAAACCGGTATCAGGATCTTTATCTCCTTTAGGATTTGCACGAAAAACATGAAATAAATTCTTTCCCATAGATGGTGGTTGCTTTTTTGGATCATCCAATGTTACAGTTTCTTTCTTTTTAGTCTTTGGATTTCTCCAAGTACCTTTCTTACCAGTTTGTAATCGTTCAACGATAAATGCATCGTCTTCACTTAATTCTAATTTGTTATCTTTATATAATTCTCTAGCTTCATTTATCAAATCTAAATAAGCATCAGATCCAACTCTAAATATAGATTCAGATAAAGTTAAATTGTTTTCTACGTGATACTTAAGATTTTCACTTACTGTATTATATTCGTCTCGTGTTAATATCATTTTTGTAATTTGTTTTTGTCAATCCATGTTCTAAAAACTTTCATTGCATCTCTCATTCCTTGAGTTTGATGTTTATGTTTTTTAGCTCGGCTTTCCATAGTTGTTGCAATTGACATAGCCCATGTTCTTTCCTTTTGTTTCATTAATTTGTCAAGTTCCTTAATTGTAAATTCTGCCTTTGCTTTATCAGCATAACCAGTACCTTTAATTGCGTCTCTTCCTCCTTTTGAATAAAGTCCAATATCCGGTGGATCGTCTTTGTAATGTTTACGTTTTCTAGTATGACCAACTGTTGGTTTCTTTGCTTCGTTAGTTGATTCATTAGTTAATGTTGGTTTATCACCTTTACCTTTTAGCCAATCTGCAACATCTTTATCGCTTGTATTATATGCCTTTGCTTTATTGATGAATGCATTTAATCTTGCATGACCCCATGCATTATAAGCAGCAACACCCTTTCCAATAGCTTTTATTGTTGGATGAACAGCACCCCAATTAGTTTTTGCAGCACCATATCCTCGGTTAAACAGTGCTTGGAATGCGTATTCTAAATTTTTAGTATTAGTTGAACCCATTGCTTTCTGATTCTTAGGATCAGCAGCTAGTTCCTTTATACGATCCTTTACTTTAGAATCTTCGTTTAGATTGTTAGATTCATTTAAGAATTCTGTGAAAGTGTTTAGTTTCATAAGTTATATATTCGTTAATGATATCCATTAAGTAATTCTAGTAGATCAGATATAGCACCATGTCTATGAGAATCCTTCAACACAGTTTTGAATACATAATCAGAATTTACTAATTTAGACATATCATGATATGCTGACCAGTTTTTATCTTTAAGATCTATTTGATATGAGTCTCCACAGAATATCATTTTTGAATCTTTGCCTAATCTCCCTATTGCCATTGCAAGTTGTGAACGATTAAGATTTTGAAATTCATCTACTATAACAATTGCATTATCAAAGGTTCTACCTCGGAAATGAGCTAACGAGCATAATTCAATAGCTTCATCTCGTTCCATTCGTTCTAAAATTTCAGGTTTATTATAGACCTTACGCATATTAGATCTAATAGGTACTAACCAAGGTTCCATCTTTTCTTTTTCTGAACCAGGTAAGAATCCATTATCTTCAGTTGCAATAGTAGGTCTTGTTATAACGATCTTGTTATATTGTCTCTTAAAAAATTGATCTAATGCAATTTGAACTGCTAGTAAAGTTTTACCAGATCCAGCATTTCCAACAATAAAATTGTATGGATGTTTTAGAATTTCTGTTTTTGCCGTTTTTTGTTCGTCTGAAAGAGATAAGGAAAATCTTATAGAACCTTTTGGCGGAGTTTTGGAAATGTTTTCTTTTGCCATAATATGAACTTTTTAGTATGAGTATTATTATTAAGTGGTTTGAGTTAGGTCACTAGCCACAAACGCAGGATGTGGCTTTTAACTATTTATGCAATAACCTTAAGTGTTTGAACATATCGTCAGCTTTAGCCTTAATTTTATCGATATCTTCTTGTGGTTGATCTGCATCTTTCATATACTTTTCTAGACGTTGATATGATCTATACAATTCATCGAAATGACTTAAGTATCTCTGCTTAGGAGAGCTTAATGTAATTTTGCTTGGGTGAGCTAATTCATTCAATTCATTGAGTTCAATGAATGTTTCTAAGTTAGTTAGTTTTTCCACGTTTAAGTATTTTATTAGTTAGTTTATATATTCGTATATCAATGATAGTATAAATAAACCTGATTATCAAGGCGAAGACATAATAAAAATAATGTTCATTATGAGTATTAAAGATAACATGGAAAAGCTTCAGAATAAATTAAAGCAGGATCTAAAGGATATTAAAAACCTAGAAGATCTATGTGAACACAAACAGACTAGAGTTGGCTTTGAACTAACGAATTCATTTAATGCATCCATACGAGTTATTTGCAAAGATTGCCAGAAAACATTAGGATTCCCTACCCAAGAAGAAATAAAGACGTTCACTATTAAATGAAACATATGAAAACTTTTATCATATAATACTCATTACTAACATTAAAACATTACACAATGGCAAAAGGAGCTAAACCAGACAAGCAAGATCAAGTAACCGGAATGTTCTCTAAAATCGCTAAAGAAGCAAAAAGGAACGAAAGGAGAGCAATCAAAGAAGCAAAAGCAAAAGGTGAATTTATTAAATTAGAACATCCTGAATTATTATCAATTAAAAAACAAATAGAGTATTTTGAAGCATTACAAAAACATAGAAAAGGTAATGGCCAATACGACATTGATTACGATCAAGATAATCTAGAATTTCCATGGCCTTGGAAGTACGCAAAAGTAGTTGAAGATAAATAAACTATGAGCGACGACTTTAATATAGATGATTTCTTAAATAACTTCAGTGATTCTGATGATAGTGGCGATGACAGTATTCGTGACAAAGTATTAGAATTTCAAGATAAAATTAAGGATGAGGCTATGAGAGAAGCTTATAGATTTATAGAAGAGGTTGGAATTCTATTTTGGATACGTCAAGATATGTATGTCAAAAACGAAAGAAAATCAAGAATCCTTAACAAAATGATCGAATTCTTTATTGAATCTGAAGAATATGAAAAGTGTGCATATCTAACAAAAGGTATACAAGCACTAGCAGATAATAAAAAAAGTATACAAGAGGAAACTAATTTATAAAGCCATCATATAATTATATAATAATAATCATTAAAACACAAACACAAAAACAATATGGCAACAATTAGATTTATCGATTCAATGGATGTAGAAGCACAAAAATCAGCGAAGTGCTTAACCATTAGAGAAAGACAAGTAATACGAAACCTACTAGCTGATACTGTAGGAAAAAACACATCAACCCTCATTTCCCAAATCAACAGCTATTTCGAATTCAGAGAGGATTCTCAATTCCAAGGAGCTAGTATTATACAAGATGATAAAAATTGGTTAAAGGTTAAATTACATGTAGGAAATCCTGGATGTACTGCATTTAATAAAGTAACTTCTTATCAATTCAAAATACGTCATCCAGAAAACCCAGTTCCTACTAAGTTTTCACACTTAAGAAATAACAACTAAATAAAAACAAGCATAATATCCACTATGAAGGACAGTCTCTCGGGACTGTCCTTTTGTTTTTTGTATTATTTTTCAATAAGTGAACGCGCGTATTATCAAATCAAAAAGCCAAGATCTATCCTTATAGATACTACAAATCAAACAAGAGGCTATCTTGAAACTTTATAAATTTACAAACATATAACCTCTTAATTATTAACATAACATTGTTAACAAACAAATAAAAATTAAAAAACAAAATAATTTAACATGGAAAAAATGAAAAAAATTATTAACTCTTACTGGTTCAAATCTGCAATTTGTGGAGGAATCGGTATTGTGCTTCTATTCAAAGGTATGAACCTTTGGGCTGGAGTAGCTTTTGGATGGGGTGCGAATGAATTCCTAGAATACTTCAAACCAACTTCAAAATAAATTAACTATTATATTAACAAAAAAAATTAAAAACTATGAAAAAAATTCTTTTAACATTGGCTTTGATCGTTGCAACAGTTGTTGGAACTCAAGCACAGGAAAAGGGAGATTGGTATGTAGGAACTGGTGATGTTGCAAATGTAGCATGGACTGAATGGTCCGTTTCACCTACAGTCGGTTATGGCGTAATGGAGAACTTAATGATAAGTGCTTCAGTATCCCAAGCAGACTCTACAGTCGATATGGACTTAGATTTTAGTGCAAGATACTTCTGGAAAGGATATTTCGCTTATGTTGCCACTAACGGACTTTCTACGGAAGGAATGTCAATTGGCGCTGGTAAAATGTTCACGTTCCATAAGAGTATTTTTGTAGATCCAAAAATCGTTTACGATATGGACGCAAAAACTACGAACTTGACACTAGGCTTCGGACTTAAATTTTAATGAGTATTAACTATAAAAAAAGAGAAAAACATGGATTCAGTAATTAAATATGTAACAGGATTTTTCGGTGGATTAGCAACTATATTATTAGCGGTTCTTCCAGTGACAATCCTTTGGAACATTTTATCTGGTGGAATGGTTTTCGGTATGGACGTAGTCGGTAATCTAACGGCACTTATCACCTCTATTGGTGAAGGTGGTTTCGTTGGACTTATCGTACTAGTCATATTGACATCATTCTTTGTAGATAATAAATAGTACATAAAATGTAAACGTATTTTACCAGAAAGACTCTAGGAACCTTTCTCTTAAATACATGTCCGAAAGGAATAATTAAAAAGGAGAGCATTCGTGCTCTCCTTTTTTTGTCAGAATTTTCTATATGAAACCTATGATAGATAACAACATATAATAAATAAGTTCATTGATATATGGGGATGACACGGCTTTTGACATTATGAAAGAAGCTTTAGATTCAGCAACGGGTGATGACCTACATCAATCTCAAACGGCAACGTTGAGTTAGCAATGGCAGCCTAGTTAGGTGATGAATTGCACATCAGGTAATTGAGTTTACGAGAGTTAGTAAATTACTAGATGCAAAACGAAACGACTCATGTGTGTATAATGAATGGAAATAATATAACTCCACAAGCCACCTAACAATAACGGTTTAATAACATATATTAGTTTTGGAAGTTTTGAAAAACTTAGCCTAAGCTGTAAAACATCTATTGTGGATACATTATGGACGTGGGTTCGATTCCCACCATCTCCACAAATACCGTTTCTAAAAAATAAAAAAGAAAAACTATGGAAACACTATTTTTAATCGTATCAAGCGTTTTAACAACTTTAGGTATTGTAACAGTCATTTGGCTTATATCTAACGTACGTTCGGTACAAAAACTAAGTAAACAACTCGATGCAAATTTACAAGACGTTCATCGATATATTGACGAAGTAAAAGAAGACACTATGAGTGAAATTGGAAAGCTTTCTGATTTTGTTGATAGAGAAAGCGAAACACTTCAAGAAGATCTTGAAAAAAGGTTTGATAAAAGTTATCGAACCATGTATGAATTTAGAGATTGGGCAGATGAGCAAATAAACAGGCTAATCGAATCAGATCTAAATAATGAAAGTAAGAAGAAAACTAAATAATTAACTAACTTAGAAACGGTATTAAGGGCAGGGTAAAACCTGCCCTTTTTTATTGAAACTACTTTGAATTACCTGCATATAATACTTATTAAATAATTAAAATTATGATGGAGTTTTTAGAATTTACATTCCAATCAATCTGGCACTTCTTAGGCGTTATATGCTTAATTGGTGCTATTTCTGGATTAGTACCAGATATCAACATAAATAAGAAAAAATGAATAAAATAATTTTAGTAGGAAAGGCTGCTTCAGGAAAGGATCATATGAGAAAAATTCTAGAAGGTCGTGGTTTTATCTATGGAACATCTTATACTACAAGACCTCCACGAGATGGAGAAATTGATGGTGAAGATTATTACTTTATTTCTGATGAAGATTTCGCAGATATGGATGATGGTAATCAATGGTACGAATATGTTCAATTTAACAATTGGATGTACGGAACAACTAAATCTCAATTCTTAGAAAACTGCAATCTTTTCATTATGACTCCTGATGGAATTAATCAAATTGATCCAGCAGAAAGAAAAAATTGTACGATCATTTATTTAGATATAGATTTAGAAACTAGACGAAATAGATTATATTATCGAGGTGATATATCTGATACTATCGAACGTAGAATTAAGGCTGATACTATTGATTTTGAAAACTTCACAGATTTTGATTTGATTATTAACAACAAAAATTTTTAGAAAAACATGAAAAACATGAAAAAAGAAACCATGAAAAACGAAACCATGGAAAAAGAAAAACCAAAGAAAATCGTTAACGCGAATAAATATCGAATTCACAAAAACCCTCATTGTGGATTTCAGTATAAAGAATTTACTCAATTAAGTTTTCCGAATGTACTATTACCTGGTAAATTCGATACCGTTGAAGTAGAAACTGAAGCTAGAGGGAGTAGACATTCTTATGCTATGAAAACTTTATTACATCCAAATGCAATCAACTACGATTACATTGACTTTTGGGGTAATGTAAACCCTTACGGTAAAGGAAAGCATCAAGTATTCTGTTGCATTTATGAAAATGATCCTGGATACGCTGAAAAAAATCGATGGGTAGTTACAACTGGTAGACATTCACATTCTGATATGTCTACAACTAAATTCGATAATTTAGAAGATGCAATGAAATTCTTAGTAAATGAAATGGAAAAGACTCAACTCAAATTCGATAAAATTCTAGGAGAAAAAACTACAATGTGGGATTTTGAAGCGATCAAAGCACATAACGCATTTTGGGATATTAAAGCAGACGTAAAATGATATTAATCCTAACACAATCTAGTAGATCTGGAAAGAATAGATTAATCGCAGAAGACTGTGCAACATTAATCAATCATCATTCTAGTATAGAACCTATCATTAAGAATTTTGATGAATGCGGTAGAGAAGAATTAAGCGAATATGATAAAATAGTAATGGTTGTTCCTGAATGGAATAGATCAATGCCATTTACATTAAAACAAATGATAGATAACGCTGGATGGCCATCAGCACTTAAAAATAAAGATATTTATCTAATAGGTACGAGCGGAGGTATTGGAGGAAATATGTTAGGGATAAGTCATCTAACCGATGTTCTTCATTATGTTGGTTCTAATGTATCTCATACTAAAGTTTATGTTACTCATCTAGAAACCTTCGATAAAAATAGTCCACAAGCAATTGCTTCTACAGAAATGATAAGCAATTTAATGAAAGAATTATGTTCAACTTATATAAACGCATAAAAAATATGAAAGCTAAATTAAATAATCTCATCCATCTAAACAATGAGGAATTAGAGAACTGCAATGAAATTTTACGAGATTTGCCTGAGGATATAAAGGATATTAAAGAATTAGAAACTTTAATAGGAAACAATAAAGATCTTTCAAGGGCTTATGATTTAGGTAAAAAGGATACTTTAGAAATGATAACCGAACAATTAAAAAACATAAAAAAGGAATAATGAATACTATATTATTTTTTGCAGGCATTATAGCGATACTACTATTAATGGCAAAATATACTTTATCTGAAAGTGAACGAATCAAAAGAAACAAAAAATTCATGAAGAATATGGAAGAGTATAGCCAATCAGACGAAGCTTTACTTAAAAGACATTCTACTAAACTATCTAGCGAATCTATTAAAGAACAAAAATAAATTGTTAATAAGTTTTTGAAAAATAAGTGTCCAAAAGTTTTTTTTTACCACCAAAAAGTATTATATTTATATTATAATAATTAAAACAATAAAAACATTTACAACATGCAAACACAAACGGAACTGCGAGATCTACTAAATTTCTTAAACGAAATGCGATCTACAACTTCAAACAACAAAAAACTCGAAATTCTCAAGAGTTTAGGAACCGAATCTGAGAGATCAGGTTTTATTCGAAGTATCTTTCGATATACTTACAATCCATTTTGGAAATATAATGTGCATTCCAGAAATTGTATTAAAAACTCTCATCTATGCGATTCAACCGAATCTAGATATACCGATATCTTTACATTATTAAATGATCTCAAAGAAAGAGTAATTACCGGTCACAGTGCTATCTCTGCAATTAATGGTTATACTCAAAATTTACCAGAAGATCTTACGAAGGTAATACATTTAATTATCGATAGAGATTTACAAATGAGAGCAAGTACCTCATCAATTAACAAAGTCTTTCCTAAAACAATACCAACTTATAACGTTGCTCTTGCAAATGCATATAAACCCGGTATGGTGGATTTTCTAAACGAAAACGAAAAATGGTACGGATCTAGAAAACTCGATGGAGTACGGTGTTTAGCGTTCAAACAAGGAGATGAAGTAAAATTTACCTCACGTTCCGGAAAACCGTTCTTAACTCTCGATGTTATAAAGGAGCAAATGCTCAAAATCGAAGGAGATTATATTTTTGATGGAGAAATTTGTATTGTAGATGAAAATAATAAAGAAGATTTCCAAGGAATTATCAAAGAAATTCGAAGAAAAGGACATACAATCGAAAACCCTAAATTCTTAGTATTCGATTGTTTAACTCTCGAAGAATTCGAATCTAAAACATCTACTGCATTTCTTAAAACAAGATCTGAGCGAATGGCTGTGAGAGATTTAGAAAACAAACCAAATATCGAATGGGTAGAACAAGTACACTTAACTTCCGATGAGCAATTCGCCGAAATGGTGAGTGATGCTGAAAAACAAGGTTTTGAAGGAATAATGGTTAGGAAGAATACCAACTACGAAGGTAAGCGATCTAAAAATTTACTCAAAGTAAAGAAATTCTACGACGAAGAATATACCGTAAAGCGATGTGATCTTGGAGATATGCGATTCGTAGAAAATGGAAAAGAGGTAGTTAAAGATGTACTACGAAATATAATAATCGAACATAAAGGTTACGATGTAGGAGTTGGTAGTGGATTCTCTAAAGAGCAACGAGAATACTATTTTAAGAATCCAAACGAACTACTTGGTAAAACCGTTACAATACAATACTTCGAAGAAACACAAAATCAAATGGGTGGAGTTAGTTTACGATTCCCAGTAATAAAGCATATCTACCAAAACGGTAGAGACTGTTAATAACTTTCGAAAATAAGTGCGTAAAAGTTTTTTTATTCCACTTATTTTTATTATATTTATATATTAAATAATTAAAACAAAAACAAACAAAAACAGATTATGAAAAAAGTAAAAACAAGAGCAGACAAAGACAAATACGGAGAGTTAGTATTTGATACAGAAAACATTCCATCATCACAATACATGAAACCACTTTTACAAGCTTGGAATAGAGAGTATTCTAAAGCATTTAATATATTTGGTTTAGTTATCAGTGATCTTAACAAAGAGTTCACATCTATCGATGGAGATCGATTAAAACTTATCGGTCAACTCGAACAAAAATCTTTATTGGTTCAACATGTAGAATCTACGAGATACTATCGAATGCCAACCAAGGAAGTTACTCAAGGTGTAGAACTAACCTATGGTGAGAGATACCGAGTTGGTAACGAGTGGTTGAGAGGAGAACAATCTTTATTAGAAAGTGATATATAAAGTATATGAAATACACTTTCCCTATCGTACTTACAAAGCCAAAAGGCCGACAAATAATAGTTTTTGATGCAGATCCTCATATGAACGAAGGTAAGGATGATTGGTTCGTGAGAGTTAGTTATAGAAAATCTAACACCCATAAAGAGACTAGTCATTCTATCATTGTTAAAAAGGATATTAAGAATTGGATGAGATCTATGGTTAACGAGAGAGAAGGATATATAATTCAAGAGAACTTCAAACTAAAAGAAACAATAATACCCGAATGAAAGAATTGGAAAACTTTAATGAATTCTTAAACGAATCAAACAAGCCATTATACAAAAAAGGCCAGAAGATCGAATATCAATTAGATCATAAAGGTGGTGTTGGTAAATACGCTAATGCTATTAGCAAATCTAAAAATACTGATACTGGTGTTATTAAGAAAAAAACTAAAACATTATCTAGTTTCAAATATGAATTAACAAGTGGTTTAGAGATTTATCAATCCGAAATCATTGGACTTGCAGAATCGGTTAATGAAGGTCTTAACAAATCAGATATTAAAAAGGCTACTGCAGCAATAAATGATTATGTTAAAAACCATAAACCAAATGATGGTGAAGTATCAGCAATATCGCACACCATCGCAGAAATACTAAAATGGAATGATAAAAAACGAAAGGACTTAGCTAAATACCTTCTTTCGATAAACAATGGCGATGAATTAATTGTTTTTGGTGCAAATGAATCTACTTACTTACCAGAATCTTTCGGATCCTTTATAAATAGCGTTCAAGAAACTTTGATACTTCCTATTAACGAATTAGAATTTAATGATGCTAACGGAAATCCATCTAAAATTTCTAAAGAACTAGCAAAAATTGTACAAGATGGATTGCCTAAAAACGTGACAAAACAAATCACAGAATTAGAACCTAATTATAGAGAACTTATGGCATCTCCAAACGCTGCATCTAAAAAGGGTGTAGGTACAGGAGAAACCGAATATAAAGCAATCGGAGTTTTCTTCGGTAATTCTAAAAAAGGTAAATTACATTTCTTAACAGTTGGAATTAGAAAAAGAACATCTGGACCGGGTACTGGTTATATTGCTATAAGTGCTAGTACAGATCAACGTCACTCAATAGAATTAGGGCCTTACAATCCTGGAAGAAATTCAGTTGCTGCAGAATTTTATGATAATGCACCTGAAGAATTAGGAAAACTATTTCAAACTCATTTAGCAAAATACATCTAAAATAATTCATCTATTATGGCTATCAAATCTTACGATGAATTTCTTAATGAAGGCAAACCTATTGCTGATACACCTAATTTAGCATTAGGTAGAAATCCTATAAATAAAATACCTAAAAATTCTGGAAAGTTAAAGATAGGCGATAACGTCCTAGATAAAAATAGACAATGGGTAGGTGTAGGTACTGTGAATTCATTTAATAAAGATAAAACAATAGCTACCGTTCAATTCTATGATTCGTTAAAGGGATCTACCTACGGTACTCAGCGAGGTGATAAGGGAATGGATCCAGATTTAGGTTATTACGATGATAAAAATACTGGTGATGAAATATATCAAATCCATATTAAAGATTTAATAACGGTAGCTGCAACAGAAGATAACTATTCTTATACCGATGAAGCTTCTGGTATTTTTTATCCTAACGCTGTTGGCGGAGCTTCTACAAACACAAAAGGACAGGAAACTAATAAATTAGATTATGCAGATGAGGATGATGAAGATCCTTACAATCCGTCTATAATAAATAAATCAGCAGCACAGGTTGCTGGAAGTAACGTTGCATTTGTATCTAAAAATAAGAAAACACCAGGAAGTAGTATTTCTACTGGACGGTCTGTTAAGGAAGGTGGTCTTGGAGATAATCAAGTTGCTGGTCAGAGAGTATTTACGCAAACTGTAGATAAATCTAAACAAGGATATCAAGATGCAATGTATTATGAAGAAGATGACGATGAGGCAGGTGAAATTGGTGTGATTGATGAGACAAAAGATATTGTTTGTGATAATTGCGGATGGTCTTGGTCTCTTGAAGATGCTGGTGATGATATGTACAAGTGTCATAAATGCGATAATGATAATACTCCAATTGATAAGAATTATGGTGCAAGAATGGATGATCTTAAAAAAATAACAGAAGAACATCCATACGATTTACCGCCAATTGATAAAGGATTGACTGGAATAGATTCATTAGTTTTTTCTAATAAAATGAGAAAACATAATAAGCCTGAACTGAAGTTAGAAGAATTACCATTATATGATCCACCAAAAAACTCTTCTGAGGAAACTAAACGAGAATTATTATATTTAAGTAGTTTACCACAACCTAGTAAATTTGATTTAGAACAAGATCGTAATTTCAGTAATACATTTTCAAAATTCTTAAAATCTAAGGGATTTGATGTTACAGAAAAAGAAATTCATGATTATAGTTATAGAATAAAATCTATGATTGGAATGTTAAAAAATTACTATAATAGACCTAGGCCTGGTCAATTAGCTAAACATCATAAAATAGATATTAAAGCATCTGATTCAGAAACTGCTCATACTCCGTCATATCCATCTGGACATACAGTTCAACCATATGCAATTGCTACAGCCTTATCATATAAATATCCAAACTTATCAGATGATCTATTTAAGTTATCCGATGAAATTGCAACTAGTAGAATGAGAATGAGATTGCACTTCCCATCTGATTATGAATATGGAAAGCGTCTAGGATTACATATAGGACAGCGCTTAAAAATGAAATAAATGAATATAGAATCATTATTACTAAGAATTCCTAATATCCCTCCACCATCTGACGAATCTCAACAAACCAAAAATGAGATACTTCTTTTAGAATCATTACCTTTATTAAAGGATAGAAAAGATTTTTTTGCAGATAGCGTAGTTGTAAATGCCGTTGCAGAAATGGTTGAAGATCTAGGATGGGATTCTAGTTTTTATGATACTCGTATGTTAGAAATATGGCAGACATATGCTTATCCTACATTAGTTAAGCTAAAGAAACATTTTAATAGATTACGGCCATACAAAATGGATAATAGTTTAGAGTACCCTTGGCACGTATGGGATAAGGGTGTACCTCCATTTGTTGAATCATCATCATATCCATCAGGACATTCAGCTCATATGTATTTTATGATTGAATGGCATTCATTAGAGAATTCTAATCTTAAAACCGAATTATACAAATCAGCAGAAGAGTGGATGTATAAAAGATTATGTGTTAAGAACCACTTTCCTTCGGATATATCATATGGAATGTTTGTTGGTGCATTAATGGCTAATATATTACATATTGAAACTACAGACAAGTATTAGCATATAATAATTAAAAAATAAATGGAGAATCCTAGACCAATAAAAACTTATAATTTCACAACATTCGAAGATGCATATCGTGGAATAACTAGACATATTGTAGTTAACCATGAATATAAGCAAACTTCTCGTATAGGTGATTGTTATGAATTAACTGGATTTTACTATGAGGTTAGCGACCTATCATCATATAAATTTAAGAATGAATCATTAGGAAAACTTGATTATGGATATATCGAAACATTTTATGATTGGTTACTTACGGGATCTACCGATTCAGAAGAAGCTTTTGAAGAATATCCTAACGTTGCAAAATTCTTAAAGAAACCAGAAAATTCGTTACTACCAGATAACTTCAATACTTTTTATGGACCTAGAATAGTCGGTCAAAAAGATCAAGTAGTTAAAGAATTAAAAAACAATCCAAATTCTCGTAGAGCAGTGATTTCTATTTTGAAAGATAGCGATTTAGTATTATTAGGAACTGATGAAAAATTAGAATTTCCTTGTACAGACTCTGCTACATTCTTTATACGAGATAAAAAATTAAACGTTCACTTGCACATGAGATCTCAAAACATGGTGACCGTTGCTAAATTAGATATGTACCTATGGGCAAGATTTACATGTGAATTAGCAAAAGAACTCGATGTAGAAACAGGAAGCTTTAGATCTTCAATTGTTTCTGCTCACGTTTTCGAACGAGATCAAGAATACCTTCAATCAATTAACCTATTAAAATAAATGAATAAAACTAGAATTTTTTACGCGGTTCAAGTTTCTAATTTTACCAATACAGATATTGGGCCTATGTGGCTATTAAGAAACGACGCTTGTACAAATATAGCAGTAGGAATTATTTCATCTTTGTTAGAAAAACGAGATGATTATGAATTCCTTATTAAATTACCATTCGAAGATGATTGTTTAGATGTTGACAATCTTTACGAATTTTTTGATTCTAAGTATCATGATAGAATATCATTCATGAGAGAACATATACCAATAAGTCCAATAACAAGTAGGTATGCATTTGATATGAATCATTATGAATCTATTAAATATCAATTTGATGATATTGACGTTATGATTAACGATGAAAATACATTAACTAAAAATTGGAATGCATTCTTTCAATCAATCGGAAAAAACGTTCCTATAATGTCGACAAACTATTTTTTAGATTCTCCGATAGCTAATAAAGTAGATAAACGAGTTAGATATTACGAAAGACAAATGGAATCCTTTATGAATTCTGATATCGCGATATTTCAATGTGAAGCTGGAATGAACGAAGCTCTTGAGGCTTACGATGTAATGTTTAAGTCGCGAGATAATATATCTAAAACTTCTGTATGGGGTGTTGGTTGCCATGCACAAGAAATTATGGATAATCATACGGAAGATTCGTTTGATACTCCTACTATTTATTTTGGAAATAGAATTTCTGATACTGCTAATCGATATACAAACTATGATTCATTTGCCGAATCAATAGGAAGACTATCAGAAATAACAGATTTAGAATTTGATGCAGTAATGTTAAATCCTACTAGAAAATGTACAGAAGAACAACTTGAAGAAATTAATGATTTATCTAGAGGTCATGTAAATGTTTTATCTAACAACGAATCGTTTACAAGAAAAAATTATTTAGAATTTATTAATCGTGCACATATATCATGTAATCTATTTGTTACTGAAGTTCATGGTGGTGTTACTCATTGTGAGGCTATGTTAGCAAAAAACGTTTTAGTAGTACCTAATGTAAATAATTACAAAACTAAATTTGATAAAATTAAAGATGGTGTTTATCCATTTTTAGTTGGTGTTGATAAAGATAAAACTCATAAACCAGATATTGAACAAATTGCACAATGCTTAAAAATTGCGTTAGAAACATTTTATGAAGATCGTAAAGAATTCGATCGATTAGGCGAAGTTTGTTTCGGACTTGGTTATGCATATGAATCATATGAAATGGCTTCTCATAGAATACAAAATGATATTGATTCTCTTACAATTAAAAACATAGAAACAATTATATGAAATCAGAAAGACCATTAGTAATTGCCATATTAGCAAAATCCTGTGGCCACATATTACCGTTATATTTAGATAGCTTATTAGCTCAAGACGCTTTATCATCTAAGACTATATTTTATATACGTACAAATGATAATAACGATAACACAGCCCAGATCTTATTAGATTTCTATAAAAAATGGAATTGGAAATATAAGATGGTATTCGACGATTCGTCTATTGATAAAACATTAGTAGATCGAAGTAATCATGATTGGACTACTGATCGATATAAAATTCTTGGAAAATTAAGACAGGAATCTATAGACTTTGCTTTAGCTGAAGGTGCAGATTATTTTATAGCAGACGCAGATAATATATGTTTACCTAATACAATATCATCTATCAGAGCACATAATTTACCTATTGTTGCTCCATATTTAAGAGTAATTAGAGATGGAGAATACTATGCAAATTTTCATAAAGCTACTGATGATAATGGTTACTTTGCTGCAACCGATCATTACTATCCTATATGGGATATGAGTATATCCGGTCTTATACAAGTTGATGTGGTACATTGTACATACTTTATTTCACATGAAGTACTAGATAAAATAACTTACGACGATAATACAGGAAGAATGGAATATGTAATCTTCTCTGATAATTTAAGAAAAAAGGGAATACCCCAATACTTTGATAATCGTCAGTGTTATGGCAAGATTTTCTTTTCGAGTAATAAACAAGAATTTGAAATTGAAAAAACAAACTCATCATATAGAGGATTAGTTGATACAATAATAGCTACTGTACCAGAAGAGGATCGAATGACTACTAATATACAAGATATCATACCTACACTTTACGGTCCTCAATAAGAAACAAAACATCTTGGTTATCATATAATAAATATGGCGAAACTAATTATTTTAGAAGGTTTATCTCGAACAGGTAAAACCTCAATAGCAAACGATCTGTGTGATAACGGATTAGGTCGTATTATTTCTCTCAAAGAAAAAATGCCAGATGGTTGTGATTTAACATCATTTTATAAAGGTACATTCTTTTCATACGATGCTTTCTTTAGAGCGTTTCCAAATGAAACCTTTATTTTAGATAGATCAATTTTAAGTGAAATGGTCTACTCTAAATTTTTTGGTAGAACTCGAGCATTTGATAATACATATCTAACAGAATTTATAGAATCTCATGATATTAAATTATTCTACTTATGGAATGACCATTTAGATTATATGAAACGTGGACCTAAAGATAGAATCATATATGATGCAAAAGATTATTCAAGATTAAAAAATCTTTTCGGCCAATCTATTATAGAATTAGAATGTGCTAACACTTTAATTCCGTCAATATGTACAATAGATACATCTAAAAATAATATAAAACAAACTACAAACTTTATTAAAAAACAATTATGGAACAAGACTATAAAAAACCAATAGCAATTGTAACAGGTTCTGCTGGACTTATCGGTTCGCAGGCTGTTAAATTCTTACATGAAAAAGATTATCGAATTATCGGTATTGATAATGATATGAGATCTTATTTCTTTGGTGATGAAGCTTCAACAAAACCTAATAACGATGCATTGGTTAATGATTATCCTGATTATGAACCTAATAATATAGATATCAGAAATTATGAAGAATTACGTAACCTATTCTCACATCACGGAGAAAATATAAAATTGATAATTCATACTGCAGCGCAACCATCACACGATTGGGCTGCTAAAGAACCATTAACAGATTTTAGTGTTAATGCAACCGGTACTGTAAATTTATTAGAATGTACTAGATTAAATTGCCCAGATGCAACATTTATATTTACATCAACTAATAAAGTTTACGGAGATCAACCAAACAATTTAATTTTAGCAGAAACCGATTGGAGATATGAATATCTCGATCCTGGGTTTAATCCTGGGAGTGTAGATGAAACAATGAGTATTGATCAATGTAAACATTCAGTATTTGGTGCATCGAAAGTTGCAGCCGATATTATGTGTCAAGAATATGCAAGATATTGGAATATGAATATCGGAATTTTTAGAGGTGGCTGCTTAACTGGACCTGATCATGCAGGAGCTGAACTTCATGGATTCTTATCTTATTTAATTAAATGTATGGTATCAGGAAAACCATATACTATATTTGGTTATAAAGGAAAGCAAGTTAGAGATAATATACATTCATGGGATTTAGTTAATATGTTCTGGGAGTATCATAAAGATCCTAAACCAGGAGAGGTATATAATGCTGGTGGTGGAAGAGGAAACGATACATCAATTCTCGAAGCGATATATAAAGTAAATGAATTACAAAAGATTGATGGAAACGATATATGGAAAAACTTTACAGTCTCGGAAGAGGCTAGGAGCGGAGATCATCAATGGTATATCAGCGATCTAAAAAAATTCAAAGAACACTATCCATCTTGGGAGATAACGATTTCGTTAGATGAAATAATTAAGCAAATATATGAATCAGAAAAATCCAAAATTCACAATAGGAGTAATTCTATACACTAGTCCTGGTACTAATACTTCGATACTTTTATCTGAGTTTTTATTCTTTAATAAATTTGCTGAATTAAACCCGAATACAAAATTTGTATTTATTCCGGTTACAAAAATAATTGAATCTAAATTACGTACTAAAGTTAGTATGTTAGCAGATCATGTAGATTGGGAAATACTTAGAATAGACCATCCTTTACAATTAAATAAATTAAATATAGGATTTTCTGCTTTCTTTTCTTATATGCTTAGAAATAATTTTTTCGGTGGTTCGCTAGATCCTAGGTGTATGATGAGTTATATTGTTGCATCTTATGTTACGAATGAATTAAATTTACCTCTATTCTTTAGATTGCCAGATAGCGAATATAAGTATCTTGATTATAGAAAGATGGTTACTAATAGATGCACTCAGTTACCATCTGGGAAAAAGTTTGTAGAACTCAATGGAAAGAAAGTAAAAATGATTGAGGCATGGCCACAAATAAAGTATGATAATGTTTACTGGATTGCAAACTGCACTGATAAAATATATGATTGGGCTCCTAATGTAATATATAATGATGTTCCTGGGTTAATGCAATTTGATGAACTTAAAGAAAGTTTAGATCGTGTATTATATGTTTCTGATGATATTCTATTTGGATATCATGAAAATTTAGAGCGATTAAAGTTTGAATGTAATAAAGATTTCGATAAAAGAATATGTTTTGCTGGATACCTAAAAGGTAGTGTTGCAGAAAAAAGACCTAAGATTCTAAAGAAAATTTTCGGAAAAAACGAACATAAAATACCTACTGTTATATTCGGTCCTGGTTCTACTGATATTCCATCAATACAAGATAAAGATAATATAGAACTTATTGAAGATTCTTTTCAAGGAGATGATTATTATAAGTTTCTAAATAAACAAATGGCGGTAATCCATTTCGGTAAAGGTAAAGATAATTATTCTTATATTGCTAAATCTATATATGATTGTGCTGTAGCCGGAGTACCATCCTTAATTTATTTACCATGTGATCAAAATAGAATTATATTTGGAGATGATGATTTTTATTTTGAAAATGAACTTGATTTATTTGCGCAATACGTTAAACTAAGTTCTAACGAGTATCGTGAGGATTACCTACACAAACAGAGAGAATGGATTGAAACCACATTGAGTAATAAAATGTATCCAAATTTCAAATTTGCAGACTACTGCGAATCAACGATATATAATCTATCAACCAAACTATTTTAATATGGCAAGCGGAGTTTATAAAGTAACCGAAGAATTCGAAGAAAAAATTGCAGAATATACCGGTGCAAAATATGCAGTAACTGTAGATAATCAATCTAACGGATTATTCCTAGCGTTAATGTATGAGAAAGTAAAAGGAATCGAAATAAGTATTCCTGCTAGAACATATCCATCAGTACCGTGTGAAATTATTCATGCTGGTGCAATGGTAAAATTTGAAGCAGTTAAAGGAAAGTTCCTAAAGGGTGCATATCAATTAAAACCAACTAACGTATGGGATGCAGCGTTATTATTCACTGCAGAAATGTACAAACCTGGTACACACATGTGTTGTTCATTTACAGGACCATATAAAACATTCAAACTTAGTAAAGGTGGTTGTATACTTACTGATGATTATGAAGCATATTTATGGTTCAAACGTGCAAGATATTCAGGACGTAGAGAATGTTCATACCATGATGATAATTTTGATATGTTAGGATGGAACTTTTATATGATGCCTGAATTAGCAGCAAGAGGCTTACTTTTAATTGGACAATTCTATAACCCAGATGGTACTAAAGTTAAAAACAAACCTCAACAATTACCATATCCAGATCTAAGTAAATTCGAGATATACACTAAAGCAAATAGAGATGACTAATAAAGTTATAATAATTGGAGCTGATGGATTAGCTAAACAATGTTTATCAACATTAAACGAAGATCGATATCAACGGTATTCCTTTACGTTTTATGATAATGTTAATGAAGATACTAATGACTTTGGTCATAACTCTACAAATATATTAGATCCTTCATTATATTCGCATTACGCGATATGTTTAGGAAATCCTGAACACAGAGAATCTTTTTCTAAAAAATTATCAGAACTTAAACCTTTATCTATAATATCAAGCAAATCTAATAGACATCATTGTAAATTTGGATATGGATGTATTATATTAGGAGATGTTTTAATAGAACCTTGTGTAGAAATAGGTAATCAAGTTTTACTTAATCATGGAGCTAAAATTTTTCATGATGTAATAATAGGTGATTATTGCGAAATAAGCCCAGGAGCTACTATTTTAGGAAAATCTACTATTGGAGAATCTTGCAGAATTGGTTCAAACGCTACGATATTACCAGGATTATCCGTAGGTAATAATTGTATAGTCGGTGCTGGTGCAGTTGTTACTAAAAACTTACCAGAAAATTCAATCGTGGTTGGAATACCTGCGAGAGATATATAATAAAAATAAAACTATTCAAAATGGAACTAAATAATTTTAAGGAATTCCTTAATGAAAACGTAATTAATGAAGGCGAAATTAAAGTAGATGTACCTATGACTATTACGTATGGTGGATCTATGTTCAAATCTCAAGCTCAAGATATGGGAGATTCTGAAAAGAACATTGTAATCATGATGGCTGCGGATATTGGATTGGTAAGTGGACATATGCAATGGGATGCTGCTCAATTAGTTATTAGCGGACTTAATTCTGATATGGAACAAATCGTAATAAACCAAACCGGCGAATATAGTATGTATGGCGGACCTTACTTGCCTAAGATGGATAGTTTTTCTGCTAAACTTGGAAAGAAAAACATAGTTAGTGCTATTAAAAAGGCCTTCAAATCTTATGGAGGTTGGGAAGAAGGTGAAGATCTAGGAAGAACAGATATATGGGGTGGTATAACTAACGGAAAGAAAGAAGTTAAATACTAATGTTTAAGAAATTCAACGATTTTTTAGGAGAAGACTTTACCTATACACAAATTCCATTTGATGTTATAAACGAAGCACTAAATGAAGATTGCGATAAAGGATGTAAGTTTGGTATATGTATGACTACATATAAAATTGGTGGTGATGATGGAGGAGTTCAAGGAAGATCAGGGAGTATGACTACCCCAAAAGTTCTTAAAGAATCTTTAGAGTCTATAAAGAATCAAACCTTTGATAATTATAAAGTTTATTTAATGGGTGATGGATATCCAGAAGATGAATGGCCAGATATAGAGAAAATGGCAAAATCTATAATCCCACAAGGAAAACTACATTTACAAAACAGAAAGGAACCTGGTGAACGTGGAAAATATGAAGGAGAGGTTGTACATTTGACTGGTGGTAACACGGTTGCAAATGATTCTATTAAACAAATGAAAAAGGATGGCATTAAATTGTTTGCGAGATTAGATCACGATGATGCTTGGAGTAAAGATCATCTAAAAACACATGCTCAGGTATATACTCAATTCCCTGAAACCGCTTTAGCATTGACTAGAGCAAAAAAGAAACGTGTTCGTGGAGATGTTGGTAGTTATATGTACTTTCCAGAATCAGATAAAACTGCAGTTGAATATGATAATCATAATTTAGGTCTAGGTGGCCAATGTCATAGTGGTCTTACTTGGGATATGAGTAAAGTTGGTTATATTAAGTATAGAACTTGGAACGAACAAAAATCTTCTGCTCCAAGAAGAAAAGAATGTTTCCCTGGTGATTGGGATAACACTGAACGTATCAAACGTATAGTTGAAGATGACGGAAACAAACACAAAATGGTGTATGTTCCTAAATTAACGGTTAAATACCGTAACTCTGACGGGAAGTTCTAAATTCACTAAATATCACCACCAGAAGTGATTGTTTCTTATCATAACTAATTCCTTTAATATAAATACTTATTAACAATTTTCATTTATTTTGGATATTGTGAAAAATAAGTGTCCAAAAGTTTTTTTATTCCACATTTTTTTATTATATTTATATTATAATAATAAAAACAATAAAAACAAAAAAACAACAACATGACAAACAAATTATCCGAAAGATACGTTGAAATTATTTTAGATGGTGGAAGAAACACCGGTTCTTTTTACGAAGGATTAGGATTCGACAAAATAATGCTCGATGATTATGACGAATTATCTCAATTTTGTAATTGGTTAGATAAAGAAATAGGTGGATGTGGACCGATAAACATTCAACCATTATGGACAGCGTTTAATAACCCAACTAGTTTATTCGCTAAACAAACAATAAAATACTGGAAGGAGAAATTATCTATATATGCGAAGCTTTAATATAATATGTAAAACCTGCCAAAAACCATTTCCAAAAAAACGAAAGGATATGGGTTATAAGGTTTGTGTTAAATGTTCAACCGAACCAGGATGGTCGTGTAGTGCATTAACTCATCACAAAACAGGAAATACAATAGAAATAATTAAAGATCCAGAGGTTGCACATAACATTAATGCTATGGCACAGAGGAAATCATTCGGAGTTATGTCCGGTATAACTGGAAGGTATCCTAAATATCATAAAGAATCTAATGCACCTAAAAGAAAACCTAAATTTGAAGATCAAACAGGTTTAATTATTGAACGTCGTAAAGAATCCTTAGGTGTTCTTAATGGAATTACAAAGGATTTTAATAAAACTGGTAAATTGGCTATAGATATATTAGAATCAAAAGGATTGAACGCAGCAAAGGAATATATCCTTAATAAATATCATAACTTAGATCTAAGCTCTAAAGATTTTACACAACTTATAGCCATGGTTAAACTTTTTAATAACAAAAGCATATAAATAATACATGAGAGAATTACCTACATATCAAGACTTCTTAAACGAAGGCGTTAAATACGAAAAAATAAACCTTTTTGATGTTGATGATACTTTGGTTGTAACTAAATCAAAGATAAAAGTTACAGATCATAAAACTGGAAAAGCTTATGAGTTATCACCTAAAGAATTTAACGAATATGAAAATAGTCCAAATCACGAACTAGATTTTTCTGATTTTCAAAACGCTAAAATACTTAAAGCTGGAAAAATAATAGATTGGGTCTTTAATATACTTAAAGCAACCATGAAAAAAGGTAAACGAGTTGGTATCGTAACAGCTAGAGATAATTCTAAACTTATATATGATTTTCTTATACATCACGGTGTAGATGTTAACCCTAAATATATCTTTGCAATTAACGATCCTAAACAAGGTTTTAATGGAGATACTATTGCTAAACGTAAAAAACAAGCGTTTAAGAGATTTATAGATATGGGATTTAATGATATAACATTCTTTGATGATGATAAAGAAAATATAAAACTTGCAAAGGAATTAGATAGAGAAACTCCTGAGCTTAAACTAAAGACAAAATGGATAGAGAACAAATGGATTCCAAAAGCGTAAAAATACGCAGATTGGATAAAAAAATTAAAATCTATTCTGATATTGTAAGATCTATATCAGAGTTATCTGCAGCATCTTCTAAACGAGTTGGTTGTATGGCTATCAAAAGTGATTTTAGTAAAATGTCTTCATTTGGCTATAATGGATCATATCCAGGTGCATCGGTTTACGAAGAAACTGGTACTATCGAAGAATCATTGGAGCCTGGACAGAGCGGTCTTATACATGCTGAAATAAATATGGTTGCTAAGTTCCAAGAAAATGATCCAGAAAATTATATTGTTATTCTTACATTAAGTCCTTGTAAACATTGTACTAAAGTTTTATGTACTGCTGGATTCAAACACATATATTGGATCGACGAATATAGGTGCACTGATCATTTTCATATATTTGATGATTGTGGCGTTCATTATGGCAATCTAAAAAAACTATCAACCGACTACCAAAATAACTTTCTATAAGCATTATATTTCCTTCAGTCAATGCAAAATTGATTTGTGATATATAATTAAAATAAGCTTATAATTAATGGCAACAGTGCAAGACATTGATGGTCTACTTTTAACATTTAACGCTAAATTCTTATCTAATTTAGAAGGAGAGAAGTATGTACTATCACAAATGAGATTCAAATTTCAATCTAACATTGGATTAGCTCCTATGTATAGATCGTTTTCTACGATTGCAGAATTCAGGAATTTCTATTCGAATTTACTCAATGATCCTAATGTAAATTGTTTAACCGGTAGATTTCCTATATTAGAAAGTATTAAATTAGCAAATAATAAACTTACTTTTAGTAATTCTTATTATGCTAGAGTAATTACTAGTGGTGTTCGAGTTCAAACAGATTACAAATTAGATAATTATAGAGACACTTCCTATAAACGTCAAGTAGAGCTTTACAAAAAATATCTTTTAACTAAATTTACAAATTATATGATTGATATCAATAATTTAATTTCGTTTAGAAAGAACCTATACATAGAATCTTGCTGGATTGATCCTGATTATTTCAAAAGCACTAAGATTACCTTGTTAACGGTTTGATATATAACTATAATAAAAACTATGAAATAAATGGCGACTAATTATTCCAATTCTCAAAAATATAGATTAGATCTAAACAGACCATTAACTTGGACCGAAGGAGACGAAAACGAAAGATTTCCAACGCAATGGGAATCTGATAGAACCTACCTACAAGGTCAGGTTGCATTGTTTGATGATTCTTCTAATAACGTTCCTTTATCTGGAGCTGCTGGTGGAACTGCTTATGGTAATCTATCATACTTTCAATGTACACTTCAAAATTCTGGTGGAACTCCTGGTTTTCCTCCAGGTGTTGTTGTTGGTCAAACTGCTAATGTACCTCCAAATGTAGTTAATAATTATTGGATCCGAATCGGTGGAGCCGATGGTGGTGTTGGTAGTGGTGGAGCACTTGGACCTATTGGACCTGCTGGACCTGGTGGAGCAATAGGTTCTACAGGAATGACTGGAATGACCGGTGCAACAGGAATGACTGGATTACAAGGAATTCCTGGAAACATTGGACCTGCTGGTTCTATTGGATTACAAGGAGATCAAGGATCTTCAGGTATGACTGGTCAAACAGGAATGACTGGAGCAACAGGATTTGGAGTTACTGGACAAACTGGTAAAACTGGTCCGGCTGGACCTGGTGGAACTGGTGGAAATATGTCAAGAAGATTAGGTGTCGTTAGTTATCCTATTGGTGGATCTGAATTTATAACTAAACCTATTACGATAGGAACAACTTGGTATTATCCATTCGGAGATGCTGAACAAATGATTACAGATACTAATAATGCAGGAGGTACATACATGAATTCGGCAGGTATTAATTGGATTGATACAAATAAAAGAATACAAACTTATAGATATCAAAAACAACCTGCTGATTATAATAATGTTTCTATTACAATACAGCAATCTTCATTAGCACCTGGAGATCAAATTAAATTAGATTTAATTGCAGTTCAAGGTACAGGTACAATACCATCGGTAGATACGGTATTCGAATCATGGATACTAGATGCAACTACTTATGGCGGACAAAATCCTGGTACTACTAGATTATTTACTGGATCTGCATTTGCTGGATTTGCTGGCCCTTCTTCCATTAGCCTCCTAGGAGATACTAGATATTGTTGGAGAGCTAGTTTAGGAACAACAGCTGCTGGAGCACATACAAATTTAGATGTACTTAGATTTACAGTAGATGCTGAGCAATCAATTGGAATAGGACCTACTGGCCAAACTGGAATGAGTGGAGCTACTGGACAAACCGGACAAATCGGAAACACTGGTGCTGGAGTAACAGGAACTACTGGTAATACTGGAGCTACCGGTCCTTTAGCAATAACGGATATGGCTACATTATTTGGATGGAGAACTACGAATCTTACCGTAGGAAGTGGAGGAGCTACTTACGTAGGTGTACAATCGTTAGAATATAGTACAACTTCGTTTACACCTGTAACCGATGGTAATACTGGAGAATACATTTCGTATATATTAGATCCAGGCCATAAATACTATATAGAATACACGATAGATTTTGATGAGGCTGTTGCATCTACTGAATTTGCAACAACTATGCAATTTAATGATTCTATTGGTTCAGGTGCTTGGAATACAATGAATGGTCTTGCTGCCAATTGGATCAATGGAGCTACTATGACAGTAACCGATACAATATCATCTGCTGGAATTTATGAAGCTACTGGAGCTACAAATAATCAAGTAAGGCTATTAATATCTAACTCCGCTGCAGGTAGTGGTGAACTAAATATAAGATCTCAAGGTACAAAAATATCTATAATTAAATTAGTTGGTACTGGAACTACTGGACCTACTGGAATAGGATCTCCTGGACCTGCTGGAGCTGCTGGTTCTACAGGAATGACTGGTGCTGGATTTACAGGAGCTAGTGGTAATACTGGAGCTACAGGAATGACTGGAATTACAGGAGCTGGAGAAACCGGTATGACTGGACCGCAAGGAAATCAAGGACCTGCCGGTACTGGTAACACTGGAGCTACTGGACAAACTGGTCTTATTGGACCGCAAGGAATTCAAGGAGCTGTTGGTAACACAGGAATGTCCGGAGCTACTGGACAAACTGGACAAACTGGAATACAAGGTCTTATAGGACTTACTGGAATGAGTGGAGCTACTGGAATGAGTGGAGCTACTGGACAAACTGGTCTTGATGGACAAGCTGGAGTACCAGGTTCTAGCGGTCAAACAGGAATGACTGGATCTTCAGGATCTACTGGAATGACTGGTTCTACCGGAATGACTGGTTCTACAGGAATGACTGGAGTTCAAGGACTTACTGGTCAAACAGGACTTACTGGAATGACTGGATCTTCAGGATCTACTGGAATGACTGGTGTTGCTGGAGCTACAGGACTTACTGGTGTTACAGGTCTTACAGGACTTGTTGGACCTACTGGACTTACCGGAACGAGTGGTTCTACTGGAATGACTGGAATGAGTGGAGTTCAAGGTGTTCCAGGTCTAACAGGACTTACTGGATCCACTGGATCTACTGGTCTTACAGGTCCTATAGGTGGAGCTGGACCGCTTGGACTTACCGGAATGACTGGATCAACTGGAATGACTGGCGTTAATGGACTTACAGGAATGACTGGATCTACTGGTGTTACTGGAATGACTGCTGCAACAGGTTCTACAGGTATGACTGGACTTACTGGACTACGAGGACTTACCGGAATGACTGGATCTACAGGATCTACTGGAGTTGATGGAGCAATAGGTTCTACTGGAATTACAGGAATGACTGGATCTACAGGATCTACTGGAGTTGATGGAGCAATAGGTAATACAGGAATGACTGGATCTACAGGAACTACTGGTTCTACTGGAATGACTGGAATCGGAGGTGCAATAGGTAATACAGGAATGACTGGTTCTTCAGGTTCTACTGGATCTACTGGAATGACCGGAGTTGATGGAGTAATAGGCCTTACAGGAATGACTGGTTCTACTGGTTCTACAGGAATGACTGGAGTTCAAGGAGCAATAGGTAATACAGGAATGACTGGTATGACTGGAGTTGCTGGAGCTACAGGTTCTACCGGACTTACTGGAGTTCAAGGACTTACAGGTTCTACAGGAATGACTGGAGTTGATGGAGTAATAGGTAATACAGGAATGACTGGACTTACTGGAGTTCAAGGACTTACTGGATCTACAGGATCTACAGGATCTACCGGTCAAACAGGAATACAAGGTGTTCCAGGACTTACTGGACTTACTGGACTTACAGGACTTACAGGAATGAGTGGATCTACAGGATCTACTGGATTAGTTGGACCTACTGGTCCTACCGCTCCAACACAGGAACAGGAACTAATGTATGCATATGTTACTACAATACAAGATTATCAAGGTGCTACCGTAAATTATGTTCCAGTAGGATTCAATACATATGCTCCTATCGACACATCAACATATACTGGATCCTCTGGTAGTGTTTCTAATTGGACTGCTCCTGTAGGAACTGATGGAAATTGGGAAGTTGATGCATATCCTGCAAGATATCAAGTATTATTCCAATTAAATATAACAGAATTAGAAACTAATACTGATTGTACAGTTCAATTACAAATATACGATAGTTCTACATCGTTATGGGTTAACACTCTCGGTGGAATGTACAAAAATATAAGTAATGCTACAAGTCAATTTAATACCATATCTTATATGGGTAGTTATATTTGGCAAGCAACTTCAACACAAAAGAAAATACGATTATGTGTATATAATACAGGTGCTGGTGAAGTACGGGTATTTAATAATAGTAGTTTAGAAATAGTAAGATTAACTGGTGGTGATGGACCAACCGGACCAACTGGACCAGCTAGTGGACCAACCGGACAAACTGGACCAACTTCTGATGCTGGACAAACTGGACTTACAGGACTTACCGGAATGACTGGATCTACAGGTTCTACAGGAATGACTGGATCTATTGGACTTACTGGAATGAGTGGTTCTACTGGATCTACTGGCCAAACAGGAATACAAGGTGTTCCAGGACTTACAGGTTCTACAGGAATGACTGGAATTGGAGGAGCAATAGGTAATACAGGAATGACTGGAGTTCAAGGACTTACAGGTTCTACCGGAATGACTGGTGTTAATGGACTTACTGGATCTACAGGAATGACTGGAGCACAAGGTGCAATAGGTAATACCGGAATGACTGGAGTTGATGGAGCAATAGGTTCTACCGGAATGACTGGTGTTAATGGACTTACAGGTTCTACAGGATCTACTGGTTCTACAGGAATGACTGGAATTGGAGGTGCAATAGGTAATACAGGAATGACCGGTTCTTCAGGTTCTACAGGATCTACAGGATCTACAGGAATTGGAGGTGCAATAGGTAATACAGGATCTACTGGTTCTACTGGAATGACTGGAATTGGAGGTGCAATAGGTAATACAGGAATGACCGGTTCTACTGGTTCTACAGGAATGACTGGAGCTGATGGAACTTTTGGACCTGCCGGTCAAACAGGAATGACAGGAGTTACAGGATCTATTGGAGTTACTGGTGCTGGTGAAAGTGGAGCTACTGGAATGACCGGAGTTAATGGAGCTACTGGAATGACTGGTTCTACAGGAATGACTGGATCTCAAGGAATACAAGGTGAAATTGGTAATACAGGAATGACTGGATCTTCAGGTTCTACAGGAATGACTGGATCTCAAGGAGAAGCTGGAGCTACTGGAATGACTGGAGTTCAAGGTAACTTTGGAAATACTGGCCAAACAGGAATAACCGGAGCTATCGGTGCAACAGGACTTACAGGTTCTACAGGAATGACTGGAGTTCAAGGACTTACAGGTTCTACAGGAATGACCGGTATACAAGGTATGACTGGATCTACAGGACTTACAGGATCTACTGGTTCTTCAGGTTCTACAGGAATGACTGGATCTACTGGTTCTACAGGACTCACTGGACTTACTGGAGCTACTGGAATGACCGGTGATAATGCCTCTCAATTAAAATGGAAATTCGAAGCTACTTCAGTTACCAATCCTACTAATAACTACTTTTGCTTAGCTAATAATTCACTTTATACAGCAAATAATATAGCATACTTACATGTAAATGCTTTACAACCAAATGCATCAGTTCAATCTTTCTTACAAGATTGGGATGTAATGTATAGCGCATCCTTCTCAGGAAACCAACCTCATTCATATTTACACTTTAGAAAGGATACAGACCCTGATACTTATGTTATATGGGGTATTACTGGTCTTGTAAGTATCACAGGAACTGCGGCCGTAGTTAATCTAGAATATATTTCAGGTAATGGCGGTCCTTGGGCTGACAATGATATAATAAACGTAGATTGGTATGCTAGTGGTAATTTTGGAATGACTGGATCTACTGGACAAACTGGTCTTGCTGGATCTACTGGTTCTACTGGAATGACCGGAGTTCAAGGACTTACAGGTTCTACTGGAATGACTGGAGTTGCTGGATCTACTGGTTCTACAGGAATGACCGGTATTGGAACTCAAGGAAATCCTGGAGCACAGGGTAATACAGGTCAAACAGGAATTCAAGGACCGCAAGGAAATATAGGACCTGCAGGAGCTGTAGGACAAACTGGTCTTGCTGGAATGACTGGACTTACAGGATCTACTGGTTCTACCGGTATGACTGGAAGCGTTGGTGGTCCTGGACAAGTGGGTAATACTGGTAATACTGGATCTACTGGTTCTTCTGGAGCTAGTGGAAATACAGGATGGAGAGGAGGATTAAATTGGGAGTTTGACGCTGGTACAAACAGTTCTGCAACAACGAATAAAGAATTTGCATTAAATAATAGTACTTGGAGCGCAGCTACAGAGATTAGATTTAACCAATATGATTGGTTTGCTAACGATCAAACTACGTATTTATCAACATGGTTTGCATCAGCTGGAGCTACTATAGGCCATATATATGTTCAACCAATAGAAAACAATAGTAGCAATGTATTAGTATTTGCTGTAACTTCTTATGGTGGTGCTTCTGGCCAAAGTGATGGAACAACTGCGCATTCATATGTCGGAGTTCCTGTAGGAGTTCCAAATCAATTCTCACCAGTACCACCAGCTAATTTAGCATCTGTGATATTTGTACCAGCTGGACCTATTGGTCCTGGAGGATCTGGAAGTCAAGGAGCTACCGGAAATACGGGAATGACTGGAATGAGTGGAGCTCAAGGAACTGCTGGTCAAGATGGAGCTACTGGAGCTACTGGACTTACTGGAATGACTGGAATTGGACTTACTGGACCTGCTGGTCTTACTGGAGTTACAGGACTTACAGGAATTGGACTTACTGGACCTGCTGGTCTTACTGGAGTTACAGGACTTACAGGAATGACTGGAATTGGACTTACAGGAATGACTGGATCTACAGGAACTACTGGTTCTACTGGAATGACTGGACCAACAGGAGAGTTTTCAGATCAAAAGGTTATACAAGTACGTATGAACGGTGATCAAACAATGCCGACCGGAAGTGGACAAGAGGTTCCTATTCAATGGGGTACTGTTGATATTATAGACAATCCTCCATACACTGCTATTCCTGGTGGATCTGCTTCTATTGGTGGTGGTGGTTCTACTAATTCTACAATTACTATTGCTCACACAGGAGAACCTGGAAGATATTATATAGAATACGATATTGGAATTGAAGGTTACGTAAGTAATCAAGGTTTAGACATTTGGCTAGAGCAAAAAAATAACCAAACTGCAATTTGGACAGGAATACCTGGTAGTACGGTTACTTGGTTCGATCATGGTTCTGCTGATATAAATACCGAAAGCTCTGCTTGTATATTCGAAGCAGCTAGAGGAGCAACGGTTGGGTATGATATAAAGTTAGTCGCTCAAAAGAATACTACTGGAGGTAATATGTTTATATCTTCAGTTGAAACAAACTTAAAAATTATACGTCTTACTGGTGGAATCGGAACTACTGGACCTACTGGACCTGCTGGTGGACCAACCGGTATGACCGGAATGACTTCAGCTACTGGTTCCACAGGAATGACTGGACTTACTGGATCACAAGGACTTACAGGAATGACCGGAATGACAGGTGCTGGTGTTGCTGGAGCTGTTGGTCAAACAGGTATGACTGGAATGAGCGGTGCAACAGGACTTACAGGATCTTTAGGATTAACTGGTTTCACAGGTCTTACCGGTCTTACAGGAATGACTGGAATGAGCGGTATCGCTGGAACTACTGGAATGACAGGTGCTGGTGTTACTGGAGCTACAGGTATGACTGGAATAAGCGGTTCTGATGGATGGAGAGGTGGAATTCTATATCATTATGATACAGATACAGGAGGAGGCCCAACTGCAGAATATATGTCAACTAATGCTGTTAACTGGACTAATGCAACTGAAATATACATCAATAAAACAGACTATCAAGGAACTGATCAATCGGTATTTCTTACAGCAATGGGAGGTAATGCTTCTACTACAGATGCTCCTATCGGTTGGATAGTGATACAAGATAATGATAATTTACAAGATGACTGTTTAGTATATGGAATAACAAGCGTTACTGATAATGGAACTATATGGACAATCGGTGGATCTGCTTATTCAGCAAGCTCAACTCCTACAGATAATCATCCCGTAGTATTTAATTACACTCGTAACGGTAATAGAGGTGGCACAGGTATGACCGGAATGACAGGTATTGCTGGAACAAATGGCGCTGATGCTTGTCAATTGATATACACTTATGGAGTTACAGCTACTCCGTTTAATGGCCAAATGACTTCAGGAATTGGATCTTTACAATCTTCTATCAATTTTAATGCTAATAATCTATTTCTTAATACTTCACAATTAAATGGAAGTTTAGTCGATGCCTTTATTGATTCATGGGATAACCAATACGTCAACAATAGTCAATTTGGTGGTACTCTTCATATAAATGTAATAGGAGCTCCACAAAATTATGGGATATGGAATATAAACAGTCCAATTAATCCACCAACTGCAACAACTCGTGCAATTCCATTGGGATTGACAGATTACAGCGGTTCATTTACAGACGGTGATAAATTATGCATGACATTTACTCCGCAAGGAGTTCAAGGAAGTGGTGGAGTTACTGGACAAACTGGAAACACTGGAGGTACTGGTGGTAATGGTCTACGAGGTGGAATTCAATGGAGTTACGAAGGTGTTAATAGTAATCCAACTACTGGCGAATTTGCAACAATGAATGCTGGAGGTGCAAATGTTTGGAGTCTTGCTACAACTCAAGTTAGTGTATCGCAATACGATTATATTGGTGGAGATCAATTACCATTTACTGAAGAATGGGGAGTTACTTCACTTTCTGGTGTTACTGATGGAGCAATTGTTATACAGACAACAGAATCATCTGGTACTGAATTTATGGTATTTGAAATCACAGGAGCATCAGTACAGTATAATAGTCTTGGTGCTACCGAAACTCAGCTATACGGCCATCCACAATCAGTATCTGGAGTACCGCCAGCTCAATCAGAAACTATGACTGTTCAATACGTTAAATATGGACCAAGAGGATTTGATGGTAGTGCTGGAAATACAGGTATGGCTGGATATACTGGACCTTCAGGACCTGCTGGACCTGCTGGACCTGCTGGTGGTGGAACCGCCACAGAAGGTTTTAATCTACATGAGGTTGTTAAAAATTCAATGACAATTAATGAAATTAGAGCTGGAGAAATGCTAATAGGAAACATTGGTGAACTTGGTGGATGGAACAATGGTCCATGGGATTATAATATAGGAGTAACATCGTCGCAAGGAACCATGATATACAATGGACATGGGTTACAATCCTTTGCTCCAGTGCACTGGCCAGTAGAAAAATACATTCCTATTAACACACCTGCTCCAGCTTCAGGTACTTACTTTGAACTATGTTTCAAAGGATATGCATCACCTTCAGCTGCAGGTAACGTCGTTAGAGTACAAGCAATAGGATATTTATGCTCAGCTGTAAACTCTAACGATAATATAAAAGATAATGGATTATCAGTTACTTTCGCTGGTCAACCTGGTACTAATTACGTTGACTTCACCGTACAACCGAACGGTACATTCTGTGGAAATTGGAACTTTTACCCACCAGAAAAATGGCAAACTGAGATTTGTTGCGATCTTCAATTAGCTATTGGAATACAAACTTCTAACGATGAACTTATGGATAGATCTAGCTATACATATTCAATTAACCAATATAACGCATCGTATCCAATTCCATGTAAGGTTAAAAAAGATGGTGCTGGTCCTGAAGGTCCAGCTAAAGCTATAAAGTAAGGAATCATTCTAATTGAAACAATAATTAACTTCATTCATATAATACTTAAATGGTATAAAATATGACAACTATGAAAGAACGCTATCAATGGATAAAAGGTGAAAATCTCGGTGCAGTAGAACATGCAAAAGCTAAGCAACCAAAAAGTCCTAAATTTTTGATATTTGAATCTGGTAATAAATGTAGTAGAGAAGTATTAGATGAATTTATGGTGCAAATTTTTCACGATCAAGATATATTAAATTTAGATCTAGCACAAAACGATGGAGAAGTAAAGGCTGCTATTGAAAAGTCAAAACAATATAAAAGGAATGAAATGACAGCAGGACTATCATATGATGATGAAGATAAACCTTCTAATATCGTTACACCTTCGGTAGATAGTCCATTAATTCCTATATTAGAAAAATCTAAAAAGGAAAAGATTAAGTTAAATGCTCGTATAAATTTAGAATTGCCTAATAAGAAATTTCTTGCTGTTATGCAAGATTCATTTGATGAGGATATTTTAGATGTTTTGAGTAATTATACACTTAGTAAAATTAAAGATCCATCTAAATTTCTACAAAATCTTATTAAGTCTTCTCTAAATGATTGGTATTCTAACTGATTTTTTGGACGAATATATAATTTAATATGAAACTACACACACGTAATATGATTCCGTCAGAGATCTTGATCGATGATATATCTTTACAATTTAATACTATTGAAGAATGTATTGAATTAAAAAATAGACTTATCGCCTTTATAAAATCTAAAAGACGAGATATCAGAGATAAAGGCATTGAACCGGAATTAACTTTTAATATAAAAAATAAATAAAATGGGTAAACAGGGATCTGAAAGAAGAAAGCAAAGAAAGCATTTCTTAAAGCAAATGAGAAAAAGATTATCGACTGCAGAATTCAATGAAATGAAAAAGGAGTTTAGAGAAGAAGGAAAAACTCTTAGAGTAAACGATTTGAGAGAATCTCTTGATATAGAAAAAGAAAGGTTAGGAGAACAAGAAGGTCTTAGGAGAGATAAATTAAAAGCGGATGGATTGTCTAAAAAAGAAATAGATAAACAAATAGATGCTTGGTACGATACTGTAAAGATATGGTCTTTACATAAAGATGTTGAGGATAATTTAATTTAATTTTATGAAAAAAACAAATGAACTTGGATATACTCTAGAATTTAGAGAAGGTACCGCTTGGAACGAAAAAAATAAAGCTTGGTATATGGAATGTAAAGTATGCGGTAAACCAAGTAAGGTCGGTGGTGAACATATATTATCTACAACTTGTTATAAATGTGTTAGTCAAGGATTAAAGGAATTTGAAGAAGATGCTAGAAGTTAAATTAGAAATAGCATCGAATGGTGTAATTAAAACAGTTACCGAAACTAACTTTAATAGTGCTGGTCAAGGTAAGGTTGTTAGATGTGTTTATGAAACAGAAGATGATAAAAAAACGTCATTCATAAATACTATGAAATTGTTTTATGATATTTCAGATGATCTAGGTATCGATTTTGGAAATAAATTTGATATGAATGTTTTAGGTTTTAAGACAGGATGGGGTACTCATTATGAACCTAGCTTAAAGGATATCCAACAAATTAAAAAGGATCTGACTGAAGAATTAAAATATATTCGTGGTTTAGAAAAAACTATGAAAGAAGACGAGGCATTAGATCACCTAAATTAAAAATAAAATAAATGATTTTGACAGAAGAAAATATAGTAGAAAAGGAATTTATCATCGTTCATTGTAATTTGAAACTCTTTAATGAAAACTTTAAGAAGGATAAAATTACAGAAGTTGTTAATTACCATGACATTATGTCAAAATTAGAAAATAATGATATTTATAAGAATGTTCCTGATAGAAGAATAATAGAATACTATATAATTAGAAAAATAAATACTATTTTAGAGAACAAAAAAAGTAATAGAATATATTATCTATTAGAAAATTTAGAAGTTGATATTATACGTGCATTAAAAAGGGTATTAAGAACGTATGATCTAAAATATAAATTAGTGCTTGCAGAAGATGATGATATTGATGATATCAAAACAGAATTTGACACTATAGAAATTGTTAATTTGAATAATGATAAAACACAAATTGATAAATAAAGGTTCACTAGCACACTCTCTAGTAACCTCTTCAAATGATCCTAACATACTTATTCCGGTAAAAGTTATAATTAAGGATATTAAGTTCGATGAATATAATCCCTTATATTTAGTACAGATAATAAAATTTTACGATAACATTTACTTTCTTAGGAATCACTTTATAAATAATTCGTTTTCTAACGGATTTGGCAAAAAACCTAGAACATTTTGGATTCCTACTGAGATAGATACTACATTAAAACTAGAAAATTATATACAAAAGGATTCTGAAAGATTTTATGTTGTTATTGATTCTATCCATACTACTCGATACAAAAATGATTTAGTCGATATGTTTAATAAAATACAAGACTTTATTATATTACGAAATTTATCAGAAACTAAAGACTTATCTACTAGAAAATTCTATTCAGGTAAATTAAGATTTGATACTCAAACTGAATTCTTTGCTAGGCTTAAAACCATGTTAGTACAAAAAATTACTGATGCTGGTGAATCTTGGGATCAATTCATTAAGAGCCTTTGATATATAATATAATAAAATAATCTAATTTACTATGGCAGATACTCCTATGAGAGGACGAGATTGGAAAACCTACGAAAGAGGTTCAGCGGCTGCTCAATCGGCTCCACTTACAAGTCCCTATAATAAGGATGTAGATTTACCTCAAGGTCCAGATCAAGAATCTAAATATAAAGGTAAGGAGGCCTTATTTAATAGGTTTTACACATTTTACTATGGTGGTTCTTTAGGACAAAACGGAACTACTTCAGTAAATTATTTTGAAGATGATGCTGGATGGAAGCCTAGAGAGATTGATCGAAATCCTACAGCTGCTAGAATAATAGAATGGAGCAGAGAAAGTAAAAATGCATGTGAGTATTCTTGGGAAGATTTCTTATGGGCTAAAAACTATGGAAAGGTTCCAAATAACTATATGATTACTTTACGTAGATTTGGGATGCCTGCTACAGATAATTTATTAAATGTAGAAAGACAAGGAACTCCCGATATTGGAAGAATGGTTTCTTGGATGGATGGAGAAACTAATAAGCTTAGTGAACTAATGAAATTTTCTGTAAAATTAAATTGGGAAGAATTCAAATCAGAAATACAAACATATCAAGGTGGTGGATATGGTGGTGCGGGTGGAGGATCTATGATTGGAAAATTAATGCAAGCTTCTGATACTAGTGGTTCTAAGAATGCTGCAAAGGGAAGTGGAGCTGCTAATTTAGATCCATACGCAAACCAAACAAATAAGACTTTAGGACCTATTAACGTTATTGATAAAATGATGGTTCGTAAACGTGGTTTATTTTTTGAGCAATCTCTAAAGGTTGTATTTGAATATGAAATGAAATCAATCGATGGAATAAATGGTAAGATCGCGTTTTTAGATTTATTAATGAACGTTTTAATGGTCACGTATAATCGTGGTGATTTTTGGGGAGGAGCTAAACGATTTGTTGGTGGTGCAAGAACATCAAATCCTATTGCAGGACAGGATGGAATGGCTGCTTTAGCAAAAGGTGATTTCGGAACATTCTTAGATAAACTTACTACAGGATTATCTTCTAGAATGAACGATTTAACTGGAGGTAAGGGATTATCCCTAGAAGGTATTGGAAATGCATTAAAAACAGTTGGTGGAAATGTGGCTATGAGAGCTGGTGGTGCCGCTATGGATAAGATGGGTAGACCACAGGCTCAAGCAACAATGGCTTTATTAACTGGTGAAGATACTGGTGAATGGCATTTAATGTTAGGAAATCCTTCTAGACCTATGCTTAGTGTTGGTAATTTAATTTTAGAAAATACCGAAATTGCATTAGATGGACCTCTTAGTAAAGATGATTTTCCTACAAAATTAAAAGTTACTTGTACATTAAAACCTGCGAGACCTAGAGATAGAGATGATGTTCAAATGATGTTTGCACCTGGTAATGGAGAAAGATTATATAGTTCTGCATTAGACTTTATTAAAACTACGTACTACGGTCAAGTGGCTGCAGCCGGTGGTGAAAAGTATAATCAAACAAAGAATCAAAATGCAACTGCTTCGGTTTTAAGTGGAAATCAACCAGCAATGGAAAGAGAAGAAGCTAACGTACAAGATATATTAGCACAGAGATTCCCAAATCATCAAAATCTTGGTGCTGGTGGAATTGAAAACACATCAAAATATACAACATAACATATGGCGTTAAACTTAAAATATATGAATCTTAAACGAATCATAACAAAGACTAATTATTATGGTGTTGATAAGATGGTTACTGATTTAACAGAACCTACGTTAAAGCCTAACTTTGCAGATCCTAATTTTGTTATAGCAAGAACTGTTATAGTTAATGAAGAATACGCAATGAGACCGGATCTTATTTCCATGTTTGCATATGGTACAGATATACACACAGATATCATACTTAAATTTAATGGAATATCAAATCCGTTTGCGGTTAACGAAGGTGATTTATTATTGATACCTAAATTAGATGGTGCAAAAACAATGTATATTCAACCAAAACCTAGTAAGAAAGAAATAGAAGAAGTTAAGCGTGCATTTATAGATAAAAATAGATTTAGCAAACCTACAGAAGAAAGATTAGCTAAATTAGCAGCATTGGCTGCAAGTAAACAAAATGGATCTTCTACAATAACACCATCAAACCAATTAAAACCTGGAGAATCTGCGGTTACCACAAAGGCAGGTGCATTAATTTTTGCTAATTATAGGAATGGTGGAAGTAATAAGAATAATCAGACATAAATATGGCAACGGTCGATAGAGACATACTAACTATAACAGAACCTACTCTTGCATTAGATGAAGTTTTCGTAGAGGATGAACAAAGTGTAGATGCACAAAACGAAAGTTCACCAGAAAACGATAATCAAACAATGCAACAGCAAACAATGGAGGGTGGTTTGTTTCCGGTAGTTCAAATAGGTACTAATAAAATTCAAATACAGGATTTATCGTTTATGGAATTAAAAAACGATGGATTCTTACCAACTGCAACGTTTGTTGTAGATGATCGTCTTGGAAAACTAACAGATTTAGAATATCCATTAGATGGTTATGTTGTTTCGTTATACTTGAAACCGAGACCTATAACTACATATCGACCAATTAGAATAGATTTTGATATTTCTAGTATATCATCAGTACCTGGATCTCCAGCCGGTGGAGGAAGCGAAGATGAAGAACCTACCGATGGAGAACCTGCAAAGTATACGTTTAATTGTATAATGAAAGTTCCTTTAATGTTTGCCGATGTAGTACAGGGATTTCAACCAGGCAATTCGTTTGATCATTTATTAGAATGTGCAGAAGGATTGCAATTAGGTTTTGCATCTAACGAAGATGGAACTGATGATTTAATGGCTAGGATATGTGCTGATACAGGAAGAGATGAATGGATAGCTGAGACTACTAGATCTGCATATAAGGATGACGATTCGTTTTTTACTTCGTATGTAGATCTACATTATTATTTATGTATGGTTAATATAAATAAGCAATTTAGTTTAGAAGATGTTATGGAAGATGTAACAGCGATATCACAAATAGATTATTCTATGCAATCACCACAGGATGCTGCTTCAGAAGATGGAGTTCCTGGTAGTTTACGATTGTCTAATAGCCAAGATGTTGCAGGAACCAATATGCATATTGCATCATATAATCTTGTAAATAAAACTGGAGAAATTTGGATGGCTAACGGATATAGACGAAACGTTAAATATCTTAATCTAAATGAAAATAATAATGATGGTGAATTTCAGGGATTAGAACAATTTTTAATAACTCCGTTAAATACACCAGGATCAGAAGAAAGTGAAATACCTATGAGAGGTAGAGCTACGGATCCAGCAGAGTATTGGGAGAATAATACAAAAGCTAAGTATTTAGGAAAACAACCATCAGAAGAATTTGAAAATGTTCATTCAAACTATATGTTTGCAATTGCAAATAATATAGGAAATAATTCAGAAATTAACAAAATGAGTATGACGGTTATATTAGAAGCTGTGAATTGGGCTTTATATAGATACCAAAGAATACCGGTTATTATATACAATACAGGAGAAGTTCAAAATAAAACGTTAGAAAATAGAGATAGACAATTAGGAGATGATGAACAACCTACAAATGCAGAAACCGATGAAGCTGCAAATTACAGTGAACCTGGTCAGATGGTTAAAAATGAATTTCTTTCTGGATATTATGTCATTTCAGAAATAACGTATAAATATAGTAGAGATAACAGTAAAATAATGCAGCACCTATCGCTTCTTCGAAGAGAATGGCCGATATCTGCAAGCAATTCAGACAACTAATAATATGACTAAAGTAATACCATATACTGATCCGGCTAAAAACGCCTTTGCGAAAACGAATCCATATTATACGGATAATCGTTACCTAAACACACAAGATCCTACTGTTTTAGGATTCAAACTATTGTTTAATTTCGATCAAGCAGATAGCGGCTTATTATGGGGTGCTGCTGTTGATTCTGCTCCACCAACAAATACTGCATTAGGTTTTTTAACTTCGATTGGAGATGGACAACGTGCATATTATCTTAAACAATTTTTAAGAATTTTACATGGCATTAATAATCAAACTCCTTGGTTTTTTCAAAATTTAACAGGTTTGAAAGATGCATGGAAGCATGATTTATCGATTCCTTTAATTAAAGAAGATACTAAATTAGAAATCGAATGTTTAGAATCTATAGATTTACGTATGACTGCTCTTATAGATTTATATAGAAAGGCATGCTTTGATTGGAAATATAGAAGAGAAGTAGTTCCTAAAAATTTAAGACAGTTTTCTATGTCGGTTTATGTATATGAGCAAAGATGGATTTCAAATCCTAATGCACAAGCATTCGCAGATTTTAGAGATGATAACGGTAAATTTACTGGATTAGCTGATGCAGCTAAAACGTTCAAATCTAAAGCGGCTACATTCGCTGCTGATTTAACTGGTATGAATGAAATTCTAAACGATCCGCCAAATCCTAATGTAAATATAGTAGAAGGCGTTCCTATGAGCACAACACGAAATCTATTTCATTTTGATTTTTGTGAATTTGATCCTACTGAATCTGCTGGTCATTTAGAATCATTAAGTCATGCTGATCCTGGAGATGGGATAAAGCAAAAATTAACAATAAAATACCAAGCGGTAGAGGAAGTAAATATGTATGAGTGGTGGGATAAAAATCCGGTTGCAGATAGTTGGATACCTGCGTTAGACGAAGCTGCTTTAGATGCATTAGACGGAGGAGTCACTGGCCAGATTAAATTTAATGTTGCTCAGGCAATAGCGAATCCAAAAGACTTTTTAGGTAATTTAGCAGAACAAGGATTGAAACAAGTTGAAAGTTTTGCAAATTCTAAAATAGCTGCATTAGCATTAGGTAATATATACGGTCTTAGCTTATCTACATTAGGTGGTCCTGGAGGAGTAGCTGCAATAGGATCTGCTATTAAACAAGCTGGTAGATCTATATTAAATACACCTGGACATATGGCTCAAGCTGGAGGTAACGTATATGAAAGATCTACATCGCCTTCTTTATCTAATTATGGTGGAGAGAAAATTAGTCAAAATATCACAGATGGTTCTCCATCGCTTTCTAATGATACTAAAGAAAATATAGATCAAAACGTTTACAACGATTCTTCAACACCAGCAAATGGAAATATCACAGACGGTTCTCAAAAGGAAGGATCATCTTTAACTAATACTGATCCGAGTAACAGCCCATCAGGAAATATATTTGAATAATGCAGATTACACAAAAAGACTTTTTTAAGGATAATGTTAGAGATGGAAATTATTGTGGTGTTGTAAAAGATATCGAAGATCCATTAAAGATAGGACGTGTTAAAATTGAGGTATTTGGATTCTTTGAAGGATTAGATCCAACTCTTTTACCATGGGCAGTACCATCATCAAATATAACTGCAGGTTCGAACAGTGGAGGTGGATTCTATTCTGTTCCTAAATTGGACTCTCTGGTGAATGTTAAATTTGATAATGGTAATATATATTGCCCAATCTATACATTCAACCAGCGGATCTCTAATGAACTTAAAGATGAGATTTCGGCCTCTTATGAGAATGCACATTCGTTAATATATGATACAGAATCTCAACCAGGGCCTATCAAAATTTTCTTTACAGAAGAAACTGGATTGATGTTAAATTATAATGAAAGTAAGGTAAACATAAGACCAGATAATACCGTTTATATAGAACATTCTGGAGGAAAGATTATTCATATACAAGATAATCACATTAGTATAGGAAAGGAAGATGAATCCGATGAACCTGCTACATTAGGCGAAAAAAATGTTACAGCATTAGATGCGCTAGCCGATGAAATAAATAATTTAGCAAAGGCCGTAGAAAGCTTTGGTAAGCAACAAGCTATAATCGTTGGTAGTATTCCTCCGTTAAGTCCACTAGGTGCTCAATTATCGAAATTATCTGCAGCTATGATTCCTATTCAAACAGTGATAGGATCTCCTATAAAATCTACTAAAATTCCAGAAACTAGATCTTCTACTGTTTCAGTGGATGGACCGTCTATGTAAGCAAATATATAATATAAATTAAAAACAAAAAATATGCCTTTAGTACCATTAACCTTATTTCCAACTTTATTTGATGCGATAAATGAAGCAGCAAGAGAATCTATTTACTTATATCAACGAGGTATGGATCCAACCGATAAAGAGAAAGATATAAAACTAGAACAACCGTTAGGATTGCCTGATATTAACGTTGCAGTTGATTGTTCAAAAGGTATAGCTAATCCTATTGCTAATATAGTTAATAACAATGAACAGGAAGGATATGAAACAATAGATATGGAAAAGGCTGCTGATTTATTTGGAATGGTATTTGCTGCAAAACTTACACCAGTATTAGTATTAAATATAGATGCTTATATACGAACTGGATTAGTTCAAACAACCGTTGCACCAGGAATACCTACCGTCGGTTCAGCTACTGCACAAGCTACTACTGCTCCAGGTGTTGGAACAGGAATAGTCATCTAAATACAAACAGAAAACTTAGATATATAGATTATATTATTACAATAACCCTTAAAATAAATTGAATGTCAAATAATTCCTACACTGCACATATCCAACCTTTAGCAGATTTTGATTGGGAAGCTTACGAAGCTACCGATAGAAGCAAAAGAAAACACAACAAAAAGATCAAAGTAAAAAACGATAAAGATAAAGTTTTTTCACACGAGCCAAACGCTCAACACCTTTACGATTTAATAAACGACACTACTAAAGAGTTACTAATACCAAATGAAGGACATTTAGTTAAAGGTACTATAGATTCAATAGGTAATAGATATGCATACGTGGATATCGGTTGGAGAGAATCTGCTCTATTAGATTTACACAAAGAAAAACCAGAATACATAGAAAGTTTTAGCGTAAATGCTGAAATTGATGTTATAATTAAACGATCTAATCTTCATCGTTCTGGTGAGTTAGAGGTTTCTTACAGCGAAGCAATCAAACATGTAAAATATAGAGAAATTTTCGATTCAATAGGACAACCAACCGCGTATCTAGCATATGTAAAGGAACTTATTCATGGTGGATACTTTTTAGATATTGAAGGAGTTAGATGCTTTATGCCAGGTTCGTTAGGTGGTGTAAATAAATTAGTAAATTTCGAAGAACTTTTAGATACATCTATTTATGTATGTCCTATAAACTATTCAAAAGAAAAAGATTATATTGTAGTTTCTCATAGAGATTATTTAAGAGCATTAATTCCACAGGCATTAGATGCCATTGATCCTGGTGATGCATTTGGTGGATTTGTAACAGGAACTACTAGATTCGGAGTATTTGTCGAATTTAATAAATGTCTTACTGGTTTAATACATAAATCTGATTTAGATGAAGAGGATTTACATAAATTTAATAATAGAACTTTGACTCCTGGAGATGAAATCGACTTTACCGTTAAGGAATTAGCATCTAACGATAGAATAATTTTAACACAGAAGGAGTTTATTCCGGTTATGGATCCTTGGAACGATGTTCTAGAGAAATATAATATACCGTCTGAGGTAACAGGTAAAATTAGAAAGAAAACTAAATATGGTTTATTTATTGAGTTAGAACCTAAAATTGTTGGTTTATTACATGTCTCTGATATTCCTGAATTTATTGATATAGACGGATTAGAAGAAGGCGAAGATATTACCCTAAATTTGATAAAAATTGAACCTGAATCTAAAAAGGTGTTCTTCAAAATATAGCGGGAATATATAAATAAAAATATCCTCATATATGGACTTTAATGCTTATTCTGACAAAAGGCTTGCGATAGCATCATACATTGGTTTAGAATTAGATTTCTTTTGTAAATTTAGTATAAAGAAGGTTGCTGAGAAATTTTCTTCTGTACTAAAGACTCCAGTAATCGTAATAACGACCGATGAATTTACCCCAGAAAATGGAAAATTTTATATAAAAGAATCTTATAGCCTAGGAAGCGAAAGATTTTCTTTTATATCAGCTCCTATGCCATATTCTGAATCTAGACAAACGGTTATTAAGGCCTTTTCGTTAATTAAAGAGTATTGTTATACCGATGAGACTTGTATTGCCAAGGTAGATTATTCGTATAACGAAGCTTTGATCCCTATTAGTATTAAGAAATTAGATATTCTTAAATTTATTTTAGAATTTAATGAAGATATGATGTGGAAGTTTTTTCCTAGCCAAAAGGATTCTTTATATGTCAAATCTATTAAAAATATATTGCCGCAAAATAAATTTTATCGATCTGAAAATGTAAATGTACAAGATTTTAACTATATTTTACCAAATATGGAATTCTTCGGAGTATTATTTAATCGCGTTAAAGATGGATTCGTAGAATTTAGATATATTGGCGGTAAAGATTATGAATATAAAATTGTAGAAGCATTAGATCTTATAGGTATATACAATGGTTTTTTATCTAAATGTTTATTTATGCCTAATTATACAGATAAAAATAAAGCGGATCTTAAGAAAATAATTAAAAGCAGCGATCGTATACTAAAGGGTTATGATTCATATGAGCATTTTGCTGAAGCATATCCTAAAATTAAATTAACTGTAGATCTAGATACAAATCCACAGATTATTAAGTCTAAATATGCTAAATTTAGAGATCAAATTTTTGACCTATTGGCTTCATCTGATATTACTGAAGGTTCTATAAATTATGACAGTGCAATGTCTAGAATACAAATTGAAAATGTTATAGCAAACATTTATACAATACACGAATGGGAATTTATCAATTGTGATTTGGTTATTCAATATGCAGAAAAATGTTCTTTCTTTGAATGCAGAATAAATAATTCATCGTTAAGTGAATGTAATTTATATAGGTTTTGTAAAGTTAAAAATTCTAGACTTAGAGATACATATATAAATAGAACAAGCGAAATAGAGAATACATATATAACAGGAAAATTATCAACTATTGAAGGAATTATAAAAGGTGGCAAAATTGCTAGTGGTAGACTTGGAATTCATTCGCAAGTATCAAAACAAACGGAACTAATAGATTATACAAAAATCTATAATAAATAAAGAAACGCAAAATGGGAAAAACTGATCATTTCAAAAATGTATATAATGGACAAATTCCAGAAAACCAATTAGCTCAGGATGAATTTTTAGCAGAAGTTCAACAAGAGCTAACAGTATCTTGTGCATTACCATTTAGTGTACCGGTTACTGAACTTAAGCGTATTATTAAATATGCTGCTAAATGGTTTTACAAAAAGTATGAGTATTCTGTACAGGAAAGATATTATGTAATACCTGCAGATAACTTTGAAAAGATACCTACATACTCTCAATATGGAACTATTAAAATGCCGGATTGCATTTACTCTATCATTGCTGTTAGGCAAGTTAAAGATGGATTTAGTTTATATGATCCTATGCAAAGTATGCCTGACTTTTCATTAGAGAAAGTTTTATTTAAGGATATTTATACAATAGATGGTTCTACGGAAGCATTAATGTATGCAACCATATACCAGTATTGGATAGATTTGGCAAGTCATGTTTTATTCCATCCAATTAGTTATAATTTTAATACTAACTCTAAGGAATTAGTTTTCTTAGGAGAAAAGCCACAAAACGATGTAGTTATAACAGTATATGAAGAATTGCCAGTAGGTTATTTAATGAAAGATGAAATCTTTTTTAGATATGTTTGTGCAAAAGCAAAAACTCAATTATCTAGAGTTCTTGGTACATTTGCATTTAATTTACCTGGAGGTGTGACTATAAATTATGATTTACTTAGAGAAGAAGGTCAAAATGCAGTAGAAAAAATTGAAGAAGAAATAAAAACAGACGAAGGAATGGATTGGTTCTTCACATCCGGAAATGATAATAAATAGTAAAGGATAAATATATTATGATAATATGTGAATCTATCGTTGTGGTAGATGAAATTAAAAAAATAAAATGAGTATAATACTCTTACCAGAAAACAAATGTTAAACGATCTTTATGCAAGAAATCCACAAGACCCCAATTACATAGTTGGGCAATTAGAAATGGAGAACAGCTTAGAATTATTCAAACAGCAAATAGAAAACTGTCTATTTACCTCAAAAACTATGGTTTTGGGTAATATAGATTTTGGTGCAAGTTTAGATGAGTATATATGGTCGTTTAGTTTATCGTCTTCTGCTTTGAAGGCGGCAGTCACTCAACAAATAAACACATATTGTACATTAGGTAAATACTTTTCTTACGTAGTCGATGTCGAGTTTTTTAAGGGTACTGTTAAAGATATTGCACAAGTATCAATAGAAATAAATGGAACTGATAAGTTTTCAGTTATAGTAGGATAAAAACATAAAACATTAAATGGCATTAGGAAATACAAATAATAATTTTCTCGAAAAAAGTAAAATTAGATTTAGCGACTTAGTTAATCAAACTCAAGATTACTTAGTTAGGACTTATCAGAAGGCTAAGGCAACGTTTACGCCAGCATCTCCGTTTGGTCAAATACTTTCTGTATTACAGAATTTAACTCAAATGGTTTTCTATTATATAGAAGATGCGATCGTAGAATTAAATATATTTACTGCGTTTAAGGAGCGATCAGTATACGGATTAGCTAGATTAGCTGGACATAATCCAACTAGGGCTATCAGCGCAAGAGGTACGTTTGCAATGAATATAAAAACAGGTGCCCAAGGAGAATTAGGAATTCCTTATTTATTCGTTACTAATAATACTCGTATAATGAATGAAAACACAGGGTTAACTTATCTTGTTAAGGTAGATAATGTTCAAGGGAAAATAAAAATTGATTTGACAGTTAATGACATATTTTATTTTAGAGTTATTCAAGGTGAAGTAGAAGAACAAACCGTTATTGCAAATGGTTCTAATTTACAGAGTTATAATTTCAATTCTCCAAAATCAATAGAACAAGATAATGTTTTTGTATTTGTTAATGGTGAACAATATGGAATTGTAGATTCGCTTTACGATATGACTAAAGATGAAAAATCATGCATATTAAAAACCGGAATTAACGATGGAATAGATGTTTATTTTGGTAACGAAGATTTTGGATACGTTCCTACTAACGGATCAAATATAACTGTTGAATATATTACAACAGCAGGTATTCGAGGAAATCTTTACGCAAATTCTGATATATTAACTTGGAAATTTATGGATAAAGGTTCTAGTAATATAGGAGAAGAAGTTGATCTTAACGAAGTTTTTAATGTAAGTGTAGCAGCACCGTTAGTTTTAGGTTCTCCGGAAGAAAGTTTAGATTTAACTAGATTAATTGCCCCAAGAACTTCTAGAGCTTTAGTTCTTGCTAATTCAGATAATTATATAGCGTTTTTATCTAGATTCGATTTTTCTTATGTTAATGCATATAATACGTATGACGATGAATATCTAGATGATGACAATGTAGTTTATTTATTTTTAGTACCAAACGTTCAAAGTAAATTATCGCTGGATACCGATTATTATACCACGGCAGAATCTAATTTTGTTTTATCACAAGATGAAAAGAAAGCACTAATAACATACATACAAAAAAGCGGAAGACAGGTTGTTTCTACTGAATTGAGTGTAGTTGATCCTATAATTACAAGATACGAGTTAAATGTTTCTTTAAGAATCTTTTCTGGAGTAGATACTGATAGTTTACGTAGTGATATTCTTGCATTATTAGCATCATACTTTATTAATGTTCAACGTAGAGATAAGATTCCTAAATCTGATATAGTTGCTTTATTAGAAACAGTTAGTGGTATTGATTCAGTGAATATAGAATTTATTTCACAAGTAAACGAAGAGGCATTAATTAATGGATATTATTATAAGACTACTTACGAAATAGATGCAATCAGGTCTATCAGAACTCCAATAACTACTAAAGTTATGCTGCAACGAAGTGCTGTTACTACCGCAGAACCTAACGGAACCGTTATAGAGAATCCTCAATTAGGTTTAGATAAATTTGGAGACATTGAAATAGGACTTAATGAAATGCCTATTATACGAGGTGGATGGACCGACCACAATGGAGTATACATAAATACAGATATTAAAAATAACAATATAGCATCAGTTAATATCATGATCGATGAAATAATTCCTGAGAATCTTTCTCAACAAATTATGACACAAAATAAAAACATCTTAATGAGTAATGAAAGAAAAAAATCCTAAGAATTTATATAGCAAGGCTTTAGAGTTTGGTGTTAAACGTCTCCATAAAGGATTCGACTATCATCAAGAAGATATCATAGTGAAAAGGACTATGATGCCAAGATTTCAAAGTAACGAACCAATAAGAAAATTTTTATCTTATGTTAATGATGTTGTTGTAGAGCAAATAGATGCGGTTAAAGTAATTAGAACATATTTTAATTTCACAGTTCCTAAAAATGATAAGAATATAAACTAATATAATGAGCTTAAAGAGACAAAATTATTCATGGTGGAGATTTTTTGATAAGGCTGGAGATAACTGCAACTTTACATATAACGAAGATCTTGATAAATGGACAGGTACTATTTATTTAGATAAAGTTTCTACTGATCTAATTGAATACGAACCATTATACGTTTTACAGGAAGCTGAAACTCCAGTTCCTATGAACGCAGGTAATCTATACAGCCCAAAGAAATTAAATTTATCTTCTTGGTGTCCAGGAGCTACATATAATAATATACTCGCGAGGTGGAAAGATACTGAAGCTGGTTCTACATACTCTAACGTTCCTGAATTATTTTTATGGTCTATTGAAAATTATCCAGGACCTACACCAACTGTAATTAAACATGATAGCTTAGATATAACATTAGATTCTAATGCTTTAGATTTAGTTGGTCCAGTTATACCTCCTGTTGGTGGCCTAACCGGTGGTACTGGTCAAGCTGTTGGTACATCGCCAGGTAGTACTTGGAATGCTGAGGCGTTGTCTATCAGAGTAGGATTGCAATCTAAGAATGAAGATTCGTATTCGAGGACTTTACAACTAATAGATCCTAATTATTTATATGAAATTGGACCTAGTCCTAATAACTTTGGTTGTACTGCAGGAATTGGAGTAACTAGTATTGGTGCAACTCATGTATTTGCAGAAATTACATTTTACGGAGAAACTGAAGGTGAAGATGATCGATTAGAAACGATGATCGAAAATTTTGGATCAACTATAAATAATTCAGATTTTAAGATTTTTGATGATGTGGATATTAATGAAATTTTACCTGATTATATTAAATTAAATGCTAAAAGAAAGGAGCTATTATTAGAATGGGATAATATATTTCCTTTCACAGGTTCATACAAAGCTTTAATAAACATACTAAAATGGTTTGGGTACGACCAAGTTACTCTTAAAGAATACTGGCTAAATATCGATGAATATCTTGGAAAAAACGAAGCTGAAGAATCGAGAATACGATATAAGCAAACTCCTATTGAAGATTTATTTAGTACAGAGCCTAAAACTGCTTTAATGGGTGATGCGACAATGATACCTAATAAAGTTTATAAAAAGACTTCTAAATTTGGTTTATTTTATGACATAACTCGAGATAGTGGAAGCTTTGATGATGATGGTATACCTATTGTAGAAGAAGCATTCTTATTTAGTAATGAGGAAGTTCTTATAAAGTTATTTGCATTAAAACAAAAACTTAAAAATTATTTCTTACCTCTAAATGCAAGGATTGTTGATATCATTGGAGAGGCTGTTTACTATGCTCGATACGATGTAAATATATGGAATGATGTTTGTAGAATTGATGATATAGAATTAAACATAAATCCATGTGTTAAATTTATGCCAGAAGATGGATGTAGTTTAATAACTGACTTAGCACCTAATAATTTTATTGGAATAAAAATACCACCAAATTTGAATATGGCTGGAAATACTCCATTCCTAGTTGAACAATTTGGTTTTACCGCTAACAACATTGGAGGTATACCTCTTAATAATGCTGCGTATGGTGATACTTGGACATGGACTGATCAAGTGACTGGTGCTACATTAACATATACTAATACTTTAGTTGGAGCAACCCTAGGACAAATTATATCAGGGATGGCAGATCTTTGGAATTCCCAAACAATAGAACCTTTTAGTTCGTTTCAAGCTATGACTGGAGCAACCGGGACAGATGAGTGGGGTGTTATTGTTTCTTGGCCTGGAGGAACTGCATCTACTAATGGACCAACAGCAACTATGAATATCGGAACGTATGAATGGTTAACCGTTACACAAACTAGTATAGTAGGACCAACCGGTGGATCTGGACTAGGACCTATCGTTGGTGGAGCTCCTACTGGAGCATTATCATTTTGGACAGTATCTGCTTCTCCTGGAGCAACTAACGTTGGAGGTACTCACGGTCTACCAGCATTTGGTTCGGTTCCACCAGCATATCCTATCATATGGCATCTTCTAGGAGATGGTCCTCTTGCACAATACTCTAGCGCCTTTATGGGATGGTTTGGTAATAGTAATAGATCTATATATGATTTACCAGATGATCCATGTGCACCAATTGCAGCTCCATTTGTTTTAGAAAATTGTTCGTTTGAGTTAAATTGGGAAGATGCGAAAGTTACATATAATCAAGTAGATTGGGTACCTACATTGGCAGGTCCAACTCAATATCTGAATTTCTCAGGATACGATTATACTTACATAGAAAGTTCATATCCGTTAGGATCTACAAATTCGTATGGACAAACTAGCACAGTATCTGAAGGTAGTGTTTTTGATCCACCTAATTTCGGTAATTCAGGATGGCCTTTCTATAATACAGGAACTTATACATGGGGTCCTTATTTACCTGGATGTACATTTGGTTGTGGCCCAACTCCAGGAAGTCCTTATAACTGGAATGGTGGACCGACTATGAATTTCGGTATGACAAGCAGTATATTAGGTCCTACCGCAACATTTACTCCATGGAACAATCCGGTTGTTTATAATTGGAATAATATAGGAAATGGAAACTTCTATGAATTAGAATGGATAATAACACATGATACTAGCGATTATACAGTTGAGAGTGGTTTATTAAGTTTAGAAGATGGAAATCAATTCCCAATTTTATTAGATTTAACTGGTACATATACAGTAGAATTAAGAATATATGATAGCACTGGTGGTTTTTCTAGATGGATAGAAAAAGCTGCTCTATGTGTTAATACAAAGGATTTAGACTTTATAGGACATTATCGTTCTAGAGTGTGTGATTATCAATGGGATACTAAAACGATCACTAGACAAAGCGATATAGTCCCTGCTCCACCAAAACCAAATCTTCCAACATACGAAATGTATAATAGTACATGGAATTTACCTGTACAAGAGAATGAGCAAATGAGTATGCAAGATTTAACATACAACGATCTAGATAGAATTGAATTTTATCAAACACAGAATGATCCTGCAAATCAAGGATATTGTGATAGCATAGCTACACTTCCATTAATACCAGGAACTGAACCATCATCTGGATTAAACGATTTAGATGCATATAAATGGAACTTAATAGAAGATACTGCTACATGGGCAGAAATGTGCCATCTATGGTGGGATATAACAGGACCTAAGATTACACAAATAAGTTTATCAGGTGGACCTGGTCTTATTCCATGGGACCTAGGCCCAAATATCGCGTTGAATTATTATGACAATTATATTATCCTAGTTGATGAAAGTATTTATAAGACACCTAATTCAGTTAACTCGTTTGTTAGAACAGTACCTAATATAAACCAAATAATAGCTAATACAAATAGTACTTATGGAGATTATATAATAAATATGGATCCATTGGGTGATGGATATCCAACAAATGTATATCAATATCAGGGAGGTGGACTTGGAGTTATTGGTGGTACTTCTTGGGTTAAGGTAGACGTAACTGGAGAAATTGATTGGATTGGAATTCAAGATCCTTCATTTGGAGGTACGTTAACAACCCCTATTTTGCAAATTAAGGAAGTTGTAAGACAAATCAATATGGAATTAGAAACAAATCCAGGATATACTGCACATCCATTATTTGATAAGTATATAACATATTATGAAGAAGAATATCAAGATCCTCTCAATCCGTTAGTACCTTATATTAGATTTGTATCTAAAAAACAATCTACTAATAAAAAGCATAAATTGCAAATCTTCTCGGCTAATACGTCGAGTAATCCAATGACTGGTATACTACTTGTAGATCAATCTACTAATGCTGCAGATTACGAATTATATTCATACATATCCAAAAACTTTGGAGATATGGGAGACATTCCGGTTACATTTGAAATCTTCGCAGTTGGTGCAAGTGGAGGTGTTATCACTATTCCTGGTCCAAGTACTTGGTTAGATAATTATGGAAATGAAGTTAATGGTATTACTGGATGGAATTATGGATTTACTGCTACTGGAATTTCTGCTTTATATACTGCATTAACTAATGTGAGTCAAGGATTAAATATATCAGGAACTGGAGCAAGTGGAGTTACTGGTCCTATACTTAATTATGGCTTTAATATGGTGTATGGAGCTTCTGGATATACCGGAGGAACTGGACCTACTGCTCAACCACCTTCTGGTTTAGTTCCTATTAAAATACAAGCATCTATAGATTATTTCTCTAGTTATGATGATCAATGCGTTTCATTTACTGCTTCTGGTGTTACTGGTGCAACTAGCTGGGTTCTTGGCGGAACATCCGGAATTGCAGGAACTATGTGTGGAAGGTCTATCACATCAAATTCTACATGGAATACTTTACGTATTCATAAATATACAAGTGAGTTCCCAATACTCACCCAAATTCAATTTAATTATAGTCTTTCTCCTATGGAAGGTAAGACTTATCCATCATGGACGTTGATTAAGGAAAATGATAATAATTGGGAGAATATATACTATAATAATCCATACTTCAGTTATCTGTTTACTCAGAAAGGAAGCTACACACTTGAGCTGAATGTTACGGATAATAACGGAAATAGTAAAACAAAAACTAAAAAAGAATTCATAAAAATTATTTAAGAAAATGGCAGTAACAACTACAACGATTGCAGGAACTGATTCACTTAGCGGATCCAGAATAACAATCAACGATAACTTCAAAACATTGGAGAACGCATTAAACAGCGTACTAAGTGCATTTGATATTGTATCAGGGAGGTTTGATAACTCTATATATGGGAGTGCAAATGATATTATAACAAATGGAATAACAATTAACGGTTCAGCTTTAACGAATGCATTAGTAGTAAATAATGGAAACATTAATCTTTTACTTGGTGATGTTAAAGTTGGTACAACTTATGGATTCTATGTTGGAAGTTTACTTCAACTAGATAAGTATAGTTTAGGCTTAACTGCTGCTGGTGGAACTTATCCAACATGGGATATGCGTAGTCCAGGTGGTACTTCTGATACAGTTGGTGGTGTAGTTTTACCTCACTTAACTGCAATTGGTTTTACATCGGTTGCTGGTGGAATTGCCGGTGGTGCTACTCCAGCTAATGGAACTATGATATTTACAGATTATGGAGGAGGTAATACAAACACACCTTTGAAAATCTGGTGGGATGGTGGTACTGCTGGTGCAACATGGTACGCTGTACAAGTTGTTCCTAACATTTAATAAAATAAAATAAATAATAGATGGCTACTTCATACCTTCAGCCCTTAAAAGTACAGGGTGGAACATTTTATACATTTGCATCCGCAGCTAAGGACATATCTAAAACCTTTACTGATGATAACGCTAGGTTTGTATTTTCTAAATACGCTTTACTAGAATTACCATCAGTACAAACTCCTAGTCTAGGAAACAATACTATTATATGGCAAGCATTAGATTCTCTAAGTGGAACTTCTAGTTCTGGTAGTGTAGTAGCTAATGGTTTTAACGCAGTTGATAATAATTTTAATTTTGCTCAAGCATTTCAATCATATGCATTAAATTTTGAACAACTTGTTTTAGCAAGTCAAAATAATTTAATACAAGCATACGATGAAACTATATTCTCTACTACTGCTGAGAGAATATGGTGGCATTTCTTAAAAAATATAAACGCTATACGTTGGGAAGATGCAAATACAACAAGCCAAGCTAATACAACTGGTAGATATACTGAAGAATCTCCTGCCGGAAGTACATATAGCTATACTCCAGTAACAAAATACTTAGGAGATATAGAAATAATAAATAGTATAAGTAAAGGTGGCCAGTCATATTCTGAAATTTATATTCACGTTCCTACTAGTCATGGAGGAACTCCGTTAGTTTTATTCAAAACGTTAGAAGACGATAATTATAAACCAGGAATGTTTTGGAATGGCGATGGTACTGGTCAAATTTTTGGAAGAGCTCCTGGTATTAGCCCATTTGGATTAAACAACAATGCCTTTTATGATAATGGTACTAATGATACCTATATTCTAGGCGCAACCTTTGGTAATTCTGCTAATAGTAATGTAACATCTTATATACAATCAACTCCATATATAAGTAGAATATCACACATGGATGGTGTTGCTTTAGATTTTGATGCTTCAAATTATTATCCTATTACTAAAGATCCTGAATTAAATACAATCGGAGATTTTAATGCTTCTGCTGTAAGTTCTGATTTCAAATTTAATGCATGTCTTGTTTATTATGATACTTATGATGTGTCAAATCCTCAAAACTTTGCAAGAAATCTATATGGAGTTTTAATACTAGATGATTATGAAAATGGACCTTCTATATCTACACTAAAAGGCTTTAATAAATTTAAGCCTAATGCTATAACAAAACTTAATGGTAATTCATATGGTCTTAAACTAAATCTTAAATTCGATACTTCGTCCGATAATGTTGGAGTTGAAACTGTTATTAGAGAAGATTTAACATTCGGTATGGATTTATTTGCAGATGCATCAGTTAGATTGCAAGAATCTGCAGACATGTTTATAGATCAAAAATTAGAAAATATAAAATTAGAAAATAGAGTAACTTCTTTAGAGCAATACTATTTTCAACAATCAGACTTAATTGTATTAGAACAACAGATTGCAAGTTTACAAACTACTGTTAGTAATACACAAACTAGCTATGCTGGAGAAACTACCTTATTAGATTTAATAAGATTAAATTCTTCTGATATCAACGATATTCTAACAGGTAAAGTCAATGTTAATTTAACATACAATACTGATATAGTACAACCAGGTCCTGGAATAATTATAGATCAATCAGTACCTAATCAAATTACGGTTGAAAATAAAGTTGAAAATTATTATTCATTTAGTGTTTGTGGAAATACTTCAGGATATTTGAATTATGGAATAAATAACGGTATGACTGCTGGAGCTACTGGAAACGGTAATAAATTAATCCTTGGAGAATTTACAAATTACTTTAAGAATGTAGGAGCAACTGCACCAGTTTTTTTAGATGATCTTGTGATTAATATAGATGATTCTCAATGTACTTGGAGTAAAGGACAAACTATGCGAATTGTATTTAATGATATAATTAACATAGGAACTTGGAAAATAAATATAAAGACTGATTCTACTAATCAAATGTCTAGCGGAAACTACGGAGTTTTAGTAGGTAGCTTAAACATTGCGGATCTAGTCACAACAAAACCGATCATAGAAATTATATGCACTAATGAGACAAATTACTCATTTAATGTAGATGTTATTAAATAAAAAATAGAATAGAATGGCCAATTCAAATATAGATTATACAACACAGTATTCATTATCATCATTATTAGATAACCTCTTGAGAGTTAATCAAAACTCTTTAGAGATTATGAATAAGTTGTCTAACATTACAACTACAGACTCAGATGTGGTTGAGATCGATGTAATAGATTCAAATAATCAAATCAGTAAAGTATTCGTTCCTAGTTATGGTCAGATTAAAGCTGATATTAATAGACTAAACGAAAATGTTAAACAATTATCAGGTATTGGAGATGCTAATGCAAATGTTCAATTAGAAGATGGTTCATTTAGAAAATTAATGTTAGCTAATTTACAGCTAGAAGGAAAAACTATTAAAAACATTGCAGCACCTACAACGTTTGAAACTAAAACGAACTGGTTTTTTGAACAATTTCTTAATCCATTATTATACATTTCATTTGATTTTACTGGACAGATCCCTTCACAAACAGAACGATGTAAAGTACAGAGATTTATATTAAATTTATCTACAACTGCACAAGCAAATGTTTGGAAGAATTTAATAAATGGAAAGTCTAATTTAGGTTATGTAGATTTTTTCCAATTATTGCTCCAGCATAATATAACATATTTTCTAGATGAAGATATTATCGATACTCCTCCAAGAGATCTAAGATTTTCTGGAGACTTTACTGTACTCCAGGTATTTGATGATGCTGTTACTGAAATAATTGATGGAGCTGCATTTACTAAAAGACTTTTTAAGATACAATTAAATACTCTTAATTATAATGATTCAACTTCAGAATATAAGAAAACTCAGCAACTTAAATTAGGAGATTCTTTTATTATAGTTAACGAAGGTAAAGATTCTACAACTAGATATCAGATAACTAATATAGATACTGATGGTGGAAACATCGTGCAAATTAAATTGATTGAAGGACATGATCTTTTAGCAATAGGAACAAAATTAGAATACTATAACACTCAAAGCATAGCTACAACATTAGATGTAAATGTAGGATTTAATGAATATACCGTAGTTTTTGTTAAACCGATTAATCCTCAATCTAAAATACCTGCGATCGATTGGTCACCGGGAGTTGCATTTTATACTAACTCTTTACAAATTACCGATGCAGCAGGAAGAGTTGTATCTTTAGAAGAATACTATAAAGAAAAGGTTGTAGACTTTGGAACTTATTTATATAATATGGCTAAGGATGGAATTCCACCGGCTACATTAGGAGAAACTCCAAACACACCAACAGTTGCTGATACAGATTTTGTAGTATCACAAATAAATAATCACATTACTGATGTTTCTAGAATTGAAAAAATAAAGGCATTACAAAGTGAAAAAACTAGTATTCAATCTAAATTAGATTCTCTTAATAATTCTATCAAGACCAAGAGAGCTGATATGAATACTAAAAGATATACATCACAATCTCAACGAGATACTGATCAATCAGAATTAAATGAATTGATAAACAATAGTTCTTCTAATTCTGTGTTATTAAAATCTTCGGTTGATGAAATAATTGCATTAGCAGATTCTGATAATTTAGAAGGAATTACACCTAAGTTTAGAGTTAAAGGATTCTGGCCAGTTCCAGAACCTATGCCATCGTTAAGAACTGCACCACAAGAAGTTGTGCAATTTGTAATACAATACAGATATGTAACTAAAGATGGTGGTGCGAATCAACCAGAACAAATAACATTTAAGGATAATAATGGAACTGAGAGAAGAGGAACCTTCTCTGCTTGGACTGAATTGCAAACACCGGTAAGGAAACGTACAAAGGATGATGTTACTGGACAGTATACTTGGGTTATTGAAGATGTTGAAAACGCAGATTCTGTTAATATCAATCAATTAGATATAGCTATTAAACAAGGTGAAGGAGTTGAGATTAAAATAAAATCTCTTTCTGAAGCAGGATGGCCTAGTAATCCTACGGAATCTCCATTTAGTGATATAGTTAGAGTAAATTTTCCAGATGAATTAGTATCATCAAATGAAGTTAGTAAAATAGTTGAACAAGCAAGATTATCGTCAGAAGCATTAGAAATTACAACGGCATTAGCAGATACCGGTATTACTCAACATATATCAGAACAGTTTACACAAAACGAAACTTTTTATGCACACACAGCTAATGGAATTGCATCAGGATTCTTAACCGATGAACAAAACGTAGTTAATCTATTCGAAAAATTATCTAGTTTTGATATTCGAATTACTCAAATAGAGGAAGCATTGACTGGAGAGAAAGGAAAACTAGCAGTAACTATTATAGATCCAGGTGGACGTAACTTTGGAGTTAGGAATAATACATTAGTTAAATTATTTGGTGGAAATTATATAGATCTAGTAAAGGATTTAACTGTTAAAAAAGGCGTTATTGTTAGTAAAACTTATTTATTACAGTTATCAAATGCAAATGCTACTCCTTTAGAATTATATTCTAGAGAATTTGGAAATTACACTAAGGTTGTTAATGCGAGTTATGTATCAGGTACTGGATTTGATTCTAGTGAAATAGATTACAATACTTCTAGGAAATATGATTCTGTTCCACTAGGACCTAGTAATTTATCGCCAAATGATATTGCAACATACGATCAATTTATAGATTTACCATATCAATCCGGACAAGTAAAAGGACAATATATAAACCCACGATACTCGAGCGTAGATGGAACCGTTAATTTATATGAAAATGTTAACTCAACTACTGGTGTTCCAGAAGCTACATTACCAATAGATGCTATAAATTTGTTTCCTGATCCTACATTGCTTGTATCATTAACAGATTATACTAATCATGAATATAATCTTTCAGCTGCATATCCTTTACCTGGTGCTGGTACAGTTGCTGGAGAATTTATTTGGTCTGGGGATACAGTTACCGGTACACCACAAACAGTTTCTACCGCATCGATTGCTAACTGGAATAATGGAATATATGTACACGTAGATCATCCATCAATATCAGCTTGGGGAGATGTTACCGCTACACCTATTATAGGCCCTCAAGGAATTGGAGCTGCCGGTCCAACAGGTGTTAGAAACTCAGGATTTGCTCCATTAATTTCTACCGATATTACTAGTGGTAGTCAAAAACAAGCAGCTTATTGGTACTATCCTCTAACAGCAACTCTACCAACTGCGGAGTCAGGTCACGTAAGTAAAATGTCTTTTGAGGTATATGACCAGTATTTATTAGGTCCTAATTCATGTGGATCATATTTATTCGTTTCTCCTAGAAATAACACTGGTGCAATTAATGTAGATGGTGCAAATCAATTATCTACCAGTACATTAAATTTCGGAACAAAATACGCCGATAATATACCATTGATTTTCCAATACAGAATGACCGATTATTTTGGTGCAACTTCAAGTGGTTTAGGTAATGTTGGTGGAGATATTAGTGGAACAACTAATCAATTAGAATATACGAAAAGAATTGGCCTTGATATTTATTCAAACATCGACGAGAGATTCTCGTTTGATATTGAAATAACCGCTCGATACAGATCAGCATCATTACAGTTCGAAGAGGTACCTACTACTAGCCTATCAGCGGTAGTTGATGATTTAACTAGAACGGTGAGAATTCTAAATCCTCAAGTTTCTGGTATTCGTCAAGAAAATGCAGACGGTTCACGAGGTAGTAACTTGTTAGGATCTATACAATAATGGATAAATAAATTATGACGAAAGAAATACTCCAAAAATCATCATTCGGTCTTTTAAGAACCAATCCTAAATTATCATCTAATGTAAAAATTTTAGTAGATAGCGAAGATTCTGTGTTTTTAGAATCCTTTAGCGCAAATGATGAATTATCAAAATCTAAATATAAACGATTTACCGTTTCTTCTAAGGGAGATTATTATTTCGATTTGTATAGATTCTATAACCAACGAGTTCCAACTCAATTAACGGATATATTCGAGGTTGCAACTAAAGATAGAAGCATATCTATTAAGAATGAATTTGGTTTGCAATATGATGATTTTTATCAGTATGGCGCACAACCAAAAAATTCTAAATTATATACTGAGGAATTTTCTTTATTTGCACCTATGTGGATAGAGCCTTCTAACATACCAGATTATTTTGTTATATTTAGAACAGAAGATCCAGTATCAGTAAATACAAAAAACTTAACAGATCAAGCAGATCCTACTACAATAAATTTAGTTTCAAATCCTAAATATCTTACAGATAATATATTAGAAAAGAGTCAGATTGTTACATCGTATGATTTAACATCAAGATCTAATATAGGAAGATATATTAGAAATCATGCAGGATCTGTCTTATTTCCAGAATCTGCATTATTGATGAGTTACGACCATAATAGATATGCAGAATATAATGGAATTGGCATTGGTGCACCAGGTTTTACGAGCAAATCTAGATCTTTATTTCATGATACTTGGCCAAGAGACAAAACGATTATAGAATACGAAAGTATAGTAACCAATGGTTTTTCTGAGCTTGGCGTTGTTTCTGCAAATATCCTTAATTTAGAATTTCTATTTGATGATAAACTAAAATCTACTAAATATGAATTTTATAGATATTTTGGTTTATTTGTTAATGCAGCAGAATATAATAAATTTTATATAGATGGAAGTTCCTTGTTTAGTGATAGATTTATTCAAAGTAACCAGATTCCTATACCTACACAAAATGATATAGGATATAATACAAACGTAAACGATCAAATACAAACTAACACAGATGGTATAGTATTATATGCAGAACAACCTCCAATATCTGCAGTTGGTGCTTCATTTTTCCTTAACGAAATTGTTAAAGATATGCCTAGAATAGGATATGTTAAAGATGTAGCGAATAAATTTCATAAGATTAAAAATAATTCAGCGTTTAATTATGGTACATTAAGGTTAGATGATACTTCAATAAATTGGAAAGATTTTGCAGGATATTCTACTCCGGATAATTATATAGATGCCGAGTTTAATCTAAATGTAAAAGGACGACCGAGTTGTGTAATAGATTTTCAAAGTGTTCCTCTTAACGATGATGAATTTCGATTATTATTCACAGATACTACTGAGGTTGGTGTAAACTTAAATATATTAGATGCATTTACGATTACCGCGTCTAATACATTACCAGCAACCACATCCGTATCTAATTTATATAGTAGTCTAGGATCTACTGCAAATATAGCAGAAGCTTTTGCAAATTGTGTGAATACCAGACACGAGTATTATCCTGATTTTGTTTCAATACGAGCTGTAAGTATAGGCTCTCGGGTATGTATATTTTCTAGTATCCCAAGCGCATCATGGAATAAAATTAAAATTTCTTCATATTCAAGTGCTGTGATAGAATCTCAAATTGCTATAAAATTTATAACAGGATCAACTGGATATAATCAAACAACATATCAAAGTAGTCCGCAACCTTATACACAAGTATTTGGGTTTATTGCTCATGGTAATTTTGTTGGAGGTAATGATAACCCTAAGGCAAAGGTAAAAATATCTGCAGACGATACATCATTAGTAAATAATTCTAATTATGTTACGACTGATACTGGAAATTCTATCGTTAATACTATAGTTCCTTATATGGATGAGCCTTTATTAAATGTTCGTGGTGAAATAATAGGATTCAATGATTTTGATAAGTATTATACAGTTAATATATTAGATACATCTAACGACATTATTTTAACATCTTCTAAACAATTACCTATACTTTCTTTAGGATCTAATGAATGTGGATTATTTTCAATATATCAATTTAAGGATTTTGATTATGATTTCTATTCTACTCAATATATGAAAACTGCAGATGCTGATCGAGAAAAACTAGATGCTTGGTATTTAGGTGCTACTGGGCCCGGTGGATACACATCATCATTTTCTATAGGTGCTACTGGAGTTTCTGGAGCTACATTTTGGATCAATCCTATAATAGGACCATCATCTTCTTTTGCAGAAAATGGAGGATACTTTGGTCTTATGGGTATACCTGATATTTTTACAGATACGGATAGTGTTATTACTAATGAATATGATCGATTAAAAGAAAATTTTGTTAAACAATTAGTGTTACCTTCTAGAGTTTCTCCTTTTATTAGTAAATGGGTATATGATGATGATAGCTTAGATGTTCGACAAAATCCATATAGATTAAATTCTTCATCTGCATTTAGATATCCTAACTTCGGACCTTCATTCAGAGAATTTAGTTCTAACGCAAAGTTTTATACACACGAATGGTTATATTTACAAAAGTATCCACCATACATGACATTCAACGAGAAAATTAACTCGTTTTCTTATTTTAACGAGCCGATAAACGTCGGCACAACATACACAACAGGTACAGGATCAACCGCATTTGGATTAGCAACAGTAGATGGACCAACTGGAGTAGATTTAGATTATTTTAGAGAATACTTTACTAGAGAAACTATTGGAGGAACTTCAGTATCTACTCAAACTAAATATAGCACTTTTGCATATGGACAAGAGAATAGATTTTCGGAAACATTATTTAGAGGTGTAAAGGCTGTAGTTAAGCCTAAAGTTGATTATAGCGATGTAAACTATAATATAAGAGAACTTAAATTCCAGAAGAGTACTAAATATAATGACTATAAATTTGCTGCGATACTTTCAATTAGTGAGACAGGATTACTTTACAAAGTCATAGAAAATGAGAAATATAAAACGATTACGTTATTAGTTCAAGCAGGTTTAATGGATAATTTATTTACTAAGCTTGGAATTGCACCATCTGGGTCTACTGCCCCATCTGATCATTTTATAGATAGAACTTTATTATACACGTTGAAGGATAAATTAGTTCCGTTAAATGGTACTCCATTGCCTGGTGCTACTGGATATCAACCAGATAATTTTGATCTAAGTGGAGCTATAAGTCATTGGGAATTAAACCCGAACGGTAGCTTTCGAGTATTAGGAACTCAAAATGCGGTAAATTTATCTTATGTTAATTTTGTATTAGAAATGCAAACTAATTCTGATGGTAGTTATAATGATCTATATATTGATGTTAATCAATTAATACCTGGTAAGACGTGGGTATTCGGTGGTATTTCTAATGTTTCCCAAAACTCATTTGATTGCCAAACTATTGTAGAATATAATACACCATACGTTCCACCAGGTACTCCATCAGCGTTTCAACCACCGTTTTCTAATGCTTTCTACCTATCAGGTCCTGCTGGAAATCCTGTCGTATTTGGTCCTGGTGGTATATGGGATTCACAACCAGTATACTTTGGAGGTGGTTTTTCTGGATATGAAGGAATTATTAAAGATTTAGCTTTTGCACAACTAGCTAGCGAATTTAATAAAGGAAATCCTGATATAGATTATATTACATATAAAACGGATGGTACTGTAGTTAAAAACGATAAAGTTTTAGAATTATCATTACCATTTGAAAGCTATAAGGCTAATTATATACAACCTGGTGAAGATACCGATATACCACAAGAATTAACATTTTTAACTAGCTCCGAAGTTGTTGGATATCAAATAGATGCTATGGAAAGAGCTGAGTTAAACATTTTATCTAGATACAATGGAAGATATCAACCTAAATTTACAGATGTGTTTTATTACAAAGATTATTATGGGTCAAAGGATGGTGTCAGAGGAACTAGGTACTATGGGTTTCCAAAATATCATAATTTAGAATTTAATTTAGATGAACCTAATTTTGGTAAAATATCAGGTTTGTTTTATAACAAAGTGAATCCTGAAAATCCAGAAGGTATATTAAAATTGAGTACAGAGAGTAGTAATCCTAGTCTATATCCAAAGATTGATGAAGTAGCCATAAACAAAAGAAACTTATATTCCTTTATGAGTAATTGGGATATTGATTATTATATACAAAATATAGATCGAAATTTAACGCAATCAGTACCTGGTTATAAAGGATCAATTGAGAATAAAGCATTCTTTGGATCTAAGATTATGAATATACCAGATACAATAACATTAAATAATTTTGATATTGTAGAATTGAGCGATATCGCTGGTGGATTAGTTAATGCAAGCAATGAGCCAGAGAGTGTGGTGCAACAAATTATGGAAACTTCTCAACCTAGAATGATTGGTTCTTCAGCTGAGCCAATACCTAAATCATTGTTAATTTTAGATGTTTTTGTTACGAAATCTCTAACTAAATTTTTGAGATCAGATGGTTTCGATACAGAGTTTAACGCATATATAAACCCATCATTTAGTTTTGGTGAAGCTGGTTTAGACGATGATATTAATGCATATATAAATAATAACATATATTCTAGGTATAAAGTTAAAAAAATTATATTCTATGAGAATCAATTTGCAAATAACGTAAATGAATTGCCTATAGTAGAGTTAGATCTTACAAATTTAGAATTATTAACAAAAGGTTATGCGATTAACGAGAATGTTAGTATCAAATTCAAATCTCAATCTCCATTAGATTTTAGATTGATATATAATATACCAAAACTAAATAATTACTCAATATCATTTATTGTTGAGTTAGAGAAAAAATAAAAGTAAACGATGTCAATAGTTATTAAAGAAATAATTTTAAGCGACTCAGTAAATCAGTTTATGGAAAAGGTTAATTTTAACTTTGACCAACTGATGCTTGCTGGTGGTGGACCTCCTGGACCTATTGGACCATTTGGACCTATTGGACCTGCTGGTCCAGAAGGAGATCCTGGTAATAAATGGTATGTAGGTTGTACCGGAACAACAACATCAATTGGCGTGACTCTGCCATTCGGTGGAGATCTATTTCTTTATAAAGGTGGTGCTGGTCAAGGATGTAATCCTGGATCAACATATCCATTAGGTCAAGTATACGATTGGAATACCATTGCTAATGAATTTCAAGATACTGGATTAAATCTATTAGGTCCTACTGGACCTACTGGAGCTACTGGCGAAAATATAGGTTGGACTATATTCCGTGGAGCAACGACAGGAACGAGATGGCAACCACAAACATTAGCCAATCAAACAGGATCTGATTCTGATTATGTATTTCTTACTGGTGATACTACTTCTCCAACTACATCCGATGGATTTTCTAAAGATACTCTTTATTTAGGAGGTCATTTAACTGGAATTGCATCTGCTGCAGCTTGGCCTTTGGATAGACAACCTAAATTAATAGTAAACCCACGAACAAATAGTGAAATACAAGCAGGAACTTATTGGAATCAAAATGCAAGTATCGGAGGAAAGGGTGGTGGTGGAATCGTTTTAGGATGGGAATCTACAGTTTCTGGTACACCACCAGCTGCACAATCTAGTTTCTCTAATATGTTTGTAGATTCATTACGAAATTTACATATATCTAACTTTACTGATTGGATATCTGCTAATATAGCTGGAACTGGTGTACCGACCGCCGGTATAAATATAGAAAGTGTTTATAATGTAAAATTATTTGGTGCAGGTTATACACATACAAATTCTATTGGTATAATAGAAGCTGGACAAAATCTTGATTTTATTACTGGTGGACAAACGGCAGCAAACGATAGGTCAGGTATTTTATTAAGTACATCTCCGATAGAATTTGGTAGAGTTCGTATAGAACAAGGTGCTGGTGGACAATTTACTGTTGGTGGCGGTGGTGGTGGAAACTATCATGGAACATTAGGTTTATTACCAGAAGTATCGTTCTTTAATAATAAAGGTACTCAAATAGATGATATGTATCGAATTGTTATTACTCCTGGATCAACCTTTGGTGCAGGGCCTTCCACTCAGGCTGCTGGAGGAATTACCGGTCAGGATGTGCCATTTATAGGAGTTGGGAATGTATCTAACGGTGGAACTCAATATATAGGATTTGGTTCTAAATTATCTGGAACATCACAATTTACAGATATGAATGTAACCGATAAGAAAGTTATGATTGGTGATGTTGGACAAGTTGCTAATGATTGGGATCCGACCTTTACCGCATTACCTGCATATTCTTTAGATGCCGTTGGTAGATTACGAATGAGAACTGGAACTATGGTTGGATCAACTGGCTCTGTTATGGTTAGTATGGACAATCAAGGTACTGGAGATTGGGTTGATCCTAATAGTATTGGTTCCTGGAGAGTTGATCCTTTATGTAATAATGAAACTCGTATTAGTTTAGTTACTGCAAGGAATTTTGCAACAATAGCTCATTCAGAAACCGGTTCGTTATCTGCAAAGAATTATTCTAGAATGGATATTACATCATATAACGGACATAATCAGGCACCTGGAGCAAGTGCAGATTTATTTTTTGGATCATATGCTGGTGGTGGTCCGGTTTCAACGGATAACTCATTTTCTATTAGAAATGATTATAGGGATGCTAACACTCAAGGTGAATTATCCTTTATGACTCATCAAAACTTAAACCCATGTCCTACCTCAGCTGAGTTAATAAATGTAGATGCACAATCAGCAACATCACAAAGAATTGGAGGTATAACTGAATATGGTCAATTACAATTGGTGAATAACAACTTTAGTACTTCAATCCCTTCTAGTTGGAAATATAATAATAGAATTTTAATAGAACCTCTAACTACATGGCAAACTGGTGGTACTACTATATCACCGGATATTATGTTATTAGGATCTTCTGCTGCAGCCATCGTAGCGAATGTCGGTCCTAGAATTAAAATAGTACAAGAAGACGACGTTGCTACAGGAAACCCAAATTCAGGTAATATAAATACTACTAACTTAACTGTTGTTAGAGGATATGATGGTGTAATTCAGAAAGGAACAATGGATATCAGATTTCAAGGAGTTGGTAAAGCGGATACAACTGCTGGAGTTGCCGTATCTGGATTTAGTGGAATACCTGATGCTGAAGGTGGAGCTGCCGTGAAAATGATACCTGATACGATCGGATTGAAATCGGTTGACTCGCAAACTCAAACAGAGGTTGCTGGAAGAACTAATGATTATTACGAGATAACTTCTAAAGAATTTTTCCTTGATTCCGCTAGACTGAATTATTTTTCTACCGATACTACAGGAAGAGAATTAGCATCTAGAAATCTTACTTACACCCAATGGGGTGCTAGTAACGATCAATGGAGTTCATCAAATGGTTTTTGTGGAATAAATGAATTTCAATTTAATGGTTCTAATTCAGCTGTTCTCCCTGCTACTAGACTACCAGCAAGATCTAAAGTTAATCTAACTACTGCAAACTCATCTGGTGATGGAGCTCCTTATAGAAACCAACAAAATCCAAACGTAACCAATGGATCTAGTACAGGATATTGGAGTAATTGGATATCTCCATCTTCTTCTATTAGACTTACACCAGAAAATCCAGATAGGCCTTGGATGCCTTTTGGTGCACCGAGTGATTCTTCACAAAATGGTAGAATGCATGTAGATTTTAATATCGACATAGGATGGTGGTTAAGTAATAATCAAGACCAGTCAAGAAGTGGAAATGGAGTAGATTATCGTACAGTATATGCAGCATACTCAGGCGTTGGAACTGTTGGAAATCAAGATAATGTTCCATCTATTGGTACTGGTGGAAATAACGATAGTTATAAGTTTATGAAAGCTGTAAAACTTCAATCATTTAGAATAACTTTGAAAACTGATCAGTATTCTGGTTTATCAGAGACTCTTGCCTTTAATAAGCCTACAAGAAGAGGTAATATGACTTATGGAACAACAGGAACTGGAGCAAGTGCATATGCATACACTACGGATTGGTATCCAGGAGTATCTAAACCAATGCAAGGACTTGTAGCTACTGAATCACAGCAAAAAGGAGGTAATAGAAATATGTTTACCCAATCATCAAGTGCAAATAGTAATGTATATTATCAGAATTTTCATCCGTGGAGTACATATGGTACTAATCAAGAAATTCCTTTAACCATGATAGACGCTGAAAATGTATCGATGACAACGGCACAACAATTAGGAATGCGGCCGTTCTTGGATTCTGCTTCTAATCCAACTGCAAATTGGTCCACATCGTTAGATGCGTTGATTCCATCAGTTGCCTTTTCAGGTGGATTGAATTCATTTGGAGTATATCAACAATATAATCATGATTCGGCCGGTCATTATCAAGTTGGAAATTGGATGTGGAGAGTTTGTGCCGGTTATGCTGATAATGAGGCAAATACATTCGAGAATAGGTCATACATAGAATTTATATATATGCCACCTAATCCTTGGGCATATACTTCAGGACAGGCAAATGTGACAGTTACTGGATTTGACGGAAATGGAGGACTTAGTGGGAGTGGTTACGCTTATACAAGCTCGATGGGAATGCCTATTAAATTTGTTTCTCAGGCTAACGTTAAAAAATTAAATTCATCAGCTTATTATTGGAAAAATGCTGGATTAGCTGCGTTACCAAGAAATAATACATTTTATAAGAGTACCGGAATTTCATTTAGTGGACAGGCTTATGTTAGTTTACAACATAGAAAAAACGATGGTGCTCCAATAGTTGTAGATGATAATTCTAAAGTTGGAGGCTGCTTTATAATAGGAACACATGTATTAATGGCAGATAATTCTTGGAAATCTATAGAGACTATCAAAATTGGTGATCTTATAAAAACTAAAGATGGAACAAACGTTCCGGTATTAGATTCATTTATCTATAATGTTAATGATGAAATAACAATGTATACAAAAGATAATTTAACAGTAACCGATAGTCATCCGTTATATGTCGATGGAAAATGGCAAACTGCTGATGAATTAAATTGGGAAAATGAATTAATGTACGTAGATAATTTATATTACTTACAAACTGAAGATAACTATATAGTAGAAGGAATTGTAGCTACTGGTGTTCTTGATAATACACATAAAGGTACAAGTATAAGTAAATTGGTATTAACTGATTAAAACAAAAGATGAATAAAAAAGAAAAACAAATAGTAAAGGAAATAATGAATAGATATTCTAAGGTTCATTATGATATGGAGTTATTAGAAAAATCTTTGGATAAATTACATAAAGAAAAGGATGATCTATTAAAGGAACTTAAACAAATTAGAAAAAACGAATCGTTAGTAATCGATACACTAAAAGAAAAATATGGTGAAGATGCTGAATTAGATTTGAAAACATTAGAATTGATATGAATACATTAAACAAAATTTGGAAATGGGTTGCTGGTAGTATTACCGCATTAGCTGCTTTATTTGTTATATTCAAAAGCTTGCAAGATCCTAGCAAAAAGGAATTTAACACAAAGAAAAAGAAAGTTGAAAAGGATATTGATAAAGTAAAAAAGAAAAGGGCAGTCACGCAAAAAGAAAAGACTGTGACTAAAGGTAAAATTAAAGAATCTAAAAAGAAGATTAAAGCTACTGAATCTAATGTAATTGATACATCAAAAGCTAGTGATACTCTTAAGGATTTTAAGAAAAAGTACAAAAAATGAGAAATTTTATATTAGTATTACTATTAGGGCTTTCAATTAATGTCTTCTCGCAAACCGAGAGTGATTCAGTTTTAATACCTAGAACAGAATTAGTTAAAGTATTCAATGCTATAGATACTTTGACTACACAAGACAGTATTAAAACATTGTTAATCAGTGAGTTAAAATTTCAAATAAAAAATTATGAATTGTTATCTAATCAAGATAGTACGCTATTAATGTACAATTCAAGACAAATTAACCTATTAAACCAGGAAATAAATTTATATGATGATAGATTAAAACAAGTTGATAAATGGTATAAAAAACCATGGGTTGGCTTTATAATTGGAGTTGCAACTATATCAACATCATCATGGATAGTAAGTAATATAAAATAGAATAAAACAAAATGGCTAACACATCTAGATACGTATCACTTTCAGATTCTGTTTTATTAGAATATGAATATAGAGATCAATCAGGAACTTCAAACATCTTTACAACAACGGCAGCTCCGTTTTATAAGATGCAAGATGCTCACGGAGCAACATCGAATCTTATATTTAATGATGATAATTCTACTGCAATAACAGGAAACGTAAGAACCAGGATGGCAGCATCCACAGATACAACAACCGCAAGTTATGGATATTTAGACTTGAACGGGTTAGTTGCATTAAATGATTACGATCCTCAATTAACAGATACCGTTAATTTACCTATAACGTTTTCTCCGGTTATTGGTGTTAAATATGATGTAGTACGATTACATTTAGTACAGGGATTTAATTTTGAAAATAATGAAGGATTTTATTTTAGAATAAATACTCGAACCGGTTTAGATCCTGTAACAGGAAGAACAGATGTAAATTATCTAAACTTAGCTTATAGAAAATCTGATTCTTATGCACAGATTAATTCAAATCCATTTTTATTAAACGGAAAGTATTACGCGTCTTATATAGAAGTTAAAGTACCTTCATTATATAATATGATTGATGATTATATTCAGGCTGCAGCTGGTGGTGCTGTTACTACTAACTTACCGATTTCTAAATTTACTAATGGAATTGGTCCTGATACAAGATCTTTAATAGAAACTAATTTTGGATGGATTGCAAAAAATTCAGTAATAAATGGACAAGATTATTTTCAAACGTGGGAATTAAAACGAGTAGATTTACCTACGTTAGATCAATATGCTGATGTATCTGCGGTATGTGTAGGTTCAACATCCGGAGATTTTTTAGAATTATATGCTGCATGGCAAGGTACTATTATAGATAATTTTATATTACAACTAAATAATCTGCCAGGTAATGATTATATTATATTACACCAATTAGATGTTTATGAATATGTTTGGAACGGTGGAGCTGCAGCAACATGGATAAAAACTGATAATATAGAATTTGTTCAAGATAGTAATTATCAAGATCCTATTTTATATAGGCCGATTATTCAAAATCAATCTGCTTCATCTTATAGAGTTGATTACACAGTTAGACTATATAACAGAGAAGATTCTACATCAATTCTAAAAAAGACATCTGCTCAATTTAATGATGGATTAAAATACGGAAAGAATCTTCAAAAAATACAATTAGGTATTAATCCTATACAGCCAAAGGTATATAATAAACTATTTGATAAAAATGTAGTGATGAATGCGGTTGGTAGTACGAGTTCTGTAGAATCTTCTACGAAATATGCAAAATACCTTACATCGTTTTTGAATACAAATCAAATTTTATTAACTTCTCAAAATGCATATTTACAACGAAATCCAACGACTGGCGTAGTAGAAGTTAAGAGTGTAGGTAATAGTGCAACAGAAACAGTATTTGCACAAGGGTTAGGAAAGATACAAATGACCTCCGCTGATACTTATTTTAAGTTCGTTATTTATGAAGGTGATCCTACACAAGCTATTTCATTTTTAGATTTAACAGGTTTAGGAAAGTTATATCTTAACTTTTATACTAATAATGGATCGGTAAATAAATTCTTAAATTACATGTCACCAGAAATTTCCATGGCTAGCGGAGAGGTATTATTTAAGGTTCCTTCAAAAGATTGTCAGAGAATATCACAATACAATGATACAACATTTACAGTATCTTCTGTTAACGACGAAAACGAAACTCAGTTATATACAGGTTCCTTTGTTAAGGTTGGTAATACCGTAACTTCGTTTATGGATAGAAAAATTGAAAATCAACAAGAATCTATAAGCGAATATGCTGAACAAGTAACTAATTTAGAACAATACAATTCTATAATAGTTGAAGAAAATAATAGATACTCTTCGTTAAATACAGTTCAAAATGTTCTTATACAAGATTTGCAAGCTATCTTAGGACAAACAGTAAAAGAAGCAAATAGTATTTTAGAAATCGATGCAGTATCGCAAGAAGTAAAATTGCAAATGATATCTAAGATTGCAGAAGCGCAAATATTGATTGCTAGAGTTGCAGCAATTGCAGATGTACAAGTAGTGGATGGAAGTACCCCATCACAAAGTGTAGATCCAACGGCAGATCAAGCAAATATAGCAGATTCTGCAAATTCACCTTTTACATCTTAATAAATAAACTAATAATATAAAATTACACGGATATGTTTCTAAATGCAAGATCAGATTTATTTAAGATAGAATTTCCTAGAAATTTTATTCCTAAAAGTATACGAGAAAAGTACGCACCATATATTTTTAATATGCCTACAATGATTAATGATGTTACTGATTTAATCAATTATACTATACAGTCGGTTACAATTCCTACTATGAATTTTACCCCGGTTGAACAGATTATACCAGATAAAAAGAATCCATTACAATCAGAAGATTTATCTAAGAACTCGTTAGGTAACTCAATTACTAGATCAGCAAGAACTCGTAGGTGGAGATCATCTCAAAATTATCAAGAGGTATTTACAAAAGAATTTACAATCACATTTCAATTGATTGATGGACATGTTAATTATTGGATAATGCTAGATACTCTTTTATACTATTATGATTTCAAAACTAAAGATAGATTTACTGAATCCGTTCCGGTTAGGATATTAGATAGTGAAGGTAACGTTATGTATACTGCGTTATTCATTGATACTCTTTTTACTGGTCTAACAGAATATCAATTATCATACTCAGATCTATCACAGGAATTTAAGACCTTTGATGCAACATTTCAATACAATACACTTAAATTAGAAATGTTACCTACTAAAAGTATAGATGAAAGTAAATTTACATCTGGCGGTGCTACGTTTACTATGACCTAGAAATCAAATATATATAAATATAATAACTGAAGAAAAACATTAAAGGAATGAACACTTTTGAAGAATACTTAAATAATAAAAAACCAGAAGATTTAACTAAACTATTAGCTGAATCTATGGACTATACTCTCACTGAGGGTGAGGAGGCTCAAATAGATGATGCCGTAGCTATTTTTTTAGCAGAAGGAAACACTATTAACGAGTTTGAAGAAGAAATGACTAATGAAGGTATGTTTGGCGCTCTTTTAGGAGGACTTACCGGAGCTGCATTAGGAAAATCTTTAGGTCGTATGGTTGCAAAGGTATTAGGAGTTCAAAAGGGAATTCTTTACGATTTATTAACATCGAGATTAGTTGGAGCTGCATTAGGTGCAACTATAGGAAAGAAATTTTAATCTCATAAAATAATATACATGAATTTTATTGCAATAGACTTTTCAATAACATCTACAGCAGTTTGTATTTCTACTCCAGAAAAAATACATTGGTTTAATTTTGCATCTAATTTAGATCTAAATAAAAAAGCTTTTAGGGTACATAAAGATTTAGAAGATTTAGGTTTGAATATGATAGGATATGAAAGAAATAAACCTAAAGATTTAACTTACACTCAAGAACAATCGTTCAAAATTAACAATGCAAATCATCTATCGTTAAAAATAATAAATGCTATAGGACCTTATATAGATGAAGATACTATATTTGGGATTGAAGGATTTAGTTATGGATCTAAGGGTAATTCCTTTATAGATCTTATTACATATAATACGTTTCTTAAGTCTAAGATATTAAGAGTTTCTAATAATGATTTGCTTGTACTTGCTCCAAAAACTATTAAAAAATCTTTTACCGGTAATGGTAATTCAGGAAAACCTTTAATGGTTCAATCTTTTGCAGATTCTAAATCGGTTGAACTTCGTAATGATCTTTTTCATGAATACGTGAAACGTGCAGATTATGGAGATAACATCCCTAAACCAATTGACGATCTAGTCGATGCTTTTGCAATAATGGAATACTTAAAAGACTGTAACTGATTTAACTATATTACTTTTAACTTTATTACTTATAATAATTATATGTAAAGGAGAGTAAGCAGTTTCAACAATGCTCATAAAAAGAAAAATAATTTTATTTGAAACTTTAGATAGATTACCACATATAATAAATAACGGTTATTACAAAACGTAATAGTCTATAAATAAAGTGTTTAATTAAAATATAAAGTGTAAAATTATGAGTGAATTTGATTTATTTAATTTGTCTTTAGAAGATTTTCAAACTAAAGATGAAGTAACAGAAACAAAAGGACCAGGCTTATATAAAGCTAATCCAACCGAAGGAAAAGATAACGTTTATCGAAGTGTTATCAGATTCCTACCAAACCACACAGATCCAAAAAATTCTATCGTTAAGAAGTTTTCTTATTGGTTAGAAGATTCTCAAGGTAACGCAGGTTACTTCGATTGTCCAACTACCATAGGAGAAAAATCTATTATTGGTGATACTTATTGGAAACTTGCGAAATCTCAATCAGCTTTCGATCAAAAACAAGCAGAAAAAATTAGAAGAAAGGAATACTACTTCTCAATTATTCAAATTGTTAAAGATCCACAAAGACCTGAATTAGACGGTACTCTTCAAGTGTTTAGATTCCCTAAAACTCTTAAGAAATTTATCGACGGACAAACTTCTCCTTCAATTGAAGATATTGAATTATCTGGTGCAGAACCATGTAATGTATATGATTTATTTGAAGGTAAAGATTTCTCTTTGAAGGTAACTCTTAAAGGTGGATATTGGAATTATGACGAGTGTAAATTCTTAGCGAAATCAACTGTTCAAGTTGGTGGAGTGCCAATGGAAAATAACGCTGAATGTAAAAAACAAATTATGGAAATGTTAAGTTCATCTCCTGATTTAACTATTTACAAATATAGAGCTTGGAACGATGACCAACGAAATAAACTTCATGGAATTCTACAAGATATTTCAGGAAATCCTGGAGAATCTTACAGAAAACTTACTCCAGAAGAGAGTGGTAAAACTGAAAATAAAGCTCCAACTAATACACCAGCTGCTAAAGCTACCAGTGCATCAAAACCGGAAGGCGAAGATGATATGGAAGCTTGGTTAAATGGTGTTGGATAATAATTACTATGGCCTCTATTCTTAATTGAATAGGGGCTATTAGTTTATTTAATTTATGGAGACAAAGACTATAATATCACAAGAGATTAAAAATAATCTCATTCAAAAACTTTCTAACGTATTATCATCAGAATTTAACGGAGAGAAAGCTAGAATTAAAGTAGGATATGATAGACTTAATTTTGCATGTCCGTATTGTGGAGATTCTGCAGAAAATTATAGAAAGAAACGAGGTAATGTTTATTGGAAATCGTTAATGTTTCATTGTTATAATTGTAGCAAGCACACAAACGTTTTACAATTATTAAAGGATTACGAAAATGGTTTAACTAATCATAGCGAAGTTGGAACTGTATTAGATTTTATAGCAGAAAATAAAGTAGTTGTACAATCAACAGAATACTTAGAAATAGGAGTATTTCAAAATTTACAAAAACTATCTATAGATCGAAAAGAATTTATAAAAGAATTAAAATTAACAATTCCTTCAAAAAATTCGATTGGCTATAAATTTATAAAGTCTAGATTTTTATTACAGAGAATTAATCATTTTGCATGGAGCGATAAAGATAATCAATTATATGTTTTTAATTTAACAAACGAAGATAAAATAATTGGATATCAAATAAGAAACTTTACTAAAGGGCGAACTAAATATGTGAGTTATACAATCGAAAAAATGTATAATGAAATGAAAAGAGAATTTAATATAAGTGAAGGCGTTGAGAAAATGAACACCCTATCGTTGTATTATAATATAATGAAGGTTGATTTATCAAGAACCTTTACTATTTTTGAAGGCCCTACTGATGCATTATTATTTCCTAATAATTCAATAGCATTGAGTGGAATAAACAAAAATTCAGATATGTTTGATGATATGATAACTGCAAGATATTTCTTTGATAATGATTCTATTGGTAGAAAAACAATGGAACAAAAATTAAAACGAAAGAAATCTGTGTTTATGTGGAAAAAATTCTTAAAGGAAAATAAAATAGAAAATTGCAAAGATTTTAATGATTTGATTAGGTTTTGTTATTTCCATAAAAATAGTGCTTATAAAAATTTAGATAAATACTTTACAACAAGTCCATATGACCTCATTAACATTTAAGAAATTCCAAGAATTTGTGAACGAAGAACTAGATCAATTTTATGAAGAGGCTGAGATAAGCCAAAAAAATTACAAAATACCAGTAGACTTAAAAAAGAAAGACTATTCGTATAGTGGTTCTATGTTGCATGTTGAAAAGGCTAAAAAACCAGATACAATTACAAAAATTAAAAAAACTTGGGTAAAACCAGGAACAACTAAAAACTTATTTTAATGGCGGATCTAAGCGAAGAAAAATTAGAAAAGATAGAAAAATTATTAGAGAGTGAAAGATCTGAATGGTCTAAAAAAATTCAAGATCTAATTAAAGATATTAAAGATGCTCATAAACTAGCATTAGCTCAAACATATATGTTATCTTATCGACATATGATCGTTGATAAAACAATGGAATTTAATATAATGTTAGGTAAAAAGCGTGCTGGAGATTCTAATTATTCTAAAATGAGATATCAATACTATAAAACAAATCATGATGTTAGATTAGAACATAGAGAAATTTTAGAATATATCAAATCTGATATGTCATTAAGAAATAGAGAAACAAATTTAATAGAAAACCAAATTGCGTATTATAGACAGTGTAACGAGACTTTAGATAAAATGGGATTTGCAATAAAAAATAGAGTTACCTTAGCAACGAATGATATTTGATTTAACACATAACGGAAGAATTTTAACTTTACGAGATGCAACTGAAATAGAAATTGATCAGTTAAGAATCTCGTTAACAAGACGTATAGACAATTGGAGATGGGATCCTAGAGTCAAGAAAGGCTGGTGGGATGGTAGAATATCTTATTTCAAAAATGAAATGTATGTTCCAGCTGGTTTATGGAGCTTAATACGAGATACTTGTAAAGAATATAATTTTGATTTACATATAAATAATCTGAATCAAAAATTTGATAGATCGACAAAACAGGAAGATTTTACTCAATGGGTTAAGGAAACCTTCAAAAATCATGAATTAACGCCGAGACCATATCAAATAGAAACAGCATATAATATAATAAAGAATAAATCATGTTTGGCAGAACTAGCTACTTCTGCAGGAAAATCACTTATACTTTATATAATTATAGGATGGCTCATAGAGAAAAAGAAAACTGGAAAAATACTAATGATTGTTCCTAACGTTAGTTTAGTTGTTCAGGCAACTGAAGATTTTTACGAATATAATCGAGGATCTTTAGATTTAGATTTACAGATACAACAAATTTTCTCAGGATCTAAAGTACGAAAGGGTGCTAATATAGTTATCGGAACCTATCAATCTTTAGTTAAAAAGAAAAAGGAGTATTTCGATGATTATACAACAGTTATGGTTGATGAAACTCATAAAGCTAAAGCTGCTTCAATTAAAACAATTTTAGAAAAATGCCAAATGGCTGATCGAGTTTTTGGAGTTAGTGGAACTATTCCGAAGGCTGATAGTTTAGATAGACTTACATTAATGGCATATACCGGACCTCTTATTCAAAAGGTTGGAGCAGCAGAATTAATCAAAGGAGGGTATATTTCTCCAGTAGAAGTTAAAGTAATTGAAATGAATTATGCACCAGATAGTGTTAGAGAATCATTCAAATTTTTAACAAAAACGGAAGAGGATAGAAAACGTCTTTTGAATTTAGAGCAAAATTACGCTATGAATGATAAGACTCGATTAAATTTTATAACAGATACTTTATTAAAAGTTAAGAAAAATCAATTAGTATTATTTTATAGAGTTGATTATGGAAACAGTTTACATAACGAATTACGAAATAAGTCCACTAGACGGATTTTTTATATTGATGGAGGCACTGATAAAGATCTTAGAGAAGAATATAAAAGACAAATGGAAGATGGTGAGGGGAAGATCTTAGTGGCTTCTTTCGGTACATTCTCTACCGGAATAAATATCAAAAATTTATATACTGTTAGTCTTACAGAATCTTTCAAATCAGATGTTATTATTCGTCAATCTATAGGAAGAGGATTAAGAAAACATGATACAAAAGACAAGCTAATTATTTTAGATTTTGTTGATGATTATAGGTTTGAAAGTTTTACTAATTATTTATATAGACATTCTAAAAAACGTAGAGAAATTTACGATGAACAAAAATTTCCTTATGAAATTAAAAGTTTAGATTTGTCAAAGATATATAATTAAAAGAAAAAATAGAAAATCCAAATGGGAAAGACTACAGGAAAACTAAAGTATGATTTAGCTTTAACTACGACTACAGTATATGACGCATCATCCATATATGTTAATAAAACAGCTGAACTGTCAATTGACGGTAATGCAAACCTACAATACAAAACCATAGGCGCTACTTATGCAGATAATACTGGACTATGGCCAACAGATGCGAATCTATTCCCAGGACCTGCTATTACACAAGGAAAGGCTTATTTATACGTTAGAAATTTAGGACCTTCTAATGCAGCTACTCTTAGAGTTTCTACATCAACATTACAAGATAATACCGATGTATTACCAACTCCAGCCGGTGATGGAATTCCTGATAATTATGACCCTAATCAATTTGCAGATATCGCTATTAATGAATTTGCTTTTTTACCTGTATGTGTTGGTGCAAGTACAGTTAACATACATATGAAATCAGGTTATGTTGTTGGTCCAACTTGGGCAGGGGCTACATATAATGAAATAGAAATAGGTTATTTCAGAAATATGCCAAATATCGATGGACCTAAATACTAATCAAATATATAACTTAAAATATAACTTAAAACAAAAATTATAAAACAATGGCACTATCAAAATTTTCATCCTTCAAAAAGGAAAGATCGACGATTAAAGAATCTCGATTAAAAGAAGCCAAAGTAAAAAAGTTCAATAAGCTTTTCTCAGAAAAACTTAAAGATCTTAAAGTTGCTTCGGTTGCTGATCTTTCGGAAGATCAAATGGATTCATTTTTAGAATCGTTAAAAAAAGAAAAGGTAGTAAATGAAGATCGAGCTCGAGAAATTGAAGCCGATGTAATTGCTGCAGGAAAACCACAAGAACTTGGTTCTGCTGATTCTGAATCTGAATCGGAAAGATCTAAAAAATATAACACAGTACCTAAATCGTCAGAAGAATTAGCAGAAGATCATGTTGAAGGACATGATGAAGAAGTTGATGAAGCTAAAAAAGCAGTAAAGGAAGATGAGGAAGATGACGGAGTTGAGACTAAGGATAAAGGCGAAGAAGAAGAAGATAAAGGCGGTGAAGAAGAAGATAAAGGCGATGTAAAGGTTGATTCGGAAGATGATGCTGAAAAGGCTGATCATTATAAAGGAGCAGTTAAATCTGATGATGCTGAAATCGAAACAGATAAGAAAGAAATCAAAGCTCTTAAAAAAGATGCTGATTTTGACAAAAAGGAAGAAGAGGAAGAAGAGGAATTAGAAGAATCAGTAGTTAACGAAAAATTAGCAAAAGGATTAAAGCCTCTATTAACTATAGGTTTAACTATTACTAAGAAGACTGGTGAGGAAGCATTATTAAAACTTTCTGATGACTTTGACGCTTTAGGCGATGAAGATGCTGATAATATAGGAAGCCACTTAAATATGGCTATTGAATTAATGCAAGATGGTTATCCTGGAGATGCTACTAAAAAATTAAAGCAATTCAATAAAGCTTGCAAGGATGTTCTTGCTGGAAAAAAAGTTGGTTCAGCTTTTGAATCAGTTACTGAATCTTCTATCTTAGAAGCAAAGGAAATTAAATCTGATGCTGAATTTGATAAATATGCAGATGAGATGTTAAAAAAAGCGCATCCAGACGATTTTGACGAAAAGATCGCAAAGAAAGTTAAGGATGGTCTTAAAAAGAAATACGGAGATGATTATGGAGCTGCAGTTGGAGCTTTATCTTCAGGGTTCGGAGGATAAACTAAACTAAACAGATAATAAATATAATCACGCGTAGATATGAAAAACAATTACATGAATTTTGAAGTATTCAATGAATACCAATCAATTATAGAAAAACGAAAAAACGAATTTGATTCTTACGAGCCAATTAACGAAGCTTTTGATTCTTCTATACTTAGACAACTATCTAGTCAAGAAAGTGGTAGTAGATGGACAAACAAATTTGCTAAAGACTTCTTCAAATTTTCTAACATTAAACTAGATAAAATTACTAACGAAGATTTTATTCAGATTAGCCCAGCTGAATGGTGGTCTCAGGGATATTCAAAGAACAATCAAGCTATTGGATTCTTTGTAGATGATAATCCTGAATTATTCAAATCTTGGGATACAAGATTACAGCAAAGAATGGATAATGAAGGTAAGAAATTAAAATTAAATAAAATTCTTAAGAATGCACAAGGTGTTGGACTTGTATTAACAATCATGAGAGGTAAGGTTGGTATGTGGTACGGATTCGAACAAGATGCTGGAACTAGTGGTTATCGTAGATATAAAAAATCACCAGATCAACGATATGGTGTTCTTGCCGATCAATGGAGAACTGATTCTTCATATCGTTATGAAGGTGTTCCTTCACCAGATGCAAAAATAACTAGAAAGAATCTTGAATTAGTTGCAACTAAAGTATATGTTCTTGATATGAGTGCATTAGAATCTAAATATAGTAATTCAGAACTACAAACTGCAAGAGCCGAAGCTAAATCAGGAGCTGCAGCATTTACTACACCAGAACAAGTTAAAAAGGATAATCAAAGAAGATACGAACAAGCACTACAAGATAAAACAACACCAGATCAATTATGGAAAGATATCAGTGGTGCATTAACTAAGTATATGAATTGGTTTCAAACTAAGCTTACCGATATTACTCCAAAAAATGCTAAAGATCTTAATACAAAAGTAAAATTTGGAGGTTGGGGACAAGAGAGTTTAATTAGACCAATCAATCAAATGCTTAGAACTATTGAAGATATGTCTAGAGAATATGACTATGCAATGAGAGATATGGAAGCTGCAGAAAAATACGCTGAAAAGATTAAGGATTCTGATGATGATCAGAAAAAACTTCAATACGAAGCAGAAGTAAGTTATTATTCAAAATCAATGGATCGATATAACACAAAGGCAATGGGTTATAGAAAAGAAATTACTCAATATGTTGCTGATGTTGATGCAATCGTAAAAGGATAAAATAATACAATATAATGGGTTTTTATAACTACTCGCAATTTGTTTCAGAAAGTGCTATCAATCAATTTTTATTTGAGGGTGGTTCTTTTGGACATATGGCTCATCCATACGATGATGTTAATTTAACATTCAGCGAAATCAAAGATTTAATTTCAGATGCACTTCAAGGAGGCTTAAATAAAGAGGTTGTTACAACTGAAAAATTAGATGGCCAAGCAATCGCAGTATCATGGAAAGATGGTAGATTGATTGCATCTAGAAACAAAGGCGATCGAAAGAACTTTGGTGCTGCAGGTTTAACTATACAAGATGTAATAACTAAATTTGAAGGTCGTGGAGATCTAGCAGATGCCTTTACTTTTGCAATGCAAGATCTAGAATCTGCAATATCTAAGATTAACCCAAAGGAACGAGAGAAAATTTTCGGAGAGGGAAAGCGTTTTATGCATTTAGAATTGATTTATCCAAAAACATCGAATGTAATAAATTATGATACACCTAAATTGATATTCCATAATACAACAGAATATGATGAAGCTGGTAACGCAGTAGGTGAAGATAAGTCAAATGCATCTACGTTAACAAAACTTATTAAGGATGTTAATGCAGACGTTCAAAAGAATTTTCAAATAGATCCTCCAAAGGCTGTTGAATTTTCTAAGAATATAAATTATGAATCGGATCGAGCTAGTTTTTATACAGAATTATCAAAAATTCAAAAATCTACAGGTCTTAAAGATAATCAATCGATAAAAGATTATATTAGAAAACAATACGCCGAAACAATCGAAGGTATGGCTTCTAAGTATGGTTATGATTTAGCACCTAATATATTAGAAGGTTTAATAAATAGATTCGCATTTCAAGATAAAAGTTTTAGAATTCCTGATATTAAAAAGGCAATAACTAATAAAGATTTTTTGAAATGGACATTAGATTTTGCTAAAGAAAAAAACGTAGCAAATTATTACAAACAAATTATTTCACCATTTGAAAATCTTTTCTTGAGATTAGGTGTGAGAGTTATACAATTAGCTACTGGATTCTTAGCATTGAATCCTGATAAAGTAGTTAAAGATATTAAAACTGAATTAGAATCTGGAATTAAAAATCTTAGATCTTCCGGAAGTGAAGCTGCAAAAGCTAAATTAGAGGCTCAATTAAAAAAATTACAAGCTATTGGAGGATTTGATGCAGTATTACCTTCAGAAGGAATAGTATTTCAACATAAAGGAAAGACTTATAAACTTACTGGAGCATTCGCCCCGGTTAATCAGATTCTTGGAATTCTTAGATACGGCTAATATATAATTATATGAAATGGATAGGCCAACACATAGTAGATTTAATTACTAGACTTCGTTCCGATGTATATCTTGACGATATAAAGCATACAAATAACCCTACTAAAGTTTTAACGTTAAATGATAATAATAAGATAACGTTTAGAACACCACATGAAATAGATTCTATTAATAGCATTGGTGCAACTGGTCTTACTGGTAATACTGGTTTAACTGGATCTACTGGAATGACTGGCTTAACAGGTCTTACTGGCATGACTGGTATCCAAGGAGCTATTGGTAAAACTGGATCTACTGGTCTTACTGGTATCCAAGGAGCTATTGGTAAAACTGGATCTACTGGTCTTACTGGTATCCAAGGAGCTATTGGTAAAACTGGAATGACAGGTCTTACTGGTTTATCTGGAATGAGCGGCCAAACAGGATTAACAGGATTAACTGGATTAACTGGAATGAGTGGATCTACTGGATCTACTGGAATACAAGGACCTGCTGGACCTGCCGGCCAAGATAAACCAGCCCAAGTAGAATTAGTTAATAATTCGTTTACTATACCAGCAATGAATAAAGATTTACATTATATCGGAGAAGGTGCGGTATCTAGAGTTTATAAAGGTTGGTCTGGGAGTTCATGGGATAGTACATGGGATTTATCTACCCTTGCTTTACTTCAAACATCATGTACTACTTCTAGAGTTTATAATATCATTAAAGGTCAAACAACATTCTCAATATGTGGAACCGGATATACAGGAGTAAGAGGTTCAAAAATAAGAATAACAGTTTCTTTTGGAGATTGTTCTTTAGCTGGAGCAAGAAACTGGCCAAGTTGGACAACGTTAGGGTCTATTGAAGGAACTGCAAATGATAATGGTTCTATTTGCTTTAATGGTACTTTCGTAACACCTACGATTCCTGCAGTGAAAATCACATGTAATCAAAAATTTATAGTATCATTTACTAGCTTTGATGGTGATGATAGAATATCAGGACAATTTTCTTATAGAATTCTACAATCAATACCTTAATATATAAAACATGCAAACAGAAACTCGTTATATACAAGTAACATCAATACCAAATATTGATACAGAACTTATTACTCCTGCAATGTTAGATTTACCAAATTTCCTTTTAGAGAATATAAATTTAGTAAATTCGTTAACAGAAAAAGGTAATACGATAGATCTATATTCAATAGATAGAAGTCAGCGAAGTAACCCAGAATCACCTAAGTTTTATATTCTTAAAGAACTTAGGTTACCAGTTGGTGCTACTTTAGTTTTAAGCGAAACCGACTTTCCAGCATTCAATGATAATTCTCGAATATGGTATCTTCATATAAATAGCGATTTAGAACCACAAGGAACTATAGATGCAGATATAACATTTACTATAAATGAATCTATTTGATATATGTGTCATATAATTATATATGGCTATAATACAACAAGAGTTTCAACACGATCCATGGAAAATGCTGGTGGGTTGCATAATGCTTAATCAAACTAATAATAAACAAGTTAGACGAGTAATTTATGATTTTTTCGAGACATATCCAAATCCGCAATCTATAACAGAAGATTCTATACCAGATATAACTGAGAGATTAAGACCTCTAGGTTTCTATAATAGAAGAGCTAGATCTATTCTCAAGTTTAGTCAAGAATATATAAGTAAACAATTCAAACATATCTCTGAATTGTATGGTATTGGTAAATACGCATCAGATTCTTATGAAATCTTCATCAATGGTAATACAAATGTAGAACCTACTGATAAAATTCTTCTTAGGTATTTGAATGGAGAATTCACAGAGCAATGAGATATATAAAGTATAATTAAAAAAACAAAACTAGAATGAAACATATTAAAAGTTACGATGAATACCTTTTAGAATCTGATTCAGCTAAAGCTATCGAAGATAGAGTTAATAAAATCGGTGAAGTACAAGATAAAGCTGGCGATATTCAAAAGGATCTAGATGATAAAACTGGAGATCTGAGTAAAGCTGAAATAAAATCTGCAACAACTACTGATGGTGGTCATGATGACAAATCTAAAGAAATGGATTCTATTAAAAAGGAATTATCTTCAGATAAACCAACAGAACCTGCAAGACAAGGTTACGATGATAGAGAAGATGAGTCTATTGGAGCTAGAGATGGTGCTGAAAAAGATAAGAAACAATCTGATAAAGATAGAAGAGATGATTCTTACGGTAAGTTTGGTAAAAGAGATAGTGAAGATAGAGATGGTCAACATATCGACAAAGCAAACGAATCTAATGAAGAATCAATCGATGAAATGCAAGAGAAACATGATAAATATGATTCTAGATTAACCTCTATGACACTCGGAAAAGTTCTAGATTTCTTAAAGCAAAAAGATCCAGCTGCATATAAAGATATGGAAAAATATCTAGAGACAAATTTTAAGGATATGACTACTACGGATGAAGATAATTTCTTTACCGGAATGACTTCTTAAAAAAATGAAATGTCTAAATTATTAGAATTAAAAGATTTATTTATACAGGAAGGCCGAGATCAAACTCTCGGTCTTTTTGATAAATTTGTAGTAATTAAAGAAAAACTTAATGGTACTGGTATATCTTTCATTAGAGAATCAGGTAAATTTAAGTTTTTCAAAACCGCTTCAGGTAAAAATCTTACCGAATTAGATAGAACAATTCATTCTATTTACGAAAACACAATACATCATATACAATCATTACCTGAAGATATTAAAAAATCTTTAGATAATTATAGATTTAATTTAAGATATTTTCCTTCTAACTACGAGAATAGACCTAAGAATGGATTGATATTAGAGGATGTTAGAACTTTAGATAAAAATGGAAAGATATTAAAGTTTGTTGACGATCCAAAAGTATTAGATTATTTAGCTCATTTATTAGAAATTGAACGATCTCCGGTGTGTTATCACGGTAGATTAAATAAGAAGCAAAAAAATATCATTGTTGAAGGGATAGATAAACCAGAAAAATTATATGAAAATATGAAAACATTGTTTGGTTATTTCAAAGATATGTCCGATGGATATACAATTAAGTTTTTAGATAAACTAAATGAAGATATATCATTAAAGGTGTTGAATCCAAAAAGTGATATAAAAATTAAAAGGAAATCTAGAACTCCATCTGATACATATGCATTAGCATTACAAGATATATTAGAATTTGTACAAACTATTAATTTAGATAACTTTGCTATAAAAGGAGAAACTAAGGTACAAAGAGTCTTAAATTTATTATCTGACATATATTCTAAGTATATACAAAAGAACGGTAGCAAATATCAAGATATGACAGATTTAGATGGTCCTGATTTCGCAAAAAATATACCGGAATTCGATGTTAATCTTAAATTTGTTGTAAATAAAAATACAATAAAGTATTTAGAAAAATCTCAAATCAATCAAGAATTATTCAAATTGTTTTTAGGCACATTTACTAAAAAGAAAAAGAATACATCGGTTTTAATAGATGACAATATGCGATTTGAAATAAATAAATTAGTAGATATGATAAGTGATAGAGCAATAGAAACACCAGAAAATAAAGAAACAGTTCCTACATTTGAAGATTATTTTTACAATAAATATCAAAAACGTGCTTTATTAGAATCAGATTACTTTTTGAAAGAAGCTATATTATTAGAAAATGTTTCTAAAGATTTAGTACATAAAGAACCAGGGAAAACACCGGTTAATATCATCGTTGGTAGATTTCAACCACCGACATTAGGACATATTAAATTACTTAGAAAATTAAATGCAGAAAACAGCCTACCTTGTGTAATAGTACAAGTTAGATCTAAATCTAAGGGTAATCTTAAATTTGACGAAAGCTTAATTACAAAAATTTGGATGGATATCATTAAACAGTATTCATTTATAGTATCAGTTGAAGAAGCTCAAACTGGTTTTTTAGTACCAGTTCTCGATGCGTTGCGTTCTAAATATGAACCAGTTTTATGGGGTACAGGAACAGATCGTTATAAAGATTATGTAAGAATGATAAAAAACTATGGACCTGAATGCAATGTTTTAGATGATTTTAGACCGTTCGAAGTTAAACGAGATAGTAAAAATATAAGTGCTACTCAAGTTAGAGATGCAATTGAGGCTGATGATGAAAAATTATTTAAGAAATTAACGCCAAAGGCTGAGCATAGATATTACAAACAATTAAGAACAGAATTGTTACAATCTTAAAGATATATAGATTATAATTAAAAAAATTAAATAAAATGTTAGAATCATTAAACGAAGGAAGACATCAAGTGAAGCGAAAATATGGCGAACATCCTAGAATTAGAATCAATGAAAAGGGTGCAAATGTAAGAGATACAATAATTAACTATGTAGGTAAAAATTATGTAAGAGAACAAGATCTTAATAATTACTTAATTCGTTTAGAGGAAGATAGAGATGGACATTCTAAAATAAACAAAGTTAAATTTTTTAAGAGAAATCAAAAATTTTTTAGTACTTTCGAAAAAAATGGAGAGAAATATATTAGTCTTTCTAAATATGGACAAAGAGTTTTAGAACTTATAAAACAAGATAAAAAAACTCCACCAGCATTAAATGAATCTACATTAAGAAACATTCCATCGTTATCTGAATTTGTATCGGTTAACGAAGCTATTGATGTAGAGGAAGCGTCCTTTAATATGGATAAAATCTTTGGAGACGATCAAGAATCTATTGAGAAGTTTCAAGATATAGAAGATAATGGAGATTGGAAAGATATGGTAAATTATATAGAGGAATGGGGAGATGAGGATAGATTATCTGATTATGGTATCACCTCTGATGCACATGTTAAGAAATTTGCTAAACATATAATGAGAAAGCGATAAAAAAAATAACAATTATGTCAACATTAGGTAAATCACAAAAGAATGAATTAGATGAAATGGATGCAGCTGCAACACCAGCATCCGTTAATGGAATGGGTGATATAAGTTTTCCTGGAAATCCTGGTTCTCAAGATTCTTTTGATACTCAAGAAACTGGTTCCGGTGATATACCTGCAACTAGCTCATTAACAGATAAAGATGATAAAAAGAAAAAGGCAAAAAAGATATATGACTTTCTAAAATATAATGCCTTTGTAGAAGAATCAGTGGTAAATGAAGCACGAGATTCTGTTTACATAAAGCAATTAACTGATACATTTAAGAAATTCAAATTATCTAGAAAATATGAAATAATGATGGATTCTAGTTATGGTGCCGGTGGTAAGATACCAGTAGTAAGACCTAAAGGTGGATTTGGAGATGGTGCGATGATAGACAATGGATTGCGTTTAGATGGAGATGGTAAGATTGTAATTAAGAGTTCTAAAAGCGGAATGCCTATACCAGGTGAAAGCGAATTTACGAACATAGATAACGCAATGGTAGCAGCAACCGAATATGTAGATACTATTGATGAAAATGTTCATAATTTAGGTGAAGAACTCGAAGATGCAAGAATGATGAGAGGTAGTGTTAATTCTCTTAACAAATGGGCCGAGCAAAAAATTAAAGAATCTCATCCTTCATATAATATAAAATCATTTGACGAATTTGAAAATAAAAATTCAGATATATCTTAAGCTGAAACCAACCAACATCTTTTACATATAATAATTAAATTATATGTACAATGAAATTCCTAAAAATTAAAGACGTAAAGACACCTACTCGAGGTACTAGTCAATCAGCTGGTATAGATCTTTACATACCAAACGATTATCCTATAACAGAAGTTAAACCACAGGACTCTATTTTTATTCCATCCGGTCTTAAAATAAATGTTCCTACAAATAATGTTTTAATTGCAATGAATAAAAGCGGAATTGCACTTAAAAAGAATTTACAAGTTGGAGCCTGTGTAATCGATGAAGATTATCAAGGAGAAATCCATATCCATTTAACAAACGTAGGAAATCAATCTACATTTATTGAAGGCGGTGATAAAATAATTCAATGTGTATTGTTACCAGTTAATTATGATATTGTAGAATTAGCAGAATCAGAAGAGGATATGTGGAATGGCGAAAAAACTGAACGTGGTGATGGAGGATTCGGAAGTACTGGAGAAAAATAAATATATGAAAAACACAATAAATAAAGGTGGACCTAAAATAGATATAAAAAACACAACTCCTGTTAAATGCAGCGAATGTGATTCTGAGTATTTTCAACAAGCTACACAATTTAGAAAGGCATCTAGATTACTTACTGGTGCTGCAAAAGATACTATGATTCCAATACCAACTATGCGGTGTGCAGATTGTGGAAATGTTAATGAAGAGTTTAAGATAGAAGAAATATGATATTAGATATAGAAACACGCTTTAATGATTTACGAATCTCCTACTTTGATCATAACGGAGATGTTAAATTAAAGGATTATAAATTAGGAACACTTCAAAATTGGGCAGTCTGCTCAGAAACAGATCCACAAAAAGATGCTAGATATAGAAATTGGGATGGAAAACCAGTTAAAAAAGTTCGTGCTAAATGGCTAAATAAATGGTCAATATACGAGTTTATAAACAACAGCCTAGACATCGAAGAATTATCTGCACTTAATTTTCCTAAAATTTATTCAATTGATATTGAGACTGAGGTTATCGATGGATTCCCAAACCCTGATATTTGTAGAGAAAGAATAACAACTATTGCAATTGCTACTCAAGATAAAAAGGTACTTGTTTTAGGATGGAAGCCTATTACAAAAGATCAAGAAAAGAAAATATACGATAATACTAAAAAACACTTAGAAAAATTTGGTGATTGGGAATTTAAGTATAAATGTTTTGATGATGAATATAATATGTTATACACATTCATTAATAGATTCTTACCAAATATGGCATTCGTAACCGGTTGGAATTTTATAGGATTTGATTGGAAATACATTTATAATCGTTGCAAAAAACTTGGAATTGATTGTGCTCAAGCAAGCCCATCTAAAAAAGTTAATCGAGATAATATACCATTACATATCGGAATGATGGATTACTTGCAAATTTATAGACAATTTGATAGAACCGTCGCAGTTAAAGAAAATAATACATTAGATTTCGTTGCAAACGCAGTATTAGGTGTAGGAAAGATTAAATATAACGGTTCATTACAAGAACTTTACGAGAATGATTACGATAAATATGTATTCTACAATGCGGTTGATGCTGCTGTGGTTACAGAAATCCATGAAAAAATTGCAACTATAAATGCGGTACTTTCCGTATCGGTTTTATGCAATATATCTATGTATAAATGTACTTCTGCAGTAAACATTACTGAAGCATTTTTATGGAAAAAGTATTATGAACGAGATATGGTAGTAGCCGATGAATTTATTAGACCTGGTGAAAAACGAGGTTATGAAGGAGCTTATGTAAAAGAACCGCAAACTGGATTCTTTAAGGGTGCTGCATGTTTTGATTTTGCTTCTCTATATCCATCGATAATGAGACAAATAAATATATCTCCTGAATCGTTCGTAAAGAAAGAATCTGATCCAGAAAAATTAGAAGAATATAGGAAAGATCCTACAAAAATAGTATCAGTTACAGGTGCAGTATACGATAATAAACCAAGTGCTATGAAAGCAATTTTAACAGAATTGTACTCTAAAAGAAAAACACACAAGAAACGACACCTAGAATTAGAAATTGAAATACAAAAATTAAAAAAAATCAAAGAATAAAATGGAGATATCAAGCAGAATTTTATCCGACATAACGGTGTATATGAAATATGCAAAGTTTAATGAAGAAAAAAATAGAAGAGAGACCTGGGAAGAAATCGTTACCAGAAACAAAGCTATGCATATAAAACATTATCCTAAATTAAAGGATGAGATTGAAAATGTTTATAAGCTAGTATATGATAAAAAAATACTTCCATCAATGAGGAGCTTACAATTTGGAGGTAAGCCTATTGAGATTTCTCCAAATAGAATTTATAACTGTGCGTATCTTCCTATAGATCACATTGATTCTTTTAGTGAAACAATGTTTTTGTTATTAGGAGGTACTGGGGTTGGATATTCAGTACAGAAACACCATGTTAATCAATTACCTACAATTCAAAAACCATATCCAAAAAGAAAACGAAGATTCTTAATTGGAGATTCTATTGAAGGATGGGCGGATGCCGTTAAAGTTTTAATGAAGTCTTATATGAATGGTGGTGGTAGTCGAGTTGTTTTTGATTATTCAGATATTCGTGCTAAAGGTGAAAGACTTGTAACATCTGGCGGTAAAGCTCCAGGACCTCAACCACTTAAGGAATGTATATTAAAAGTAACTGGTATTTTAGAAGAAAAGGAAAATGGAGATTCATTATCAACCTTAGAAGTACATGATATTATATGTCATATAGCTGATGCTGTTCTTGCTGGTGGTATTAGAAGAGCTGCTCTTATTAGTTTATTTAGCGCAGATGATAATGAAATGATTTCTTGTAAATCTGGAAATTGGTGGGAATTAAACCCTCAACGAGGTAGATCTAATAACTCTGCTTGTTTAATGAGACATAAAATCACTAAAGAATTCTTTATGGAGTTATGGAAGAGAGTCGAATTATCAGGATCTGGTGAACCTGGCATTTATCTAAATAATGATAAAGATTGGGGAACAAATCCATGTTGTGAGATTGCGTTAAGACCATATCAATTCTGTAATTTATGTGAAGTAAATGTATCTAATATAGAAGATCAAGATGATCTAAACGAAAGAGTAAAAGGCGCTGCATTTATAGGAACTCTTCAAGCAGGCTATACTGAATTTCATTATCTAAGAGAAATATGGAGAGAAACTACCGAGAAAGATGCTTTAGTTGGTGTATCAATGACTGGAATTGGTAGTGGTAAAGTTTTAGGTTACGATATGAAAAAGGCTGCAGACGTAGTTAAAAGAGAAAATTCTAGAGTTGCGAAACTAATTGGAGTAAATAAAGCAGCACGATCAACTACTGTTAAACCTGCAGGAACTACATCATTAGTTTTAGGTACATCATCTGGAATTCATGCATGGCATAATGATTATTATATTAGAAGATTACGAGTTGGTAAAAACGAATCTATGTATCATCATCTTTTAACAAATCATCCTGAACTAATAGAAGACGATTATTTTAGACCACATGATACGGCAGTAATTAGTATACCACAAAAAGCTCCTGAAGGTTCAATTATGAGAACAGAATCTCCATTTCAACTTTTAGATAGAGTTAAACAAGTTGCAACAGAATGGGTTAGACCAGGACATAGAAAAGGTTCTAATACACATAATGTTTCTGCAACGATATCATTAAGAGATAATGAATGGGATTTAGCCGGAGAATGGATGTGGGAGAATAGAAACCATTATAATGGACTTTCAGTATTACCATACAATGGCGGAACCTATGTACAAGCACCTTTTGAAGATATCACAAAATCTAAATATAACGAAATGATGAAAACGTTATCAGAAGTTAATATAGATCAAATAACAGAGGTTGATGATAACACTGCATTAAGTGAAGAATTAGCTTGTGCAGGTGGTGCATGTGAAATCACATAATTGAAACCAATTAGCTATAAGTTCATATAATAATAAAACAAATATATTATTAAATGAATTTAGAAATCACAAAAATTTACCCAGCTCCACTTACAGCAATGGTTAAAAAGCTATTGTTAATGGACAGTGCAATTTATCTTAATTTAACGGAAGATAGAATTTTTTCGAACTCATACTTACCTACAAAGGATGTGGCTAAGATAGTTACTGTCGATACTAAAGATATTATGGAATTTGAAAATTCTGATGATATTGGTACAAACATTAAAGTTTCGTTTTTCGCAGGACAGAAACTAATTGATTGTCTTAAGTATTTTGATATTCATAATCTTACTGGTACATTACATTGTTACGAAGAAGGCGACGAAAAATTTGCAGAAAAATTAGTTATTAGAGACCATTCATTAGAAATAACATTGCATTGTGCGGATGTTTCTTTAGGATTTACTACAATGTCCGATGCACAAGTAACGGCAGCATTCGGTAAAGATAACGAAGTTTATTCTTTCGGTCTTTCACAAGAAACTTTAATTAAATTAAATAACCTTATCACACTTGATAAAAATGAATTATTCAGAATTTATTCAGATGATCGAGGAATCCATGTTGCTGGTGATACATATGATATTGTAATCGATGATACACACACAGAAAAACACGAAGAAGTTACTTTATTCAAAAGCTTCTTTTCTAGAATTGCAAAGGAATCATATAACGTTTCAGTATGTCAAAATAAATTAGTTTTAGATTCGGAAGATTCTAACACAAATATCGCACTGAATTTAGCAATCAAAGCTTAATGACTGAATTACAAACTAAAATAATTGCACTAGAAAAGGAAAGTCTCCAAAACTATAATTTAGAACAAGCAATAAAGCTTTGTATTAACTCTATTTATGGTGCGTTTGCAAACGATTATTTTCATTTTAGAAGTACTGATATAGCAGAAACAGTTACGTTACAAGGTCAAGATGCTATTAAATATACAGAAAGGGCGGTTGAAAAGTATTTCAAAGAACATTGGCATAAAGATAAAAAATTACACGAAGCTTTAGGTGTAACATGTGAAGTTACTCCGTTAACATCTCATGTATGGAAATATACAGATACGGATTCAGGATATATTATCTTTGAAGAAGTTATGGAATCTTGTCAATGGGAAGGTACGGTTACAGACTTTATTCTAAAAATGAATAAATTAAGGTTATCATCGTACATTCAGATGACCTTGCAAAAATACGCAGATTCTTATAATTCCGAAAACTTCTTAGATTTTGAATTAGAAACAATTGCAAATAACGCTATTTGGGTTGCAAAAAAGAAATATGTACAAAACATTGTTTGGAAAGATGGTAAAGAATATGAACCACTTTCTTACATATCTACAAAAGGTTTAGAAATTATACAATCATCTACTCCAGCATTTTGTAGAGATAAACTTACGGATCTAGTTAAGTTCTTATTTTCTAAAGATAAATTAGATAACGATGCAATTAGTGGACTAACTCAAGTACTTAAAGATATTAAAACACAATTCAAACTAGCTGATATTGAACAAATATCTTCTAATCGTAGAATAGGTGATTATAATAAATTTATGATTAATGATACTAATGAATTTGAAATTGCTAAAGGATGTCCTATTCATGTTAGAGCTGGTGGTTACCATAATTACTTAGTAAATAATTCTAAACATAAAAATAATTATGATCTAACAAAATCTAGCGACAAGATTCGATGGTACTATGCTAAAGATCAATTTTGCGATGTGTTCGGTTATTTACCTGGAGCATATCCATATCAACTCGCTCCTAAAATTGATGTTGAGAGACAATTTGAAATGTTTATATTAGAACCATTAAACAGAATTATAATACCTTCAGGAATGCCAAGATTAAATAGAAGCTTAGCATATACACTATCACTATTCTAAAATAAATTAAAATTATGAAATACTGGATAACAACTACAACATTCGGAGATTACGAAATAATTTACGAAATTACAAACAATAAAAACAAAAATTAAATATGGCAAAAGAATTTTCATTCGACGATTTGAACAAATCTCTATCTAAACATTCTCTTTATGGAGAAACTATGGATAGGAGTACATTCTCAAAAATAGATGAATTTATTGGTACAGGAAACTACTTATTAAATGCATGCCTTTCAGGTAGTGTATTTGGAGGAGTACCTAACAATAGATCCGTTTGTTTCGCTGGTCCTTCTGGAACAGGTAAAACATTCTTATTACTTAATGTAGTAAGACAAGCACAAGCTCAAGGATATCAAATTGTATTCTACGATTCAGAGACTGCAATAGATATAGATCTAATAGAAAAATTTGGTATTGATCCTAAATTATTTAGATATGAACCTTGTAATACAATTCAAGAATTTAGAACATCTATAACTAATTTAGTTAAGATCTTAAGTGAACAAAAACGAAAAGGAGCGAAAGTTCCTAAAATTATGGTTTGCTTAGATTCCTTAGGTAATCTTGCTTCTCAAAAAGAAATTGATGATGCAATGAGTGGTAGTGAAAAAGCCGATATGACAAGAGCAAAAACTATCAAATCATTGTTTAGAATTCTCGGAACTCAATTGGCAGAATGTAAAATTCCATTTGTGTTTACTAACCATACCTACTCCGGTCAATCGTTTATCCCTATGGTTACTGCTGGTGGTGGTACTGGACCCGAATACTTCGCCTCTATTATTCTCTTTTTGAGAAAGGCACAGTTAAAGGAGGGTCAAGAAAAGGCCGGTATTGTGGTGACAGCGACTCCAAATAAAAATAGATTTGCTAAACCTACTCCTGTTAAATTTGTTATACATTTTAGTAAAGGAATGAACCGATATATGGGTCTTCAAGATTACATATCCTGGGAGAATTGTGGAATTGCAAAAGGAAACATTATTCAAGCTAAAGATATCGATAAACAAAAAATATCAGATAAAGAAAAGGATAAACTTAGGGAAACTATTTGGACATCGAAAAAGAATGGACTCGAACTTGCATTTATGGAAAAAGAAACTGCTAGAAAATATGTTGCTCGTCACCATGATGATACAATAGATATTCAACAATTGTTTTCTTCAACTGGGTTTCCTATAGAGGTTTTAACAGAATTAGATAATACTATTATTCAACCTAGCTTTTCATACGGTACAAATGAAAATATAGCCGACGAATTAGAGGCTATCGTAGAAAGCTCAGAGGATGAACAA